>Ga0182012_10006555_pt1 | contig 11861 bp, 8 predicted proteins | sample 612S2SmetaG_FD_120486 | JGI IMG/M metagenome (GOLD analysis project Ga0182012, IMG submission 120486) | Permafrost microbial communities from Stordalen Mire, Sweden - 612S2S metaG | ecosystem: Environmental > Terrestrial > Soil > Wetlands > Permafrost | place: Sweden: Stordalen | collected...
ACTTCGGCACCTTCTTTGCGGACACTGGCGCCGTACTGAGCAACGGCGCATCATTCACGGTGAATGCAGGCGGTATCCTCGCCGGTATCGGCACTATCAACGAGCCGGTCACGATCGCCGGTGGTGCCTCGGTGGCGAGTGGCGGTATTCTGCAACCCGGCACTGCGGGTGGCGCAGGCGTGCTGACCATCGGTGGCACCTTGAGCATGGCGGCCAATGCGACCATGGAGTTCTACTTCAACGACGGCTTGGTTGGCGACAAGCTGGCGCTCACTGCTGGATCGATTACCAACTTCACCCACACGGTTGATGTCTCCTTACTGCGCTCCAATGGCGACGCCATGACGACGACGGGCAATTACACGCTGATTACCTCTCTCCATAACATTTCGGGCAATACCAACTTTGTCTGGGATAACAAGCCGAGCGTCGGCAGCTACGGCTATCAATTCTTCGACATCGGCGGCAATCTGGTGATCGACATCAATTCAACCTTGGTGGCCAACCAGTGGATCCATAACACCGGCGGCTCCTGGCTCGGCAGTGGCAACTGGAGCTTTGCCAGCACCGGCGAGAATCTGACGACCACCGGACCGAACGGCGTCGGCGTGATTCCTGAATTCCTGGCGGGCTATATCACCGCCCCTGCGGTGGTCACCTTGGATGGCAACCGCACGGTGGGCGGGATGGATTTTGACGACACCAATCCTTTCACGATTGCCCCCGGAACTCTCGGCAGTGGAGCCAATAACACGCTGACCTTTGACGACGGCACCAATAATGCCTCGCAAATCATCGTGGGTGCCGGAACCGACACGATTAACTCGACGATCATTCTGTCGTCCAACGGCTCCGCGACCAATGGAACCCTGCTGGCGAACATCGCGGGCGGCAGCACCCTGACCATCAGCAGCACCATTAAGTCGTCCGGCGCGGATAAGGGCATTGTCCTATCCAACGCGGGTACGCTTAAGCTGACCGGCAATAACGGTTACGCCGGTCAAACGGTAGTCAATAACGGTACGCTGATTCTCTCGGGTAACAACGATACCACTAACACGGCTAACTTGACTGAAAACTTGGCCACGAACGCCAATATTACCTTTACGGCCAACACGACCCATGACGCCGGCCGCCTGGGTAATAATATCTCGGTCGTGTTTGTCAAAGGCGGTAATAATACGGCGCAGTCCTTCTCGATCACGGGCAACGCTCTGACGGTCAACCTAGGGGTCAATGCCACGGGCGTGGTCAATAGCACGGCCTTGAGTCTTATCAATGCGATTAATGCCAATGGTACCATTAACGGCACCATTCTTGCCGCCAACGCCACGGGCAGCACCGGTGCCGGCAACGCGACGGCTTTTGCCAATACCACGCTGGCGGGTGGATCTTCACCCAACTCCGGCTTGCTCATCTTGAATGGCGTGAATAACCCGGTGACTTTGGACCTCGGTAACGCCGGGGCGCTGGGCACTGGCAATGTCTATATCGAAGGTGGCAACATTGATAATACCAGCGGCGCAACCCTGACACTGGGGACTAACAATAAGATTGCGATTGATTCCGGGGTTACCTTCTTAGGCACGAACAGCCTGAACCTCGGCACGGGCAATGTGGATATCAGCAATGGCAGCGTGTCGATTGTTTCTAACGCAAATAGCCTGACCATCGGCGGTGCGATTATTGACAGCGGCAATGACAACAGTGTCACCACAGCGGGTTCGGGTAACATTATCTTGCGTGGGGCGAGCACCTTTGGCGGTTCGCTTACCATTGAAGCTGGCCAGGTGCATCTGTCCGGCGGAGATAATCGGTTGCCCACGACGGTCGCGGTTAATTTGGGCGACGGCATCAACGGCAGCGGTATACTGCAGCTGGGTAACTCTACGGCTCCTTCGAACCAGACGGTTACGGGCCTGTTTGTTAACGGCGCTGGCACCGCAAACGCGGTTGAAGGCGGCAATGCCAATATTTCGACTTTGACGGTGGACAGCGCTTCTCCCGAGACCTATTCCGGCTTCCTCGGCTTGGGCAACGGTGTCACGACGGCGGTGGCGGCCAACGAGCTGGCCTTGACTGTCTCGGGTGGCACGTTTGGTCTCTCCGGCAACAACACTTACCTCGGTGTAACGAAGATCACTGGCGGCGGCGACCTGCAGATCGGGGTGGACAACAACTTGGGCTACAATGACTCCACAGCCGCGACCGGAGTGACCATCGGTGATGGCAGCTCGAATGGTGGCACGCTGGAAATTGTTAACCCCACGGTCAACCCGACCTACAGCCTCACGTCCAACCGCACCATTACGCTCTTGGGCACCAATACGGGTATCGCGGTTGATGGCGGCGTAACCTTCACGCTCGGGGCAAATTCGACGGTGACCGGTGCTGGTGACTTTAACGTGAATGGCGGCAGCAATGGCAATGGCACCTTGGTCCTGGGCTCCACCAACAGCAATATCTCCTTCACGGGGGCCTTGAATGTCAACGGCGGCACGTTGGACCTGACGGCGACTGACCAAATCAGCCTTCCGAATATCCAGGTCAGTGTCGCCTCGGGTGCCCTGTTGGATCTGCAGCAAACCACCGAACAGATCATCGGCAGTCTGTCCGGCGCGGGCAACGTCGCGGTGGAAGACGCCACTCTCACTATCGGCAATAATAGTGTTGCCACGACCTTCTCCGGCAATATTTCGGGCAACTCCGACGCCACCGTAAATCTGCTGGGTAACGGAACCTTGACCCTGTCGGGCAATAATTCCTTCAACGGCACGACCAACGCGGAGAATACGAATGCTTTGACCATCAACAGCAGCCTCGCCTTGGCGAACAGCGCAGTGATTCTGGATGCTGATAATGCGGTCCGTTTCGGTTCCGCCGCGAGCACCGCGACGATTGGCAACTTGAGCGGCAACGGCAACCTCAGCCTGACCAAGATTGGTGGCGGTGCTGTGGCGCTGTCAATCGGCGGCAATAATCTGAGCGCTGATTATGTTGGCGGCATGAGTGGCTTGGGCTCAGTCACCAAGGTTGGCACCGGCAGCCAGGAGTTTGATGGCTACGGCAATTACTCCGGCAGCACGACCGTCAGCGCTGGCCAGTTGATCCTGACCGGCACGAACACTTACGGCGGCGGCACGAGCATCGCCTCTGGTGCCACCCTCACGCTGGGTAATGGCACTTCCGATGGAGTCGACGGCTCCATCACCGGCGCGGTTGTCGACAGTACCGGTGGCACGTTTGAAATAAATGCCGCAAACCCGCAGACAATCAGCAATGCAATCAGTGGCGGTGGTGGTGCCTTGGTTGATGGTGCCCCCGCCGGTTTTGCCGGTGCCTCGATTTATAAGACTGTCGGTACCAGCCAAAACATTACGGGTGAAGAAAACACCTTTGGCAATGGTACCAATAACTATATTACGCCCACTGGCGGTATCGTCAGCATTACCACCAGCGAGTCCTACACCGGCAACACGACGGTCGTGGACAATGTGCTTAATGTCGTCGGCAGCAGCACCTCCATCAGTTCCGCCAATGTCCAGTTGGAAAACGGTTCTTCCATCGGTGGCAACGGCACTGTAATCGGTAATGTGCAATTGACGGGCGGCAGCGGCTTTGCCCCGGGCAACGCCCAGAATATTACCTTCGCGCCAATTACCGCCAATATTTCCCAACCCTATCACAACTTGGAGGTCGGCACGACCCCGGGCTTTGACACGCTGACCATCAATGGCACGGTCTCGCTGGATCCGACCAGTGGCGGTTCATCCAACCTGTTCCATCTGAGCAGCAATTCAACGCAGGGTGCCGGGGTCAGTGACAAAGTGGTCATCAACGGTACGATGGTCAACGGCGGTGGGGCACTTGCTACTGGCACCATTGTGTTTGACTTCGAAGACACCGGCTATCTGGCCACCGGCCAGAGTAAAGATACCTACACGCTGATTACGGAAACCTCCGGCAATCTTGCCACCCAGTTCAGCCTCAGCCAGTTCCAGGCGACTGATGTTTGGGATGGCGGTTTCGGCACCGCCCACAGCTACTTCATGTTCGCTGCCGGCGGAACCCAATTACAGTTCGTGGTGGTGCCCGAGCCCGCGATGTGGAGTCTGTTGGCTGGCGGCGCAATGCTGCTGATCGGTCTGCGCCGCAAGCGCAAACTGGCTTCAGTTGCCAAGTCTGCCGCTAACATTCAGGCCTAAAACTTCTGCGGTTTAACCACCCTCCCGACACGTCCGCCCCAACGCAAGTTCGGGCGGACGTTTTTTTGGCCCGGGTCAAAATCACCGCGTAGACATAACGTAAACGGACTTGAAATGTTCCACGTGAAACGTTGCTCTTTCCCTTTGTGCCCTCCGCAGCAAAGTGGGCCCGGCCGGACTTGAACCGGCAACCAAAGGATTATGAGTCCTCTGCTCTAACCATTGAGCTACGGGCCCGGAAATGCCTGCTGTGGTCTATGCAATCCCTCTCCGAAGCGGATGTCAACGAGTGGGTGTGGGTACCCAATGCAATTTGCTTGATGTAAAAGGCCTGACGGAAAAATGCTGGGCCGCAGCAAGACTCTGCCCTTACAACCAATCTACAATCAAGGCTCCAGCCTTAATTACTTCTTCTTTATCAACTGTTGGATGATAGCGAAGCGCGCGATGGCTTCGAGTTGTTCGATTTCGGCGGGGTCGACGTTCTTTTCGCGGGCTTCGGCGATGGCTTTTTCCGCGCGGGCTTGGGCATCCGCCACCGCCTGAAGGTCAATCTTACGCTCATCAATCGCAGCATCGGTCAAAATGGAAACCACATCACCGAGGACACGAGCAAAACCATTGTCCACCGCCAGCAGCACGGGTCCGGGCTGGGAGGCATCGGGGCTAGTGGCGGCCAACGCGGTGTTGGGCCCTGGGCTGGTCAGGCGGAGTTCGCCGGCGATGACCTGGGTCAGCAACGGCACGTGGCCGGGGAGAATGCCGATCTCACCCGACTTGGTCGGAATGATCACCGATTCGGCCGTGCCGCGGTAGACGCGTCGTTCGGGGGTGACGATTTCGAGGGTGAGTGGCATGGGAGGGGGAATTAGGAATTAAAAATTACGAATTTCGAATTAAGAAACAAAAGTGCCAGGATGAATCAGAGAAAACTCAGTTGCATTCATTTCGTAATTTGTAATTCCATATTTACTTCTTCGTGGTGGCGATCACCTCGTCGATGCCACCCTTCATGTAGAAATCGTTTTCGTTCAGATGATCGAGTTCGCCGTCGAGGATCATCTTGAAGCCGCGAATGGTTTCAGCCACCGGCACGATTTTGCCTTCGAAGCCCGTGAAGACCTGGGCAACGTTGAAGGGCTGGGAAAGGAACTTCTGAATCTTACGAGCGCGGAACACGGCCTGCTTGTCATCGGGCGAGAGTTCGTCGATGCCCAGAATGGCGATGATGTCCTGCAAGTCTTTGTAGCGCTGGAGAACCTGCTGGACGCCGCGGGCGACCTTGAAGTGGGCTTCGCCGACGAATTCCGGGGCCAGAGCCTTGGAGGTCGAGGCGAGGGGATCCACCGCCGGGTAAATGCCCAATTCAGCGATACGGCGCTCAAGCACGATGGTCGAGTCTAGGTGGGCGAAGGTGTTGGCCGGGGCCGGGTCGGTCAAGTCGTCCGCAGGTACGTAAACGGCTTGGAACGAAGTGATGGAACCCTTTTTCGTGGAGGTGATGCGCTCTTGGAGAATACCCATTTCCTGTGCCAGGGTGGGCTGGTAGCCTACGGCGGAAGGTGAGCGACCCAAGAGTGCGGACACTTCGGAGCCGGCTTGCGAGAAGCGGAAAATATTGTCCACAAACAGAAGCACGTCCTGGTTCTTTTCGTCGCGGAAATACTCGGTCATGGCGAGGCCGGTGAGGGCGACGCGCATACGGGCGCCCGGCGGCTCGTTCATCTGGCCGTAAACGAGGGCGACCTTGGACTTGGAAATATCTTTTTGGTCGATGACGCCGGACTCGCTCATTTCGTGGTAAAGGTCATTGCCTTCGCGGGAACGCTCACCCACGCCAGCGAACACGGAGTAACCACCGTGCGTTTTGGCGATGTTATTGATGAGTTCCATGATAACGACCGTTTTGCCAACGCCGGCACCACCGAAGGCACCGACTTTGCCGCCTTTGAGGAACGGGCAAATTAGGTCGATGACCTTGATGCCGGTTTCGAGAATTTGAGCCTCTGTGTCCTGGTCAATAAGGGCGGGCGGGCTGCGGTGAATGGGATACTTTTCGTCGAATTTGACTTCACCTTTTTGGTCCACGGGTTCACCGATGACGTTGAAAATGCGACCAAGCACGCCTTCGCCGACGGGCACGGAGATGGGCGCACCAGAGTCAATGACTTCCTGGCCACGGACGAGACCGTCAGTGGACGTCATGGCAACGGCGCGGACGAGACCTTCGCCACGGTGCTGCTGCACTTCGAGGACGAGGCGCACCTGGCCGGCGGCGCGGCCGGAAACTTCGAGCGCGTTGTAGATTTCCGGAATCTGCGATTCCGCGAATTGGACGTCGACGACGGGGCCGATGACTTGGACGATTTTACCGATGTTCATGGAATTAAGATTTCTGATTTAAGATTTAAAAGGTTAAGTCTGCCGCAGGCTTTAATTTGCCGATGACGCTGCTGCGATTTCAAGAATTTCCTGGGTGATCGCGGCCTGGCGGGCTTTGTTGTATTCCAGGGAAAGGTCGGCCACGAGCTGCTTGGCGTTGTCAGTGGCGTTTTTCATGGCGACCATGCGGGCGGAATGCTCGCTGGCTTTGGCCGACATGATCATTTGATAAATCTGGTGCCGGAGGAACAGCGGTGGCAACGCGTTGATGATGGCGTGGGCTGACGGCTCAAAAACAATTTCGCGGTCATCTTTGATTTCTTCGTCGGCGCGTTTGCCGAGGCGGAGGTTGAGTTTCTCCAACTCGCTCTCAAAAGACTGGAAAGGCACCAATGGGGCCAGCGCCGGGTCCTGGCGCAAAGTATTGATGAAGTTTGGGTAGATGACCTCAATGGTATCAATCTTGCCGTCGAGGTAGGCCTGGGAAAGAAATTCAATAATCGGACGCACTTCGTTGTAGCCAACCTTGTCGGTAACCGTGAAGTCGGCGAGGAGTTCGCGCCCGGTGCGGGCAATATACTGGGTGGCCTTGCGACCGATGCAGATAAAGGCGGCTTCTTCCTTCTTAAAATCGTTAATAAGGCGGAAAGTATTACCATTGAGCGCGCCGCAGAGGCCCTTATCCGTGCCGATGACGAGAATGCCACGCTTCTTGACGGGGCGGCTCTCAAAAAAAGCATGCGTGGTCTCGTGCATCTGCTGCAAGGCGGACTCAAGAATCTGCGACAGCAACAAAGCGTAGGGACGGCCCGCGAGGGCGGCGTCCTGGGCGCGCTTCATCTTCGACGACGCCACGAGCTGCATCGCCTTGGTGATTTGGGCGGTGTTTTTGACCGCCTTGATGCGGCGGCGAATCTCGCGAATACCTTTCATTGAAAATTACAGAATGGAAGATGGAAGAAGTAAGATGGAAGAAGAATAAGGGAGATGGAATTGGAGGAGAAAAGCAGAAATGATTTTAATTCGGCATTTTTCCATTTTTTTATCTTCCATCTTTCATTCTTCAGCTAAACGTCCTCGCCCAATCTTCGCAGGAAGATTTGACTTCGGCGGTGAGGGCGTCGGACAGCTTGCCTTCGGCGACGATCTTTTTGAGAATGGCATCTTTGCGGGTGAGGAAGTATTCTTCGAGAGAAGACGATGCAGCGACGATTTTTTCGCGAGGAATCGAATCGAAGATGCCATTCTGCACGGCCCAGAGCAGAACGACCTGGCCTTCCGTGCGCTTCGGCGCGAGCGCTGGCTGCTTGAAGAGTTCCACGATGCGGGCACCACGTTCGAGCTGCGCTTTGGTGCGGGCGTCGAGGTCGGAACCGAATTGGGCGAAGGCGGCGAGTTCGCGGTACTGGGCGAGTTCGAGTTTCACGCGACCGGCGACCTGCTTGAACGCCTTGATCTGCGCGGCGGAACCGACGCGCGACACGGACAAGCCGACGGAAATCGCGGGACGAATGCCTTGATTGAACAAGTCGGTTTCGAGGAAGATCTGTCCGTCCGTAATCGAAATGACGTTCGTGGGAATGTAGGCGGACACGTCGCCGGACTGCGTCTCAATGATGGGCAGCGCGGTGAGCGAGCCGGTCGAGCCTTTGACGCGTCCGTTGGTCATGACCTCGACAGCCTTGGCGTTCAGACGGGCCGAGCGCTCGAGCAGGCGGGAGTGAAGGTAGAACACGTCGCCAGGATACGCTTCACGACCGGAGGGGCGCTTCAATACGAGGGAAATCTGGCGGTAGGCGACGGCATGCTTGGAAAGATCATCATAAATGATGAGCGCGTCCATGCCGTTTTCCATGAACCATTCACCCATGGCGCAGCCGGAATAGGGCGCGAGGTACTGGTTGGCGGGATTGTCGGCGGCGGGGGCGGAAACGATGATGGTGTTTTCCATCGCGCCAGCGGCTTCCAGGGCCTTGACCGTGCGCGCGACGTTGGAATTCTTCTGGCCGATGGCGACGTAAATGCTGTAGACCGGGCGAACCTTCGTATCACCGGCGGCAACTGCTTCTTTATTAATGCGGGCTTGGTTGATGATGGTGTCGATAGCGATGGCGGTCTTGCCGGTGGCGCGGTCGCCGATGATCAATTCGCGCTGGCCACGGCCAATCGGAATCATCGAGTCCACGGCCATGATGCCGGTTTGCAAAGGCTGGTCCACGGACTGGCGGACGATGATGCCGGGGGCTACTTTTTCCACCGGGTAAGTTTCGGTCGAGGCAATCGGACCCTTGCCGTCGAGGGGGCGGCCAATGGCGTCCACTACGCGACCGAGCAGGCCTTTGCCGACAGGAACTGAGAGCAGGCGGTTGGTCGTCTTGCCTTCGTCGCCCTCCTTAAGGTGGGCGTAGTCGCCCAGGATGATGGTGCCGACCTCGTCTTCTTCGAGGTTCAGGGCGATGCCGAAGACGCCGCCGGGGAACTCAATCATTTCGTTGTACATCACCGCTGAGAGGCCGTCGAGCTTGGCGACGCCATCGGCGAGGGTGACGATGCGGCCCACGTTGCGTTGCGTGGAGCCAGCTTCGAGTTTGGCGATTTCCTGCTGGATTTGTTCGAGGACGGAGGACATGGGAGAAAGCAGTTACGAGGTTGGAGAAAAGTTTTAGAGCAAAGCGGATTGGAGGGCAGCGAGGCACCCGGCGACGGAGCTTTCATAGATGTCGTCACCCACGCTGGCGCGCAGTCCGGCGATGAGGGCGGCATTTACGCGGGTTTCGAGGCGGAGAGTACGACCGTATTTTTTGCCAAGACGGTCGCGCATCGACTCGAGTTCGGACGGAGAAATATCACCGGCGTGCTCGACGAGCAGGCGGCTGCGGCGATCCTCGATCTGCAAATAGTGGAGATAGGCTTTGAGCAACGCGCGACGGGCGCGAACGGTCTGGCTGCCCAAAGAGGACAACACAGCCTGTACACGTTCGGTGCTGATCTGGCCGCCGGCGTCGAGGGACAGCCGGGCCAGTTTCTTGGCCAAATCTTTTTGTTTGCGATCGAGAGTCACGGGGAAACGAAAATTAAGGTGATTAATTCTTGCTCATATCTTGCGCGGCCGAAGCGTTATAACGGGCACGTTCTTCAGGAGTGAGATCGCGGTCGAGGACGCGGTGGGTGGTGGAGACGACGAGCGTGGCGACTTCGCGGCGCAGATCATTGAGCATTTGCTGGCGTTCGAGGGCGATCGCAGCCTGCCCCTTTTTGAGAGTATCTTCTGCCTGGCGGGTGGCGTCTTGCGCGACTTTTTCGGCCAAGGCCTTGGCCGTGTCACGCGCTTCGGTGATGACTTTCTTGCCCTCGAGGGAGGCTTGCTTCAGGACTTCCATCTGCTGGACCTCGGTGTCCGCGAGCTTTTTCTTCATCTCGTCGGTGTACTTTAGTCCGTCGGCAATTTTCTTATTCCGCTCGTCCATGGTGACGAGGACAGCCTTGATGCCAAACTGGTAAACAACAAATGCCACGATGGCGAAATTGATGATCTGCGCGATGAGCAGCGTGGGCTTGACGCCGAAGGGGCCGACCACTTGCTGGATGGCGTCAATCCCGCTATCAAGCACGGAGGGCGTATTATCAGTGGCGGCAGCCAGCAGGGGAATAATTTCAAAATGCATGGGAGGCGGAATGTTGAGGACAAAAGATTCTGCGGATAATTTCCGGGCTTTTTACCGCCGGGCTGCACGATCATCTAGTGATGTCGGGCCCGGCGGCAAAAAGCGGGAAACCCAGGCAATTATTTGCCGAGATACAGGGAGTAGAACGCGACGGCTTCGGCAAACGCCATGCCGAGAATGCCCATGACGAGGATTTTGCCGAAGGCGGCGGGGTTGCGGCCGACGGATTCAACGGCTTTGTTGCCGACGAAACCTACGCCGAGAGCGGCGCCCAAGCAGCCGAGGCCGCCCTGGATGCCGAGATTGATTTTGCCGGACAGGCCAGCGTCTGCCGCTGCAGTCGGGTCAACGGCGGTGGTGATGGTCGTGGCGAGATGGGTCGCCAGATGGAGGATTTCGTTGGTCATTTTAGTATTGGGTTGTTTCGTGCCGCCCGCCCACGTGAGCATGGTCTCGGGTGGCAAAAATAATTTTGAGTTAGTGCGCGGCCTCGCTGTGGGATTCATCCTCGGCATGCTCGTCATGGGCATGGTCGCCACCTTCGTGGTTGCAGATGAGGCCGATGTAAACCGTCGTGAGCAGCGTAAATACAAATGCCTGCACCACGCCGACCAGCAGTTCCATCATCATGACGGGCACTGGCAGCAGATAAGGACAGATTTGATACATGGCATCCAGAAGGCTTTCACCGCCGAAGACGTTGCCATAAAGACGGAAGGAGAGCGACAGGAGGCGCGACAGAATGGAAATAATTTCAATGAACCCGACGAGGAAGAAAATTGGTGAGAGTGCAAAGTAGAGGATGATGTGCACGTCCTTCTTGCTGGCCTTGTTGCCAAAGATGTCCTTGACCAGCACGCCCAAGCCCGCGTAGCGCAGCACGAAATAAAGCCACGCAGTGAAAGAGACAATCGTGAGGGCGAGCGTGGTATTCAGATCGGAATCCGCCGGGCGAAAAGCACTGGTGAATTCCAGATGACCGTTGGTGTTTTTGACGAGGCCAATCGAGCCCGCACCGGGGAGCAGGCCGCTCCAATTCATGATAAGAATGAAGATGAAGAAGCTGATGAGCAACGGAAACACTTTATCCACGATTTTAGGTCCCACAATCATCTCCACGAGGCTGCGCAATTCACCGACCAGGGTTTCCACTACGGTTTGACCGCGAGAAGGAATAAGCTTGGGCCGGCCGACAGCCCAACGAATCAACAAAATTAGCACTAATGAGAAGAACCAAGTGGTGACCATCGCGTTGGTCACCGGTACTCCGCTGACATTAAACAAGGGTGCCGCCGATGGATCAACCCCTTCCGCAGCCGAAGCAGGTACCGTGGCGGCCAGCCAGAGCACCGGCGCCAACAAAGCGACCTGGGGAGTGCGGAGTGTGCGGAGGAACATGGTGTCAGTGAGCGACAAAAGGTAGTGACGGCGCGGAAAGCCAAGCCGGAATAAGGGGAAGCGATAACCATGACGCGAAGCCTCCCGAGCCGTCAACCGGATTTTGCCTCCTCAAGCTAAAATTATAGGGGCCTTTGGGTTACAATTAGGGAAACTGATTGGAATATGACACTGTAGGCAGGAGGTAGCTCGGGTGAGGCTTGCATGGGCT
>Ga0182012_10006556_pt1 | contig 11860 bp, 15 predicted proteins | sample 612S2SmetaG_FD_120486 | JGI IMG/M metagenome (GOLD analysis project Ga0182012, IMG submission 120486) | Permafrost microbial communities from Stordalen Mire, Sweden - 612S2S metaG | ecosystem: Environmental > Terrestrial > Soil > Wetlands > Permafrost | place: Sweden: Stordalen | collected...
TGGAGCGGCGCGTGGCCAGCACCGAATCTCTACAAGTTGATGTCGCGCGACGAGCACGACTGCGGAATCGCGCAATATTGCAACGTCGGCTCACAGATCTGCAAGACGATGCTGTAGGTTCTGATTCTGTGTATTGTTCCGAGGTATGAGCCTAGACCTGCTTCTGGCAATCGCAACCGTCCTCGGCGGTATTGCCGCCGTCTGGTTTTTCTGGGACAAATTGGTTGAATGGATTCGACCGGACCCGCTGAAGAAGCCTTCACGGGAGAACATCCAACAGGTAGTGATGAAATCCGACCCGAGGAGTGACTGGATAAGAGCCCAGACAAACCTCAGGCAAGTTGTGTCCTACAGGGCCAACCCCAGTCTGCGTTTTGAAGCAAGCTTTCTTGAGGATGGAATTCAGTGCGAAAATTTTCGTGAACGCTGGGCAAATCGCCACCCGGACCCAAGTGCGACTGGATATTGGCGGGATCTGTACTTCGGTCCGACGTTAATTCAGCGATTCATCTTAGTGGGGGTTGATGGCGGTCGAGCATTGCTTCCGCCCCCACGTGGCACTGATGGCGTTCCCGGCGGGGATGTTGTACAGCCTCTAGATTACCAAGTCGCCAGGATTCACGACACCCTTGGCACGCTAGATGAATACCTACGCCGCTCGGGACTTAGAACAGCGAAGGGTTGTGATGTTTGATAGTGAGTGACGGGTGCACTACTCATCGTTTCTCTGCTTGACAACACCTGCTGAGGACTGGACTCGCTCGTTGAGTGTGTTAATCACATCTCTGGCACGCCGTAACACCACGTTCCTGTCGAGGTGTGCGTACCGCATTGTCGTCTTGATATCTGCGTGACCCAGTACCTCTTTGACTTCGTATAGACTCACGCCATTCTGAACGAGCCTTGTCGCGTGCGTGTGTCGAAGCGTGTGAATTGTAAATCCAGAGAGACCAGCACGCCGCAGCGCTTTGCGGAGTGACTGGCCGGCATATCCTCGTTTGCCGCCGCTCCTGTTCTGAAACAGGTATGGACTTTCACCTCGCTCGGAAGCTCGTCGGGAAAGCAAGTCATACACGCGGTCTGTCATAAACAGCACAGACTCATTCTGCACTTTTGGTCTCCAGAGATTCAGCGTTCGATCGTCAAGCGATACCTGTCTCCACTCAAGACCGGCAATCTCGGAATATCGGGCTCCTGTATCGAGAAGCATAATCGCCAAGTCATAGGCATCCCACATCGCCTTTCGTAGGGCCTGATGCCGCTCCGCGTACGGGGCAAGACCTTTGACGGGTCTTTTCGGATCTAGCTCCAATAGAAATCTGGTTTCATCCTCGCGGGACAGATAGCGCAACCGCCGCTTGCTCGCTCGCAAGCCAGGGTACTCTGGCGTTGCAACTTGATATCCCAGCCGTCGTGCGTGTTTACTGGCACCACGGATCAGATTGAACAGGTGGCGGATGGTTGCGTGGCTAACACCCTCGTCCTCTCGGTCACGCTTTAGGCGCTCTAGATCGGACGACTCGATTTCGTCGAGATACCGGTCAACGCGAAACAGTCGTCGTACAGGCACGGAGTTCCACTTCAGGGTCGGGTAGTTCGGCGTGCCGCGCTTCGACTCACAAAACAGCGTCACCGCATCATCGATCGTTATTCTTGGCCGAGATCCGAGGAACGTCATGGCGTGCAGCTCACGACGCCACTCACGCTCCATTTGCTCTGCAGCACGTTGGTCTGCCGTCTTGGCAGACTTGAGGTATGTGCGCCCCTGGAACTGAAACTGAATATACAGGTACCGACTGCCACCTCGACGAACGATGCCCATAACTACTCCAAAAGTACTTTACATAACCTGACCATCCAGACTCGGTCGACCACAGACAACAGGGATCGCAGAGGAATGTGACGTAATCAAGGGTCTACATATGCAGTCGTGCCCGAGGATGGATTCCAGCGCCCACGCGCCGTTGACGAGTCTAGGTAGCGCACGTTGCTCGAACATCTGGATTCCAGCCTGAAGAGGAGGGATTCCTATCGGGAGTAGGCATGAGATTAGCGATCAGCACTGAATGCAAGAATAAGCCGACCGACGAAAACCTGCGAAAGGTAAATACGACGTTCAACAACGTCGATATTTCAAGCCGCGAACTCGCGTCGCACGTCGCACTTGGCTATGCGTTCTGTGCCGAGCACAGGAATGGCAAGCGTTCCTCCGCGAACTTTTCTGCGTCCGGTGTTCTCGCTGTAGATGTGGATGCCGGGGTAACCGTCCAGGAAGCGCTGTCCCATTCGTTTGTTCAGAACCATTGCTCGTTCATCTATACGACAGTAAGCCACTCGGAAGATGAGCACCGATTCCGCCTCGTCTTCGAACTTGAAACTCCAATTACTGATAGCGCCGAGATGAAGCGCGCACTAACAGGACTCGTCGCAAAACTCGGCGGTGATCGCGCCTGCACCGATGCATGCCGAATGTTCTTCGGCAATGCGAACACCACCATTACATTTGTAGACAAGCGCCTCAGCAGCGATGCTGTTGCCGAACTCGTGATCTTCGGCGCGGAGTTCGAGAATGCGCGGATGGCGGACCCGCACCGAGGTGTGGGGCCTCGCCCGACGATTCGCTCAAGGCTTCGTGTCGAGGCCGACCAGCTGATTACCGTGGCGGATGGATCCATTCACGCTCTCAAAGATCTGCCAAAGAAGACCCGCGTACATTGCCCGGTACACGTAGACACGCGACCTAGTGCATTTACCGTTGTCTCGAAGCGAGGCGTGCCCGGAGTCCATTGTGTCGTGTGTGGTGCCACGTTCTTCAGCGCTCCGGGGACGCTGCACTACGACTTCGACTACACGTCGCATCGGCTTCGCTCACTTGGTGTTACTCCGTGGGAGGCGGAATCCGAGTGGGAGCCAGACTCCGAGGCGTTGGTCGAAACCAGTGGTGGCACTGCAACTGTGGAATCGGGCCTCTATGTGATCAATGAGCGGTTTCTCCCTCCCTTCCATACCACATGTGAAGTGGTCTTTGTGAAGAGCCCAAAGGGCTCTGGAAAGACAGAGTGGTTGCGGCAGGTGGTGGACGACGCAAAGCGTACGAAGAAGCGCGTTCTGTTGATCGGTCACAGGACCTCCCTCATCCAGTCGACCGCTCGGCGGCTGGGCCTTACTGCGTACTTCCGCCTCGATGGCGGGAGCGGTGACGTCGCAAGTACAAAAACGGTTATTGCACCAAAGCGACTATACGCAGTGTGCCTTGATAGTCTGCCAACGCGTCTTGACACAATGAGCGACCGCTACGATCTTGTAATTATTGACGAAGTCGAGCAAGTGCTGGCGCACATGACCTCAGATACTCTCATTGAAAATCGTCGAGCTGCGATCAGCGCATTAAGCTTCTACCTCAAAAAGGCGAGTCAGATTATTCTTCTGGATGCCGATCTAAACGAAGTAACTTTCTCGTGTATTCCCTCTTTTGTTGGACCTCGAGAGCGAAGTCTGGTCGTCATCAACGAATGGTGTACTCCGCGTGGGGACATTCACTTGTATGAAAATGACAAGCAGTTAGTCGCATTGCTGATGGGGGCTGTCAGCGAAGGTAAAAGATGCTTTGTGTGCGCGAATTCCAAATCTCGTGTAGACAGCCTAGCCATGTCCATCCGCGAGGCACATCCCGACAAGCTGATCATCGCAATTACGAGCGACAACTCGTCTACTAACGAGGCGCAGACCTTTTTGCTTGGCCTGCCGGAGTCATTCCTCCGCTACGACGTTGTATTAGTATCGCCTGCGGTTGGTACTGGCGTGGATGTCACATTCGAAAACAACGCGGAGCTGGTTGACGCCGTATTCGGCTTTTTCTCAGCAAATATCACCACACATTTCGATATTGATCAGCAGCTCTGTCGAGTTCGTCATCCCGCAGCTGTACACGTCTGGGTTTCGCCGCAGACATTCAACTTTGAAACTGACCAATCAATCCTGCGCCAGGAATTGCTCGGCGCGTTGGGTTCAAGGCTGAGCGGCACTATACGACGTGATGTGGTAGACATCGACGACGATGGGAAACCGGTGTATTCAAAGGCGGATGAGCTCTATTCGGAGACGTACTCAGAGGTGATGGCATCACAACGCGCGTCTAAGAATAATCTTCGTTACCATTTTGTAGAGCTGCGGAAGCATAGCGGCTGGAACATCGTCGAAGTGCCGACGGACGACGCCGCCATTGAGGAGGGCAAAGAACTCGCTAAGCACGGCGCCGATCTAGCAAAAGAGGAGGCGGCTCGGCGGCTATGTGCCGCCCCTAAGCTTACGACTGGTGACTACAAGGCTCTCAAAAAGCGTGCGGATCATGAGCCGGTCTCCGATCGAGACGTCGATTCATTGCATCGGTACGAATTGGAGCAGTTTTATCGCGACGAAATATCCGAGGAACTCATTGCGTCCGACGACTCGTCGAATCTCCGTCGAAAATCGCGCCTGTTTGATTCGCTACACGCGACTCAACGAGACGTTGAATTGAAGCAGAGCTACCACGAGGAAGCGCTGGGGTCGGATACGTATAACTACGTGGATCGACGCCGAATGCTGATTGATCTGTTTGCAATGGCGGGGGTGTTCGAGGACGGCTCCGGGTTCGATCGCGGTATCGAGCTGACCCAGACGCAGCTTGGTGCATTTGTTGAGATGTGCAGGAACGCAGCGGTCAAAGCCAAGATTGAACGTCTGCTTGATGTCGAAGTGGCTCGAGATGCAAGCTCTAAGCCTGTCCAGCAGCTTGGCCGCTTTCTTGCGCTAGTGGGCCTTGGCCTTCGGAAGAGTCGAACGGAAAGGGACGGCAAGTCGAAAATCTACTACTACAGGATTGATGCAGACAGGCTATCGGAAATGACGGAGTTGATGGAGCGCCGAGGCAACCAAGAGCTTCATAACGAATGGTTGTTTGACCGCGCCTCATTCACAAGAGACGAGGACGCCGAAGCCGAGCGGGCTATGGAGGATATTCGGACTAAGCGAACATCGGAGCAGAAGGTGTAGACCTGTTTCTCGGGGTTCCGAGCGGTTCTTAACCGGCTCGCGCCGGCTAAGAACCCGCATCTTGAATCACAATGCCTTCTTTGCCCGACGCCTACAGTTGTAGAAATAGGTCTGGGCACCCTTCGGTGTCAGACCAGCACCATCGACAAAGGCCTGTACAATGATCTCCCTGGGCTCGTCGGCAATTGTCTCGAATATCTTCCGTGCGACATCAGCCTTCGACGTATCCGGAACCTTTCGCATTTCCTTGCCCAGAGCGACGGCCTTGCGAACCGCCGACGGGTTGCTCGGCTTTGCAGGCTGCGGGGTATTCGTGGTTGTCTCGACCTTCTGCGTTTCAACTTCAGCGTTCATGTTCCTACCTCTCATGTTCGGGTCCCGGTATTGGGATCCATGGGGGCAGGGTCCCCTGGAGGTTCGACCAAGACAACGCGAATAGGGGTCGTAGTGCCGATTTATGGCCAGCTATTCCGGCGATTGGCGGGCAGCTTGGTATTTCTGCCAGAGCTTGTCGAGTAGCTGTTTGGAGGTCCTCTCAGGAAGGGTCTCGAATCCCGCGATGTTCTCAAACAGCAAGAGCATCGTTTCGTCGAATTCCGAACGGGAAACGTTGTCCCCCGAATCCTCACGGACAATCCGAACCAGCATTTCGATCTGGTCGCTCGTTAGCCGGTGCATGCGTGATTTATTTCCAGCGTTCACGCGGGCACCGTCCTCCGTTCCGGCCATGCGGACAACGGCATATTTGTCGAATAAATACGCCGTAGGAGGGAATTACGATGGATGCATGGAATCGATTGCTAACGTTGCTGGATCAAACGCTCGGGTTTCCGAACAAGATCCGTTCCACGGTCAAAAAGAGGTGGCAGTCCTATGACCAGCGGACTGGTGAGCACGTATTCGTGCTGGAATACCGGATCAAAGTGAAGCCCGGCGTATATCCACCGGAGAAGCCGATACAGTCGCCGAGGGATCTCCACCAAAGGGTACCAGCACGACCAATCAAACCGACTAAGCCGGCGGGTTCAATGAGCACGATCCGCGAACTGATGGACGTGCGCTTCGTCAACACAGTCGATTCCTCACCGTCGCTACCATCCGGTGGGTCCGGCAAGAAGACAACGGCCAAGAAACCGGCAATTCCAAAGAAAACTCGTCCGAACCCTCCAGCATCCCCTATCAGGCCCGTTTGAAAAGCGACACTGGGGACGACTTTTGCTGAATGTCCCCCATTCCCGGTGATGGTCTCGGCGATAGCGCTCAGTTTGCAGCGGTAAATATCAGCGATAGGGAGACAGGATGTGAAGAAGCCGCGGTACCAGTTTTTATCTAAGAAGCAGCGAGAGGCCGTCGATTGGGCCTCTGCAGATCTGCTCCTTGACCTGCTGGAATCCGGTAATGTCGGCCCATTCAACACAATCATCGGCGTGATTCAGGACCTGAAAGATGTGGCCGGACGGGTTAGTGCAGACCATGAGCGGTGCCTCCGGTTGCCATTGATGTTGTTCAAGGAGGCAGTCAAACGGCCATAGAGCCGGCGCTAGACGATTTTTGCTCAATGTCGCCCAGCTCCCCCTGATAAGTGCAATAGTTCCCAATGGTGTTCTCTTGCCTTCCCAAATCAGCGGCCGCCTATGCGACCCCGAATGAGAAACCGGGGGCAGGTCCACTTGATGATCTTGTGCGGCTACCACGTTCGTGATTGCGGTCACGTTGGTGCTTCCGGAAACGTGATCGTTGCCTCCATCTCGATTAAGTAAACGGATAACATTGAAATAACATGGAACAGTTGGTCCGGCCGAGGAGCGCCGAATTGCGGACATCCAACAACTAACGACAGTGAATTACGCGCGCGCGTGGCTGGAATCGCGAGTATCTGAGCGCTGGCAAGATCAGCGGCGTAAGACCTCTCTACGATGAGGCGACGACCTGAGGACCGACCATGTTTTGTGCTTCATGCGGAAATGCTGTCAGTGACGGTGCGAGGTTTTGTCGTCGCTGTGGCGAGCCCGTCGATCAATCGACACCTCACAGATCTCTGTCGACGGGTACGCCACATACATCCGAACCGCCGGCTCATGCTGCGGCTCCGCAGCCTCCTTCACGCGATCAAGAAGAGAACGCTGAACCGGAGTCGACTCAACAGGCGACCGCGAAGAAGCCGATTACGCGTTGGAACGTATTTTGGCTCGCCATCGCAGGGCTGGGCTTCATTGGCTCCTTGATACCGCTACTCGGCGTCGAACCCGAAACGATCAACCGCGACCAGCAGATCGGTTCGGCGATGATCGGCCTTATGGTGTGGAGCTACGTCGTTGCGCGAAACGCTCGTTGGAAGCGGCCCGGCTTATTTCCGCTATACGCCTTTGGTCTTACTGTCCTCGTGTGCATTGCAGATGGCGCATATCGTGGCTTGGTCATGCGGCAAGTGGGTTCCGATCTCAAGAAGGCCATGGCGGAGTTCGCGCCCGATCTTGTGAAAGATCCGGCAGCACAACTTGATCGCGTAACTCGCATGCGTATTCTCAATAGCGCGATGCAGCGGGCGCCAGATGCGGCCCTAGTCGACTTCGATTCCACCAGAGTGCGCTTACTCGACCCAAGTACAGGTGGCAGCATATCCCAGTGTGCCGCAGCAGCTCGCGGGCGAGCTCTAAAAGTCGAGAGCCAATTGGCGCAGTCCGCCTCCGCGGTGATGGTTACCAAATTCCTGAAATCGGCCGGCCGAATCTCCGATCCCCCCAAGCCAGTTGACGGCAATTACGCTCAGGATCTGTTGACTCCGATATACGAAAAAGCAGACTCGAAAAACGCCTTTTCGGATTCTGAAAGCACCGCTCGGTTAACTGACGAGGAAACCTGCACAATTTACCTTCGCATTGAGCAAGGCATCCACGGACTTCCGGAATCTGACGCAGCCATGGTGCTTCGATACATAAACCTCGCTGTGTCACAACAGTGAGTGCGGTGGGCCTTGGTCTGTGTCGAGGTATGACACCAGAGATGCGGCCGCCGCTGGAGTCCTTCCCGACTTTTCTGCTGTCGTTTCGCTTTCAAAATGAGATTTTGTCGCGCCATGAAAGCATTTACTGAACTTAGGAGAACTGACGATGAATACATTATTTGCATTGGTGATGCTGTATGCGAGTGCGACTGAGGTGCATACAGGGAAGGCCGTCTACGTCTTTAACAGCAAGCCGGAGTGCGAGCGGCAGTCAGCGCTTCACGTGGCATACGAGAGGCGTGAGCATAGGGACGACGGTTACACTGTGTATGGCTCGTGCGAGCCCGTTGTGATGCCAGGTGACAAGACGCCATGAGGTGTAGCATTTTGGCCGACTTTCCGTTGGTCGCGCTGACGCAATCGAAGGGCCCCACTTGGGATGTTGTTGCGCCGGTGCTTGTTATCACGTGCGCCGTGGCGTCCCTCGTCGGTTTCTGGTGGTATTTGAAGGCCAAGGGTCGATCCGGCTGGTGGTTGCTGAGCTTTGCTTCCAAGTGATTGGGTTGATCGTTCTTCTTCTGCTGAAGGACCGCGCCAAGGACGGGCAGCCGCCTAAGCCGCCTGCGCCCCACGAGTGGTTCGGCTAGCGACCTCTAGGCCACCACCACTAAACGCTGGCCGGGACGAAACAGTGCCCGTGCAGTAGCAGCCTAAACGACGCAGACCCTAAACAGGTCCGGAGATTCTCGTCGGTCGGGCCGTCAAGCCCGACCCCGTCGCGTAATCCCGCTACAAATTCTGGTCCGTCAGGACCGCGAAGTGATGGAGAACCTCGGCATGGCGGAACTGATCGGCGATTTGAGTCAGTTCGTCGGCGAGACTGAGAATGCGTGATACGGGGTAATCGCGGGTCTTTGCAGCGCGAGCTAGCGTGTAGGAGCCATCGAAGGGATTTTGGTCGAAGTGGCCATGAGCGAGGCTATTGCGATCAGCGTTGAGAGATCGGAGTCTCGCTAGGGGAAACGCCGACAACCAGCTGTTCTTTGTGGTGCTCACCAGAATGTCGAGCGTTTCAAGTCGCTGTGCGAACTTTCCATTTGAGGCTTTCGCGGCCAGGTCGGAGCGCCCGCGTTGGGACAGTTCAGATCCGATCACCTGACTGAGGCGGTAGTCCACTTCATTAAAGGCCAAGATGAATCGACCGAGAGCAGCCTCGTAGTCGGTCCGGATGGCTGGGTCGGCCCATGGAGTGTCATCGTCGGGGGTCGTCATGGGGTTCGTATCGCCTCGATCTTCATCGCGCGCACACCCTCGCCCTGACAAACTTCAATATGTAGCCGGCACCCGAACTTGAAACAACCACCGGTCTCCAGTCTTCATCGACTATAGGGATTCGACTTCCGTCCGTGACGGAAATCAAATAACTTCTCTTGCCTCGTCCTTGATGCGTCTGACAGTTGTACTCAATGGCAGTGTACATTTCCAGATACGAAACGGTGGTCTTGTCATCCCTTGTCACCGTATGCTCGGAGGGAAACACCCATCTGATTTGAAATCCGCTGAAACTGCCGTCTGTGATACGATTCGCTTCATCCAAATACACAGGCGTTGAGGTTGAACCGGGAATGGAAGGATCGTTGTTATAAACTGCGACACCACTTCCAATCTGAGCCCAATGCGGTGTTGCTGCGCCAACAGCAGTTGATACGAGCAATAACAGAATGGCTAGGTATTTCATTGCGCACGCCCCCAAACATAGAGACCATGAGTGAGACCGGTCAGCTTCCCGGTCCACCGCCTCCAGTGCGCCGAATCGCTTGCGCCAGGCATAAATCGTCACCTCGCTGATCCCGTGCTTCTTGGCAACCTCGGTCACCGGCGTCTTGTCCGTCTCGCGCAGGATTTTCACCATCTGTCCTTCTGTAAATCGCGTCTTCTTCATGGCTCCTCCGTGCCCTTGGAGCCATTCTCTTAAGTTTCAACTGGTCTGGCAAATGCCCGGGCAGGTCACTACTACGCTAAAGATTTCGCTCGCCCTAAAGGATCGTTAGGTTACAAATAGTGTGAATCAGTTATTGTGCTTCGGGAACGGAATTGATCCAAAATATCCCTTTCGGCCCGTAGGCGCGTGCAGCTCAAATGAACATCGGTTTCAGGTTGCGGTGTAGTGCCGTCCTTGCCGTCGTCACTATCGCGCTCGCGGCGCTTGCTCCCCTGCGTCCGGCGTACGGGATGGAATTTAGCATTACTACCACGAGTCCCTTGTCGGGAACCGAACGCAAATTAAACTATGTGCTTCTGAAGGGGGAAATCGTCCCGGGGGATTACAATCGCTTGCTCGAATTCGCCGTCAATAACAACGTCGACCTAGCGCAACATCCGATCATTCTCGCCTCTCCAGGTGGAGACGTATCAGAAGCTTTGAAAATCGGTGAACTGCTCAAACGCCTATACGTAGCGGCCGTGGTGGGGCCGGTGACGGGGCAGTGCGTCAGCGCGTGCTTCATCATATTTGCCTCTTCGGTCGACCGAATAATGAATAATGAAAAGATGATTGGTATCCACAGGCCATACGTCTACCCGGACCGGCTCCGATCGTTGTCACCGAGTGCTGCCGAAACTTTGGAGACCGATGCATTGCTGGAGGCGGAGAAGTACCTCCACGATTTACGAGTGCCGACGAGCATTATGGAGGAGATGTTTCAGCAAGCATCGACAGAAGTGCATTGGTTAACTCGGCGCGAATATCTTGAATTGGGACAACGAGCGCCCTGGTACGAAGAGTTTCTGATCGCCCGCTGTGGGCTGGACAAGGGCGCTGAGTATCGCGTTCTAACCAACCACGCGAGCGCCGAAGATCAGACAAGTGTAGACGCCGCTAACTACTGCGAGCGAGATCTGATGCGTCGTGAGGGGACCAAGAATTTCAACTGCGTGATACAGCGATGGCAGAAAGGTCAATCCGCCTCTAAGTGTAAATGACGCAAATGCAAACGTTATCCGTAGTTATGCAGGGATAAGTCGGAGAGAGAGCCATCATGAACCTAGCGTTTATTCTAATTGGTTACTACCTATGCGGTGAGCAACCTGATGTTATCCGTCTCAAACTCGAAGAGTGTAAGCCGCTGCCAGGTATCGAAGGTAAAGCACTGGCTTCAATCGGAATCGAGCAGACGGAGCAGCAGTTGGCTCAGACACAGATTGTGCAGACGCGGCACGTGGACGTCGACAAAATGCTGCTGTTTTCCACGTCCGAAGGTTGCGATGTGGCCCGCATGACTGCACAAAGGAAGTCTGATGAGCTGAACGCCTATCTCCTTCGATCGATAAGGTCAGGGGACTTCTGGCATTCTCAACACTGGAAGTGCGTTGAACTAAAGGTTCGATAGGTCGTAACGCTGAGGTCGGAAAAACCACTGGACTATGGCGTCGAAGTATTCGAGATCCGCTTGCACTGGCCGTGGATCGCCCGACGAGAGGCACGATTCGGCGCTAGCGAAGGCGACCTACGTCAGAGCGCGTGATCCTTGCTCTTCGGATGATGACGGCTCACAGGTGGTCTACCGATGGATCGACTGCAAAGTCTACCTGAAGTCGACCGGTCGATTGACAGCAGTTGCGTTACCGCGCGATTTCCGTACTGTAAATTCCTTCACCGAGGAGTATCACCAGCATTATCGGGGGAAGAAACTGTAGAGCGGCAGCGGATCTGCACAATGGCTGGCTGGCGACCGACACGATTGCCAAAGTACAGCTCGCCAGAACCTACAGCATCGTCTTGCAGATCTGTGAGCCGACGTTGCAATATTGCGCGATTCCGCAGTCGTGCTCGTCGCGCGACATCAACTTGTAGAGATTCGGTGCTGGCCACGCGCCGCTCCA
>Ga0182012_10006559_pt1 | contig 11860 bp, 8 predicted proteins | sample 612S2SmetaG_FD_120486 | JGI IMG/M metagenome (GOLD analysis project Ga0182012, IMG submission 120486) | Permafrost microbial communities from Stordalen Mire, Sweden - 612S2S metaG | ecosystem: Environmental > Terrestrial > Soil > Wetlands > Permafrost | place: Sweden: Stordalen | collected...
CCCAAAACTTCTCGTCCGCCATCAGCGAGTTCAGCTCGCTGGACCGTTTTTGCAATGTGGCGACGTCAAAGAAACCTCCGCAAGTGCGTGAGTTTCTCGGCGGCGGTCATCAGTTGAGGGGCGATCAGTTCGAACATAAAGGCAGAATATAGAAGTCAGGAGTTAGAATCCAGAATGTATTACCTCCGCCGGTCGTCGCGATTATTTTTTGCCCACGCGCTGCCACATTTTATAATTAATATAAAGCAACAAGAGCAGCAGCAGGAGCAGATAACCCCAACCGAAAAGTTGCCGCAGAAGTTTGGCGATCTTCCGGTTGACTGGCGACATGTCGGAATCATTTTCGTTTGTCGTGGAGACCTTCCAGTCTTTGCCGGTGGTCGGAATCTTTTCAACCGTTTCAACCGGGTTTTCCTTCTGGCTTTCTGGAGACGTTATTTTTAATCCAACCTTTTGGTTTGCGGCATTGGATAGTTGGGCAAAATCAGCCTGATGACCTGTCGCGACCGCCGAGGCAGGAATTGCCGCATTCGTCACGAACCTTTGCCAGTTCGTGTATAAAAAAGACCATTTTAAGGCAGAATTTCATTAAAATGTCAATATATCGTTAACGAAAGTGCTCTTACCACATATGGCCGCCCAATGGGCGTTCCACAACATGATGCTCGGTGGCAAGAAACAGGTCGTCGCGCAATACGGCGACGACAGCGACCAGGCGCAGGCGGTCGGACTCACCAAAAAGTCCGAATACGCCAAGCCTGCACGCAAAAAGACTCCCGACCCCGCGACCAAGAAATAAAGGTCACGGGACTGTAGCGTCCGGTCTGTGACCGGAAAAGACGGCTGCCGATACGGTGGTCAACCGCAATGGTGGCCGTCTGCAAAGACAAGCCGCTCCAAGAAATTGGGGCGGCTCTTTTATTTCAACCACGGATGGATACCGATGAACACGGATTTGATAACTAATTTGCCAGCGCGGTTTTGAACAGCCTCAAACATCACTGCTACGATAAAAGTCGAGCGTTTTCTTCAAACCTTCCCGCAAGGTTATTTTTTGCCGATATCCCAGATTTTTCCGCGCTGCTGTAATGTCAGCCGTTGAAAATCGCACATCGCCCGCCCGTGCGGGCTTGAATTGCGGTGTGAGCGATTGTCCGGTCAGGTAATTTAATTCGGCCACTAGATCTAGAAGCGAAACGCTCCGGCCAGTGGCGATGTTGAAGACCTTGCCGGCTACTTTTCTCGCCGGCGCCTTCACCGCCAGCAAGTTGGCCTGCACGACATTTTCTATGTAGGTAAAGTCCCGCGTTTGTTTTCCGTCACCGTAAATTGTTGGGGCTTTGCCCTGCAGCGAGTTCGTGCAAAATTTTGCAATGACGCCTGAATAAGGCGAATCAAACGCCTGCCGCGGGCCGAACACGTTGAAATAACGCAGGCTGACCGTTGTCAATCCATGCAGCTTGTAAAACAACTGGCCGTATTTTTCAGCGGCGTATTATTGCAGGGCGTATGGCAAGAGCGGGTCTGGCGGAAGCTGTTCGTGCTTCGTCGCCACATCGGTGTCGCCATAAATCGCCGACGACGAGGCAAAGACAAATCGTTTTACACCCGCATCTTTGGCGAGCACCAGCAATTGCAACGCAGCGTCGAGATTGTGCGCGTTGCTTTGCACGGGCTGGGCCACGGAGAACGGCACCGATGGCAGCGCCGCCTCGTGAAACACCCATTCACAACCGGCCATGAGTTGCCGCGCCAGTTTTTCATTTGTGACATCGCCCCGGACAAATTCAAGCGCATCTCCATTTCGCTTCCAATCCAGGTTTGAAAGGTTGCCGAGCGAAAGATCATCCAGCACCACCACCTGCGCGCCGCGACGGCACAGCGCTTCCGCCAGATGTGATCCGATGAAACCCGCGCCGCCGGTGACAAAAGCCTTCATGCGTTGAAAATCATTTTACGACCACAGCCAAGTGGTAGATTTATGCATCCGTCAATTCGGGGCAAGGCACATATATGCTTAACATCCATTGCGCAAATTTTTGGGGGAGTTGGCTAATGTCTTGGTCAATCTTGAAACCACTGGTTGACAGAGGCTAGGCGCTTACACACGGATCGGCGCCATTTGGGGGACAGGAGTTGATGGATAATTTGCTGCATCCCTGTTCGGGTTTTACCGTTCGGGTCGGTCGGAAGTGACTGCAGAAGATCACCCTGTTTTTTTAGCACGTTGGGCTTACCCCCTGCAAATGTTTGATACTTCTTGTAAATGATTCGGAGAGTGCGCGCAAAATCATAACGCTTGCTGCTGGTCATCGACGTTCCCTCACCACGCCGACGGAATTCACAAGTCGCCTTGTTGATGTGAATTATCTCATAACTCCGCGACAGTCGGATCCATAAGTCCCAGTCTTCATTCGTGGTCAAAAATTCGTCAAAACCACCAACTGCGAAAATACACTCCCGTTCATGCATGAAACAGAGTGTGGGCACGAAGTTTTCGTAAAGGATGCGGTCGTTGTCCCAATCATTGGAATGGGGAATAGTGCGTTTTATGGTGATGTAGCAACCCTGTTCGAGTTTTTGTTGAGCGCAAAAGGCATCCGTGTAAGCCACAGCCTGGCCGGTGCTTTCAAGTATCCCGACAAGTGTTTCGAGATGATCTGGAAGAAATACATCATCATCATCCAAATACGCGACATATTTTCCACAAGCGGCACGGAGGCCGGTGTTCCGTGCGGAAGCTGGCCCACGAAGGGTGTCATGGTTTAAATAAACAATGTTTCTCCGTGCATTAAGTTTAGACACCACGGATTCCACATCAATACCGCCATCGTTCACCACAATAATTTCAAAATCCTGCAAGCTCTGATTCAGTATGCTCTTCAAAGCTTCAGCCAAGAGAACTGGCCGATTATAGGTTGGAACGATAATGGATACTTTAGGACCGACTTTTGTGACAGCCTTCATCAGCTTATGTGCCAGATTACATTCCTCTTTTACTATCACCATTGCTTCCTGCAAGTGGAGAGGCATTTCAAATGACACGCTGGCTTCGTCCATAAAAATCAATTGTTCCCAAGCGGTGGTGACTTGTTTCCAAGTAAAGCTGGCGTTCCAATGTTCCCACCCTAGTCGGCCGAGCTTGTGTCGAAGTTCGGGTTGGATAATCAACACTTGCAAGATACTCGAAAAACGTTCCAGCGGGGCGATAATCCCCCCGGCATTGTCATGCACCGCTCCACATTCCGGCGTGGCCAGCCAAGGTTTGCCGTGACTCATTGCTTCCAAGATAGTAACTGGCGAAACTTCCCCATGTGAAGCCAGCAAAACAATATCCGCTGCGGCCATCGCTGCGGCGACTTGATCATGTGAAAGGCCGGGAATCAATAAAAATCGCCGGTCTCTTGCCGCAGCATCACGCACCTGCCGCACATAATCAGCGTCTTCCGACGGATGGCCAATCATGACCAACCGCCATTTGCCTGGAAGAAAACTAATGGCGTTCATCAAGCCCAAATGGTTTTTGACTCGCCATAGATTGGCCACATGCAGCAGAATTGTTTCGTCTTCTGCCAAATTAAAACGCTGGCGAAAAGTTAATTCAGGGTTTTCCGGCTCGGTCGCATTGGGTATGTATGCGAAGGGAATGCCTTCTTCCCGCAAAAATTTTACCTCCTGACCATTGGTGGAAATAGCGACAACTGCGTGGAAGCGGCGGAGCAATTTACTGAAACGACTGCGAAATTTCAGATCGTCTTTCCAATGTCCATAACCATCGGCATTGATGATGGGCTGTGCAATCACGCGCGTGGAACTTGGAATCTCCACATTGTCGAGAGACCAAAAAACCCAGTTCAATGGATCGGCAAACAACACACAGGCATCATACTGTCCGGAACTGACAAATTCGCTTAACTGGTTGGCCGCCTTTGGCTGCTTAGCCCAATGTGCACCCGCATTAAGGGAGATAATCTGTATACCGCGATGCATTGAAAAATGCCGATCTGGGTGAGACAGTGCGGCGACGGCAACTTCATAACCACGTTTGACCAGGTGATTTGCCAAGTTTCCAACGATGGTTTCCAAACCTCCAATTGAGGGCCAAAAGTGAGTGCAGGCCAGCAGAATGCGACGCGGCTTTGCTGCCGCCGAGTTCCCTTGTATCATTAATTCAGCACGGTGAACACGTTCTGGGGAGTAGAGTTCAGGATGATTCAGCACTATACGGGCAATCAGGCGTTCTCTTACTTGATTTGCCCGGCTGAGCATTGATCCTTTAGTCTTGCGATAATGAAACAATGGTTCCGGAATCCGGTAACCCTGCCACCCTTTTTCAATGCAACCCACCCAGAAATCCCAGTCTTCGTAGCCTTCCTTCATGTTGGCATTATAGCCGCCGACCTGTTTCCAAGCTGCCAACCGCACCAGTGCGCACACACAGGCTATATTGTCGGCATACACGATGGTATCGGCATCAAATTCCGGCAGACGATAAAGGTCGTCTTGCAAACCAAAGTGCTGGATGTCTGAATATGCGAAGCCTACCGGTGGCCGGGAATCCAGAACTGCAACAGTCTTTTCCAGCATCGTCGGAGCAAGACGGTCATCGGCATCAAGAGGCAGAACATATTCACCTTGGGCGACCGCAATGCCAGCGTTGCGTGCGTCAGACAGACCGCCGTTTCCTTTTTCCAACAAACGGATGTCGCAGTCTGGATGTCGTTCGATCAGCGCACGCGCCACTTCATTGGTATTATCAGGGCTACCATCATTGACGACGATGATTTCCCAATCCCGGAAAGTTTGAGCGACAACACTTTCGACCGCTTCCGGAAGAAAATGAGCCTGCTTGTAACATGGAATGACAACTGAAACCAACGGAGATGCAAACGGAACAGATACAGTTGTGCGAGACAACTTAAATTCCATTTCTTGATGACAGCTTTGGGGTATAAAATTATCAAGTGCCTCAACATCCATTCGCTGCCCTTCCGAAAATAATTTCGCCAGAGCCTCTACCGAGTATTCCGGGTTGACACTTGCGCGATTTTGGTAGACCTGCTGCACCACGTTCACAGGAATGCAAAAGGCCAGCGACTGTTCCGGACAAAGCAAATATGGGCATTGTTCCCGAAAACGGGCGCTGCTACCAGCCATCGCTGCCTCCAGAGTGTTGGGATTTTTGAAATCAAGCGACTCCAGCAACGCGGCCATTTCACCCCCCCGATAAACCGAGCTGGAAACTTCCAACGGATAATTGAAATCAAGTTCAGCGTCCGGCCATTTGAATTTTAACGTCGCCACGTCAACCCTTTGAAATAACGGCAATTTCTGCGGCTTGTCCCACGAATAGCAATAAGTTGTATTTCGTCCCAGCCGGAGAGAGAAGCCAATCGCGTCGGGATTCTGGCGCAGGGCAAGGATGACGCCGGCCATTGTGAAATCCCTGACGAATACATTGTCATCAACGAGAAACAGGACAAATTCCCATCCCTTTAACAACAGCAGCAGGTCGCGGCGGAAATTTTGTTCGTGAACGAAATCTACCGTTGGATGTTCGCGGATGAGTTGCCGATAGAGCGACAACATTCTCGAACTGGAGGCGGCATAAATCACCTTTGTGGAAACGGAAGCCAGGTCTTGACAATGTCTTTTCAATGAACGCAAGGTGGCGTCAAGCTGTAGCGGGCGGTCTTTGCTGAAAATGACGCCCGTTACTCGAAGCGACGGTGTTGTGTCAGATTGAGGTGTTGCCATATTGGAGATAATCACTTGAAGGAAATCGCAGAGCTTTTCATGTTGTCAATCGAAGGTTTCAGCAATTCAACATGGTAGCCCACGGTGAATTGGTCAATAAAATGCTTTTCCTCAAGCGCAAATAAATAGCGGGGGAGCGATTCGCCGAAAAGTTGCCGGATGAACTTGCCCTGTTTGCCGTGCAAGTGCTCGTGCTGCGGGAAAGTCCATGCCACCCGTGCGCATTCCTGCGCGAGCAATTTGAAAAATCCGCCGTTCGGGGTGATTCCAAAAACCTCCAGCCCGAATTTTTTTGCGAAATGACGATACCACTCCGGCGTGTATCCACCATAGAAATGAAATGGCAATTGATGCAGGCCAGAACCGAGCGGGGCGGTGATCAACAGTCGCCCGCCGGGTTTTACAAGCCGTGCCATCTCACGCAGTGCTTCAATCGGCTCGGGGACGTGTTCCAAGACCTCGGTGCAAAGAATCGCATCAAATGAATTGTCCGGCGCGGGAATGGCGACGATTTCAGACACATAATCAATCTGGCCGTATTCGGAGGTGTTGCCGAGTTTCACACCCTCATACTTTTTGAAATCGTGGGTCTCGTATTTGCAGTGCGCGAAGAAGTTCCGATAAGGGCAGGTGCCTGCGCCGACATCCAGCACGCGTGCGCCCGACGGGATGGTGGCTGCTTTGGCGCGCACCCAAGCGTCACGGTCTGTCTGGTTAAAGTTGTGGATTTCATCGAGTGTGAATTTCGACGATGAATGTCCAAGCAATGTGGGTGCGTTCTTAATCGCGGACAAATCCGGCAAAGCGGCGTTGACGGGACGCTCAACCAAGGCATCGTTCAACACAGCGCGCAGTTGCCGGATCCACACATCATGCGTTGGCTTTTCCACATCGGCAACAGTGCTCTGCCAAAGCAAATCATCTGCGGCACGGAGTTGATCTTCCAATGACACCACCCGTTGTTTGACTGCGCGTGCAGTCACGTTGGACAAACAGGGTTCATGCGGCCAAGAACTGGTTTCAACCTTGATATTCTCAAACCCTAATTGTCCCAAAGTATGTTTGTAACGTTCGGGAAACCAATGCTCCAAGTGATAAGCCCAAGTCGCCGCCTGATCGCCAGCAAGGTGGCGCGCAACGCCCATTTTAGTTTTGAAGGATTTATCGGAAAGGAGCGTCTTGGCGCTGCCCATCAAATCAGGCGTTTCAATGCACAATTGCCCGCCCACTTTCAGCCAGCGATGCCACTTGATGAGCATGGCCAGAGCGGTAACGCGGTTGAAATGTTCGAAGACATGGTGCAATCGGACTTCATCCACGCTCTGATCTGGAAAATCCAAAGTGAGGATGTTGGCCCAGGCGTCCGCCTGCACCTGCATCACGTTGTGGCTGGACGGGGGATAATCCAGATTCAAGTAGCCGTCGAAATGTTGCTCGCCACATCCAAGATGAAGGCGCAGCGGCTGGCTCGGTTGCCAGAGTCCGGCAGTCTGAAGTTGTCCGAGCACATCCTGCCCCGGCTGAAGTTGGAGAGGCGGATGCACACGGCTGGCCTGACCAGAAGCTTTCAGTGAATTTTCCAAATGGAACTTCAATCGGCTGTGTTGAAAGCCCGACTTCACCAGCGCATCCAAATCCGCCGCCGCCTCTGCAAATTTTTTGTCGCCAATGTTTCCAAGAGCAACCCAGTAGCGATAGTGCAGCCCCAGTCCGTATTTTTCTGAATTGACAAACTGACGGTGCAGATCACGCAAAAATTCCCGATCTTCTGCGCCCGCGCGAATTATGGCCGCTTCCACCTCAATGACCTCTTGAAGTGCTTGCTTATCACCGCCGGACAGCCGGCTTACTGTGAGTGCTTGAAGCATCGGCGCGGCTGATGCGTTGAGCGAACCCGGAAACGCAAGCGCACAAGCACCCAAGACAAAAAATTGATAATTTTCGCCCAATCCCAATATGGTCTGGCGCAATTGGTGAATGTCCGGGTAGCCGTATATGGATGGGGCATCTGAACCTTGGTAGGTCACTTTTTGAAAAAGATGCAGGTCGTCAACCAAGATGATGGCATCTTTAATTCCAGCAGCTTGAATCGTGCGCAGTTCTTCGATGATGGGCGTATTTCCACCTTCGCCCCGTGCGGTGTTGCCTTCGCTGTAGTGGCCGTCCAGCCAGAACAAAGTCCGGCCTCGCAGTTTGGGCAGGATGCTCGCCAATGCCTTGCTGGAGTCACCTTCGATAACTTGAACGTTGGGAAATGGCGCGAGCCGAGCCGTTGCCTGCCGGGCCAATTCAGGCGACAGTTCGATAGTGTGAACCTGGTCAAAAATCTTGGCGGCAGCGGCGGTCGTTTCGCCAAGATAAGTGCCGGTTTCCACGAACGCTTTGACATCGAACATGGCGGCGATTTCCCGTAAAAATTCAGCATCCAGTCCGCCACTGGCGTTCTTGATGCGCCGCAAGCGAAGAGGCCCGCCCGCTTGAGTCTGCTTGGCGAATATCTTTACATTTGGAAATATGCCAAAGGCAGCTTTGCGAGGATGGCGGATGATTTTTTTTGCTTTTTGAAGCAAGCCTGTCACCGTCTTTCCTGGATGACGGACAAGTTTTTTGATCGCGGACATATCGGCATTCTGCGCCTGATTTTTTCCTGGTTGAGAGGTTTGGTGAAAGGATTGTTTGCGCGGCTCGACTGTTTCCAAACCGGGCTTGTCCGGCATGAAGAACAGATTTTTTTCTATCAATGTAAATTTTTGCGATGTCGGATGTTCGCAACCGAAGATTGGTTTTTGTGAAAACAGATAATCGCCGGCGAAGCCGGTGACAAAATAAGTCAAATGTCTGGTTACGGCTATGGCTGGAAATGAGGTTTCGTAATCTGCAAAATGAGAAAATTCCGTCTCACGAACAAAAAAACAATTGGTATCTGTCACAGCGATGAGCTTGTAACCTTTCTTTTCCGCAAGCTTGACCAGCGACAATGCGGAGCAGCCAAAATAATTTCCAGGTTCAGCCACCAACTCAATTTCCGGCGGGATGGTGGGATTGTATTCGCAAATAACAAGTCTTGGACTTGTCTCTGACAGGCTTTCGAAAATGTGGTAGTCGTCGCCGTCAATGTCGATGGAAAGCAGGTCAATCTGTTCGGTGACACCTGCTCGTTTTAGGATTTCATCCAATGTATTTTGCCCTGACGCCTCAACTTTTGCCTGGATGCAATGGCATTTGTGGTTATTTGTGTTCTCAACGAGTTGCTTGAATCGTTCGGCGTCCAGTTCCATGAGAATTCCCTTCCATCCCTTTTTTGCCCAAAGATTCGCCGTGTTGGAAAGATGGAAGCCGTCCCACGCGCCGAATTCAATGCAGATTTTTGAGGAAACGCCAATAATGTCGAAGATTTTTTCTATAATTCCGTCTTCTCCAAATTGCGAGAAGACATTAAAGGCATGATCAGAAAGTTTTTTCATTGTATTTTTGGCATTCGGAACGCATGAAGATGATTAAATCTTAATCCCGGCCTTCTGCAAGATTTTCGTCGGTTTTTTTGGTTGCACCTCAAAAGAACAGTGAGCCGTTCTTATCGGGTTTTGCGACGATGAGAACGAGTCCAGAAGGGTTCCTGCGGGACAAAACGCGCGCCGGAGTCAAGCGCGTTTTGAAGTCTTTCACCGAAATTGCCGGCCACGCGCGAGCAATCGCGTTTGCTCACGAGCCTTATCGGTTCATTCACCATCGGCCGTGTGCGCATTTCTCTTGCGCAATCACTTCCTCCTCCTGTTAACCAGAATTGCTTTTCGGGCAGGCACGCTTTATCCAACCGTTTGCGGCTGCTATAGAACGCATGAAAGACGAATGGCTCTCCGCTGATTCCACAGACTGCGGCGCCACGTCCTGGAAAAGGTCGCGAAAGCAGCGGCCATGTGTGGATTTTCCACCCGTAGTGCCAGCATTTGGCTACGGTATCGGTGAATAAATGTCCAATGTCGATGCGCTGGTGATTGAATGTGCTTATGTGCTCGCGCCACCAAGCGGTGCGAAAAGCCATCCAATTCCATTCAGGAACTCCAGAAAAAATGGGGAAGTCTGAACGAGGGTTAATGCCTGCACATACCGTTTTTGAATCTTGAAAGATTTTCAAGAGTTTGGTGTCCCATCCTTTCATTAAAACCACGGCATCGGGATCAATTAACAGTGTGATCTCGGCGTTAGGCATGAGGGACACGCCATAGCGGAGAGAGCGCCGGGAAGGGGATCGCCCCCGATTTCAGACATTATTGAATGTATGGTGATAACGACATATTGCGTTTGTTTCAAAGCGTGGATGAATGAAAATGCTGTCATCCCCGCTCATTTCGATGATGCTGATTTGGAAATTATCGGCATTGTCGGCAAGCGAACACAGGTTTTCTAGATTAAGAGCCAGCCAGCTAAATGATTGAAAATGCGGGACGACAATATGAATCATTGAAATGCCTTTCTTCACGCCACCGCTCCAAGGCTCTTTTGGCAACGGGATTTTGGGTCTAGATATTTACCACTGTTTATTATTCCAATCTCTTGCCATTTTAAGTCAGAACCTTGGCGGAGTGCAAGATTTTGTTTTCGGCGTTAGCAATGCCTATTCTTCAACTGTATTGAAAGTGTGACAAGCATTTTTTTATTGACCTCTGCAATTTGTAAAACGGCCTTGTGATTTTGTGCCGGATTAAAAAAAACGCAAACCCGTCCGAACCCAATGCCAGCTTCATTTCTTTCAACGCAGGGCTTTTGCTCGCGGCGGGCAGTTTTCGGAGTGAATAGATTTGTGCAAACAGCATCCGCCGTGTCGCCATTTTTTGAAGCCAGGGTCTGGCAAAATATTCTTCCAGAAGCCAGAGGCTTTCATCTTCCGTTTTGCCGCTTTTGCGGTTCGCGTTTGTCTGCTGCGACTCGTGCCTGCGGAAGGCGCAAAGCGGCTCGCCAAGATGGCCGAATTTTCCATTCTCCAAAAGATGAAACCACATTTCCAAGTCCGCAAGCTGCCGGTAGCGCGCATCAAATCCGCGCGCGGCCTGCTGTTTTCTGAACATCACGAGCGTAGGTTCGCCCACCAGGTTTGCAGGACGTTCAAGACACTGCACAACGACTTTTTTCCCATCGCGGATTCCGGGTTGAAAATTGTTCCGAGTTTCTATCGCCGCTGACCGCGCATCAATTACGCTGGAGGCAGTCGACACGAGCGAAATGGCAGGATTGCTTTCCATCAATGCCACCATTTTGCCGATGGCCGTCGGCGAGAACAGCTTGTCGTCGCCAAAAATAAATTTTATGAATTCTCCGCGAGCCTGCGACAGGCACCAGTTCCAGTTCTGCACCATGCCAAGGTTCGCTGAATGAATCTTAAAACGGATGCGCTCGTCCTTGGCGGCGTAGCGGGCTATCACCTCAGCGGAGTTGTCCGTGGAACAGTCGTCACCGATCAGCAGTTCAAAATCCTGAAAATCCTGTTCGAGCACGGATTCAATCGCCTCCGGCAGATAACGCGCATAATTATATGTCGGAATAAGGACGCTGACTTTCGGGGCTGTCATATGCCGTGTTTCATCGGGCAAATGCGGCGTCACGATTTGAACTGCATCTCGTAAAGTTTTTGATAAACGCCGCCGTGATTCATGAGGTCGTCGTGCCTGCCCGTTTCAATGATGCGGCCCTGTTCCATGACGACAATCAAATCCGCGTGCAGAATGGTCGAAAAGCGGTGTGCGATGCACAGCGTCGTGCGGCCTTTCATCAACTGGTCCAGCGCGGATTGCACTGCGCGCTCGGATTCCGTGTCAAGAGCGTTGGTGGCCTCGTCGAGAATGAGGATGGGCGCGTTTTTCAGAACAGCGCGGGCGATGGCGATGCGCTGGCGCTGGCCGCCGGAAAGCAGGACGCCTTTTTCGCCGATGACGGTGTTATAGCCGCCGGGTTTTTCCATGATGAACTGGTGCGCGTGCGCGTGTTTGGCGGCGGCGATGATTTCTTCGTCCGTCGCTCCGGGCCGGCCCAGCTCAATATTCCGGCGGATGGTTTCGTTGAACAGAATGGTTTCCTGAGCGACGACGGCGATCTGTTTTCGCAAATC
>Ga0182012_10006565_pt1 | contig 11852 bp, 6 predicted proteins | sample 612S2SmetaG_FD_120486 | JGI IMG/M metagenome (GOLD analysis project Ga0182012, IMG submission 120486) | Permafrost microbial communities from Stordalen Mire, Sweden - 612S2S metaG | ecosystem: Environmental > Terrestrial > Soil > Wetlands > Permafrost | place: Sweden: Stordalen | collected...
ACAACATCTTCGCCCGCATCCTGCGCGGCGAGCTGCCCGCCGCCAAGGTCTACGAGGACGCCGATGTGCTGGCCTTCCTCGACGTCTTCCCAGTAGAGATTGTGCTGTGCCATCTGGCCCTCCGGTGCGTTTGTGCGGTGGTACGGCATCTGGCCGGTTTGCGCCAGGGTCGCAGGGTGTGCGTCGGTGGGCCGCACCTTATTTTGTTTTTTCACAGTACCGTTTTTGCTCATTGCCCCGCGGCTGGGCGGTGTTCGGGACTGGCTTAGTCCGCTTCCCCCTGTCGCTTGCATGCTGCATCCCGGGAGAGCAACACTGCGCCGAACGCGGGGAGGCATCATGAAACTCAAGCGTCGCACATTGGTTCGTGGGGTCGCGGCCATCGGGTTGGTGTCGCCGCAAGCAGGCGCCCAGCAAGGCGCGGTTGCACTGGTGCATACGCCGTCCGATGCCGTTGCCGGCACCGCTCCGGCGCAATGGGCCATCGGCCAGCTTCATGAGGCGCTTGTTGCAGTCGGTCTTGCGGTCGATCAATTTGACACGCTGTCCGCCGCGCCCGCGGGATCGACGGCGATCGTGCTGGCGGGTATGGCCGACGCGTTGGCGCAACGGGCGGCGGGCGCCGCCGGCGTGACGCTGCCGGATGGACCGGAGGCCACCGCGCTGCTGCGCGTGACGCTGGACGGACGTGACGTGGTGCTGGCCGCGGGGAGCGATCCGCGCGGACTCGTCTATGCGGCAACGGATCTCGCGGATCGTGTGCGGTGTTCGCAAACGCCGCATCAGGCGCTGCGGATCGGCAATCCGGTCATCGAGCAACCGGCCAACCGCGTGCGCGCCGTCGCTCGGTTTGTATGCAGCGAAGTGGAGGACAGAGAATGGCTGCACGACCGAGCGATGTGGCACGAGTATCTGACGATGCTGGCGGCCAACCGGTTCAGCACGTTCAGTCTGACGTTCGGTATTCAGTATGACTTTCCGATGGAGGTCAGCGATGTTTACTTCTACTTCGCCTATCCGTTTCTGCTGAACGTGCCAGGCTACGACGTCGTGGCCCGAGGGCTCCCCGACGAGGAGCGTGATCGCAATCTGGACACGTTGCGCTTCATCGCGCAGGAGACGGTGCGCCGGGGACTGACGTTCCGCCTTGGTCTTTGGACGCATGGCTACAAATATGACAGTCCGCGCGTCAATTACCGGATCGACGGTATTACCGAACAGAATCACGCCGTCTATTGCCGGGATGCCCTGGCGCTGCTGCTCAAGTCGGTCCCCGACATCGGCGCCCTGACCTTCCGGCTGCACGGTGAGAGCGGGATTCCCGAAGGTGATCTGACCTTCTGGAGAACGGTGTTCGAGGCGATCAAAGCGGCCGGCCGCACCATCCCGCTCGACCTGCATCCGAAGGGGATCGATCAGTCTTCTATCGAAATGGCTCGGGCGACCGGCATGCCGGTCAGCATCTCGCCGAAATACATGGGCGAGCACATGGGCCTGCCCTACCACGAATCGGCAATCCGCAGTTCCGATATGCCACCCGCCGGCGGCGCGGCCGACAAGCGATTCGCGCTCAGCGAGGGGACGCGCAAATACACGCGCTACAGCTACGGTGACTTCCTGGAGGAAAACCGCACCTACGATGTCGTGTTCCGGCTGTGGCCGGGCACCCAGCGCGTGCTGCTGTGGGGTGATCCGGTGTTCGCCGCGGGATTTGGCCGCAATGCGGGGTTCTGCGGGGCGGGCGGGCTGGAAATCTGCGAGCCCCTGTCCTTCCGTGGCCGCAAGGGATCCGGGCGCGCCGGGAGCCGTTCGGCCTATGCCGATGCCGCGCTGGCGCCGCGCTGGGACTGGCAGAAATACCTCTACACATACCGCCTGTTCGGACGTTACGGTTACAATCCTGATGCGGCGGACGATGTCTGGCAGCGCGATCTGATCGCCGCGTTCGGTGCCGGCGCCGCACCCCACATCGCACAGGCGCTGTCGAATGCCAGCCGCATTCTTCCGCTCGTGGCAATGGCGCATGGCGTCGCGGCTGCGAACAACTATTACTGGCCCGAGATCTACACCAACATGTCGATCGTGCAGACCGACACGGGGCGGCCGTTCACGGATACGGTGACGCCGTCGCGCTTCGCCACGGTTGAAAGTTTCGACCCGCAAATGTTTCAGACAGTGGCGGGCTGCGCCAATGCCCTGGTCTCCGGCACGCCGGAACCACGCATCACGCCGGTGGAGGTCGCCTTCTGGCTGGACGGGTTCGCAGACCGGGCCGAAGCGGCACTCGCCGTCGCGGTTCCGGCCGATCCGCAAGAAGCCGGATTTCGCCGGTTATCGGCCGATATATCGATCCAGGCGGCGACCGGGCGCTTTTTCGCCCATAAACTGCGCGCCGGCGTGCTGTGGGAGATCTATGCGCAGACCGACGACGGCGCGGCGGGCGACGCAGCCCTGGCCGCCTATCGCGCCGCGCGCGTCGCATGGCTGGCCGCGATCGACGCAGCCGGTGTTTACCAAGCGGATGTGACGTTCGGTTCGGAGCCATGGCTGCGGGGCCACTGGCGCGACCGTCTGCCGGCGATCGATGCCGACATCGCCGAGATGCAACGGCTGCTCGGCGATACCAATGGCGGCGGGCGCGGCGTCGGAAACGGCGCCGCCACCGCCGTTGCCCAGGTCATCGCAGCGCCGTCCGCGCGGGCGATCCTGGCGGACCACGTGCCGCCGAACGGGTTTCACCGGGGCTTGCCGGTGGACCTGGGGATCGGCGTGGACGGGGTGCGCGCGGCGCGGCTGCATTACCGGCATGTGAGCCAGGCCGAGACCTGGCAGACGCTGGATATGGCCGCGACGGCCGGGCGCTATGCGGCGACGATCCCAGGTGCCTACACCGACAGCCCGTTTGCGCTGCAGTATTACTTTGAACTGCACACCACCGGCGCTGCCGCGATCTCGCCCGGGTTGCACGCGGACCTCGCGAACCAGCCCTATCACGTGCTGCGGCAGGCCAAAGGGGCGGCATGAACCTGGCCCTTCAGGGCCGTAACGACAGCGAGGTGAGCCGATGCAAGCAGTAGGTGCCGTGACACCGTTACAGAGCCGACCGGTCAGGCGATGGGTTGACGGCCCCTCAGTCTGGACCGGTGCGGATATGCGCGCCCGTGAGGCAGAGTGGAGCTACCGTCTGTCACCGCCGGAGGTCGCCGAGATCGAGACCGCCACGCGCGCGGTGCGGAACCGCGGCGTCGATCTGGCAGCAATCCGGCGGGAGGATTTTCCGCTGCCGACGGTCGGGCCGGTGCTCGACCGGTTGCGCAATGAGGTGCTGAACGGTCGCGGCTTCGTCCTGTTGCGCGGGATGCCGGTCGAGGGGCGTCCGATCGAGGAAAGCGCGACGGCCTACTGGGGTGTCGGCACCTATTTCGGCGCCGCCCGCTCGCAGAACGCCAAGGGCCATCTGCTCGGGCATGTGTATGATCTTGGCCAGGGCCTCAGCGCCACCAACCCGCATTTGCGCAGCTATGCCACCGCGGAACGCCAGAATTTTCACATCGATCGTTGCGATGTCGTGGCGCTGCTGTGCCTGCGCCGGGCAAAGTCAGGCGGGCAGTCGGCGATCGTCAGTTCGATGACGCTGCATAACGTCATGGCGCAGCGTCGGCCCGATCTGCTGGAACGGCTGTATCAGCCGTTCCCGGTTGACCGGCGCGGCGAGGTGCCGCCGGGCAAGGCGCCTTTCTACGATGCGCCCGTGTTCAACGAACATGCCGGGCTGCTGTCGGTGCTGTATTCGCGGCTGCACATCGGATCGTCGCAGCGGTTTCCCGAAGCTCGGCGCCTGACGCAGGCGGATGTCGAGGCGCTGGACATGCTGGCCGAACTGGCGAGCGATCCTGAACTCCGGCTGGATATGAATTTCGTGCCGGGCGATGTGCAGTTCCTGCACAACCATACGATCCTGCACGCTCGATCGGCCTACGAAGACTGGCCGGAGGTGGAACGCAAGCGGCACTTGTTGCGGCTGTGGCTTGCGCCGGCCGGGGCGCGGCGGCTGCCGCCGGTGTTTGGTGAATGCTATGGCGGGCTGACGCCGGGCGATCGTGGCGGGATCATCTGCGAGGGGACGCGGTTGCATGCGCCGTTGACGCCGGGCTGAAGTTTAGGCCGGGGCTCGCCGGCCGGGCGCCGATCATATCAGCGCTTTGCCGGCGATCGCCGCTCGAAGCACCGCAGCGGACATCGGGACCGAAGGGGCGGCAGACGGCCCCGAACGAACCGTGGTCTGAAGATGGCACCCGCAACCTGGCTGCGGTGCGACCACCTGGCGCAGGAACAGGACGTAACCATGTGAACCGTCCAACGTCATGCGGGAAACAGACAAAATGCGCGTGCTTGTACTTGGTGCGACCGGACGGGTGGGGACCGAAGTGGCGCGGCGCGCCAGCGACGCTGGGCACGAGGTCACCGCGTTCGTTCGGGATCCGGCGCGGTTGAGGGTCCAGACGGCGCACGTCGCGGTGGGCGATATTGGCCGGCCGGAAACTCTGGCGGCGGCGCTCTCCGGCGGGATCGATGCCGTGGTGAACGCGGTCGGCGCGGATCCGCTGAAGCCCTCGACCATCGTCACCGACACAGCGCGCGCGATTGTGGCCGCGATGCACGCGAGTGGCGTGCGCCGCTATGTGGCGATTTCAGGAACGGCGCAGATGCCAAAAACGCCGATCGGCACGCTCTCGATCGGCATCCTGCGTCTGACGCCGGTGGGCAACGCGATTCGCGACCATCAGGGGGCTTTCGATATCGTTACTGCGTCGGGCCTCGATTGGACGCATGCCGGCTGTCCATGGATCAAGGACGGCCAGGCGCGCGGCTATCGCGAGCATGCCCAATTCCCCGGCGGTATGAAATCCATCGTGCCCGCCGACGTGGCCGCGTTTCTGGTCAGCGTGCTCGACCAGCCTTCATACGTTCGCCGTATCGTTGGTATCTGGCCGTGAACGGGCGGCACGGACGCGGAGCCGTTCGCTGCGGCGTGCAGCCCCTACAGGAACCCCTGCCCGCAGCGCCCCGGCAACCCGCCCATCACCCAGCCCCCTCCGCCACCACCCGCCGAACGCCCGAAGCGTCCAGCCCGTCCAGGCCCATCCGGTCCAGCGTCCGCTCCGACGCAGCGAAATCATTTCCCGCCAGCACCTGCGCCAGCCGGATCACCGCGTCGATGTGCGGGGTCGCCACCCCAGCGGCCTGGCCCAGCGCGCGCATCGGCATCAGGCCGACCGGCACATCCTCGGCGATGTATTTATGGTCCCAGGACCGCGGCGTGCCGGTCGCCTGGTAGGGCCCGTCGCTGTTGGTCGTCAGCAACTGGCAGGTCTCCGGCAGCGTGACCCCGCGCACGCCATAGGTGCGCCAGAACCAGTCCTCCAGCGTCGGGACCTGCGCGCCCAGGGCGGCTGCAATGGCGACGCGTTCAGCATTGATCGCGGTGTAGAGGCGCGCGACGGACGGGGTCACACCCTCGGCGTAGAACCGATACGCTTCGGCCCGATCGATCTTGCCGGCATTGGCGACGCAGTTGGCGACGTGCAGCATCGCATTGGCGTTGGTGAAGCCGGTCGAGATCACCGTCGGCGCCGCGACGGCGTGCGGAAACAGCGCCGACAGACGGGCAAAAACCGGGTCGATGCGGTTGCCGGGAAACGCCGCGATCTGGAGGAATTTCTTGCGCACGATCGGGCGGATGGTGGTCGGGGCCGGGCGCCAGCACGAGTACGGGTAGTTGTCCATCTCGGCGATATCGACCGAAGCGGACGCGCCGGCGGCGTCAAGGACGCGGCGAAACGCCAGCGCGCCGCCGGTATTGCCCTGGATCAGCAGGATGATCTGGTCGTCGCGCAGCAGCGGCGCGAGGGCGGCGGCGACGCTTTGCTGGTACGTGCCGCCGGTGCAGACGGCGATGATCCCGGCGCCGGTGACAGCCGCTTCGAGGTCGGTCGTGACGTGCTCGACTGGCACGAAGCCACCGGGATCGACGTCGAGGCCGCCGCGATCGCGGATCGGCACGAGACGCGTGTCGTCGAGATCGGTCAGACGGAGGCGGCAACCGATCATGCCGAGGTCCGCGGCGAGATAGATGCCGCCGATGCCGGCACCGACGATCGCGACGGTGGGATGGGCCATCGACGGGTCCTTTCAGCAAGTTCTACGGCGCGCTGTGCACACGCTGGGTTGAGGGCCGCGATGTTGGTGCAGTTCGGACGCGATGGGAAGCCGAGGTTCTCAGCCCGAAAAGCCGCCTGGCGACACTGCGACGGCGATTGCAGACGCGAGGTCGTCCTGACGGAGTGGCTTGGGAATTTGCAGCAAACGGGCATCCGCCAGCGGGGTGGCAAAGATCACCGCCAGTTTCGGCCACTCCGTTCTGATCGCTTCGGCGAGTTCGGTGGCCGTCATGCCCGGCAGGCTGTGATCGAGGATCACCAGATCGACGGCGTCGTGGCGGCGAAGCATGTCCAGCGCCTTCTCACCGGAGGTCGCGCTGAAGACTTTGTGCCCGAGTGCATTCAGCATCGCGGCGGTCTGCATCAACGCCAAACGGTCGTCGTCCACGGCGAGGACCGTGAGCGTCCGAGCGTCCTGCGGCTGCCGGCTAGGGTAATCGGCGCTGGATTCGGCGCCGCCGTCGGCCGGCATGCCGGCCGCCATGGGAAGCCAGAGTTCGGCGACGGTGCCCTTCCCCTTGCGACTGCGCAGGATAAAGCGGCCACCGGACTGATCGGCGAAGCCATGCACCATCGACAGTCCCAGCCCGGCGCCCTGGTCCGGGTATTTCGTCGTGAAAAGAACCTCCGGCGCGCGCACCAGGACCGGTTCATCCATGCCTTCGCCGTCGTCCCCGACCCAGACGCGGGCGTACCGGCCGGAGGTCAGATGGCCCTCGGCGCCATCGGAGGCGATGTCTTCTGTCCGAGCGCCGATGATCAGATGGCCGCCGTCCGGCATCGCGTCGCGGGCGTTCAGCACAAGGTTGAGGATGGCGATCTCGCACTGGCGGGGATCGATCCAAACCGGGTCGAGCGCAGTCGGGAACCGGGTCTCGATGGATATGGCGGGGCCTACCGAACGCTGAAATATCGGCATGATGCCAGCGACCAGCGATGCCACATCGGTGGCCTCCGGCTTCAGTTCCTGGCGCTGTGCAAACGCCATCATCCGCTGGGTCAGCGCGCTGCCGCGCCTGGCGGCCTGCAGCGCCGCCTCCAGCAGGGGGGCGATGTTCGGATCGCCCAGCAGGTGCTTTTGCAGCACTTCGAGACTGCCGAGCACGCTGGCGAGGACGCCGTTGAAATCATGTGCGACGCCGCCGGTGAGGTGCCCGACGGCCGCCATTTTCTGCGACTGCAAGAGTGCGTCGCGGGCGCGTTCGAGATTGAGCTGGGCTTTTTTCGCGTCGGTCAGATCACGCGTGACCTTGGCGAACCCGATGATCTCCCGTTGGTCGAGGATGACGTCGATCACCACGCTCGCCCAGAAGACGCTGCCATCCTTTCTGACCCGCCAGCCTTCGATGGCGAAGCGTCCGTCACGGGCAGCCGTATGAAGTGCCCGCATGGGTTCGCCCTTCGCCCGATCCTCCTGCGTGTAAAACCGGGAAAAATGTTCGCCGATAATTTCGTGCGGGGCGTAGCCCTTGATCCGTTCGGCGCCGGCATTCCAACTGCTGACGTTGCCATCGAGATTGAGCAGGTAGATCGCGTAATCGGTGACGTTCTGAACGAGCAGCGCGAACTGGTTCTCGCTTCGCCGCAGGGCCTGCCGCGCGGCAAGCTGTTCGGTCAGGTCACGAGTGATCTTGGCGTAGCCGATGATGGCGTCGCCATCATGATCGTGGATTGGCTGGATCGTCACATGTGCCCAGAAGCGGCTGCCGTCCTTGCGCAACCGCCAGCCTTCGCCCTCGTACTTGCCGTCCGTGGCTGCTGTTTCGAGCGCTCGGGACGGCAGCAGGTCGCGTTTGTCCTCGTCCGTGTAGAACAGCGAGAAATGCTCGCCGACGATTTCCCACTCCTCATAGCCCTTGAAGCGCCGCGCACCTTGGTTCCAACTGCTGACGCGCCCCTGCTCGTCGAGCATGTAGATGGCGTAGTCGGTGATCGCGTTGACGAGGAGGTGGAAGCGGGCCTCTTCGATCTGCGATGCCTCGCGTCGATCCATGGTCGCGGTCTCCCTGAACGGGTTTGGCAGTTGGGGCAGCTTGTCGCATGATCCTAGGAAGTCGTTGTAATTGCAACCGGGAGTTGTGAGCGGGGATTCGATTGGCGGATAATTCGACGTGCCGTGCGTGTGGGGCTAGGGGCTGATGCGAACCATCGAATTGGGCAGCGCGATGTAAAAGACGCCGGCGCCACTGTTGCGCCACCCGTGTTTCGTCGATCAAGGGGGACCGGCCTGGGTCTGGGTGGCACAAGGTGCGACCGGTCCCTCACTATCCACTCGGCGACGGCTCATACACCCGACCAAAGTACGTCGATCGCATTGATGACTGCGACGCGCTGACTTTGCAGCGATGTCACTGCGTTGCCCAAGGTTTGCTTCCGAACCTCTGCGATGAGATGAGTTGCCATGATCACGTCCTGCCCGTCGATCGTAAACTGAGGATGCAGGCGTGTCGCCCGCCGTCCGAAGGCGCTCGCGCGGATCAGGGGCACAACCACGCGGGTCTGCAAGTCGGCTTATAAGTTTGCCTGAATGTCGAGAAGGTAAGGTATTTCGCCGGACATATCATCGGCGTTTTAATGGACATCGCATTGCATCAAAACTGACGCTTACCATCGCTCCATAGGCCTTGGCGGTCCAGGAACGCATTTGCGTCGGCCAATGCGCCACGGTTCTCCTCGATCCAGCGCTGCTGACGGGTCTCCACGACGAGTTGGCGGAGGTTCAAGCCGAGCCGACGGGCTTCGGCGAGCAGTTGCATGTCTTCCAGCATTTCCTTGCTTACTTGTCCTGGGGTGTCGAGTTCGGAATACGTTCCAAGCAACCAGTCCAGCGAAACATCAAGTGACTCGGCAAGCGCGGCCAGACGATCTGTCGCAGAAACCCTCGGTTTCCCACTGGCCGACCGCACCCGCACTGACACCAAGCTTTATCGCTAATCCTTTCTGAGTGAGGTTCAGGCTTTGCCGCGCCGACCTGATCCGTCCGTCGATCGCTCGGCGTTTGGACGTATCGTTCATGCGGGTATCAGAAGTCGGCGCTCCATCCAGGCCAGGTTTGGACCCAGGCATCACCATCAGTGTTGGTAAGAAATTGCAAGGTTAGCGATTAGCCAAACTTGTCAGAAGCAGCAACGGGTAGGTCAGAAGACGAAAAAAGGCCGGTGGCACGTTCGCGCCACCGGCCCCACTCAACCCGCGCGCGGATGGTTATTCCGCGGCGGCTTCGTCAGTCAGTCTTGCATTCTCGTTCCAAAGCGTCCGCTGATCGCGACCTGCCGCCACGGCACGCAACCGGTTCATCACCGCCCCCGTGCCGGCCGGGATCAGGCGGCCGACGATCACGTTCTCCTTCAGGCCCATCAGGCTGTCGGTCTTGCCGGCGGTCGCGGCCTCGGTCAGCACCCGCGTGGTCTCCTGGAAGGAGGCGGCACTGATGAAGCTGTTGGTCTGCAGCGACGCCTTGGTGATGCCCTGGAGCACCGGCATCGCATGCGCCGGACGCTCGTCCTTCATCAGCTTGTTGTTGATCTGATCGAACTCGGTGCGGTCCACCTGCTCCCCGGTCAGGAACGTGGTGTCGCCCGGATCGAGGATTTCGACCTTCTGCAGCATCTGGCGGACGATCACTTCGATATGCTTGTCGTTGATCTTCACGCCCTGCAGTCGATAGACGTCCTGGATCTCGTTCACCAGGTAGTCGGACAGCGCCTCGACACCCAGCACTTTCAGGATGTCGTGCGGGACGCGCGGACCGTCGACGAGCGGGTCGCCGCGGCGCACGAAGTCACCTTCCTGCACCGAAACGTGCTTGCCCTTCTGGATCAGGTATTCGGTCTCCTCGCCGGTCTCGTCGTTCTTGACGATGACGCGGCGCTTGGCCTTGTAGTCCTTGCCGAATTCCACGCGGCCGTCGCACTCGGCGATGACGGCGTGATCCTTGGGACGCCGCGCCTCGAACAGTTCGGCGACACGCGGCAGACCGCCGGTGATGTCGCGGGTCTTGCTGCCTTCGCGCGGGATACGCGCGATGACGTCGCCGGCCTGCACGGTGGCGCCGTTATCGACCGAGAGGATCGAGTCAGGGGCCAGGAAGTAACGCGCGTCGGTGCCGTTTTCGAGGCGAATGACTTCGCCCCGGTCGTCCTTCAACTGCAGCCGGGGACGCAGATCGATGCTCTTGGACCCCTGCTTATAGTCAACGACAACCTTGGAGGTCAGGCCGGTCACCTCGTCCATCCGTTCCACAAGGGTAATACTGTCGATCAGGTCGATGTATTCCACCTTGCCGGCGCGTTCGGTGATAATCGGCAGGGTGAACGGGTCCCATTCGGCGAGCTTCTGTCCGCGGCTGACGACCTGGTTTTCCTCGGCCAGCAGGCGGGCGCCGTACGGCACACGGAAGCGGGCACGCTCGCGCTGCTTGTCGTCCACCAGGACGATTTCGCAGTTGCGCGACATGACCACCAAGGCGCCGGTGCTGTTGGCGATGACGTTGCGGTTGCGGACCGTGATCGTGCCTTCATGCGACGCCTCCACGCTCGACGTTTCCGCCCCGCGCTGCGCCGCGCCGCCGATGTGGAAGGTGCGCATCGTCAACTGCGTGCCGGGTTCACCGATCGACTGCGCGGCGATGACACCGACGGCCTCACCGATGTTGACCGGCGTGCCACGCGCGAGGTCACGGCCGTAGCAGTGGCCGCAAACGCCAATATGCGACTCGCAGGTCAGCACGGACCGGATTTTCACTGATTCCACCCCGGCCTGTTCAATCAGTTCGGCTTCGGGTTCCTCGATCAGCGTGTTATTCGGAACCAGCACCTTGCCGGTGACTGGGTCGGAGACATCCTCGGCCGTGGTGCGGCCGAGGGTCCGTTCCGCGAGCGACGAAACGACCTCGCCGCCGTCCATCACCGCGCGCACGGTCAGGCCGCGTTCGGTGCCGCAGTCCTCCTCGACGATGATGCAGTCCTGCGCCACGTCGACCAGACGGCGGGTCAGATAGCCGGAGTTCGCCGTCTTCAACGCGGTGTCCGCGAGGCCCTTGCGGGCGCCGTGGGTCGAGTTGAAATACTCAAGAACGGACAACCCTTCCTTGAAGTTGGCAATGATCGGCTGCTCGATGATCTCGCCCGAGGGCTTGGCCATCAGCCCGCGCATGCCGGCCAACTGGCGCATCTGTGCCGGCGACCCACGCGCGCCGGAGTGCGACATCATCCACACCGAGTTGGTGGGGACGCCTTTCTCCTGCTTGCTGATCTCCTTCATCATCGCACTGGCGACTTCGTCGGTGCAGCGCGACCAGGCGTCCACCACCTTGTTGTAGCGTTCCCCGGCGGTGATCAGGCCGTCCTGATACTGCTGTTCGAACTCCTTCACTTCCGCCTGGGTGCTGTGGATCAGGGCGCCCTTGGAGTCCGGAATGATCAGATCGTCCTTGCCAAACGAGATGCCGGCCTTCGCCGCCTGGGCAAAACCAAGGCCCATCAGGCGGTCGGCGAAGATCACGCATTCCTTCTGGCCGCAATGGCGATAGACCATGTCGATCACGTCGGAGACGGTCTTCTTGGTCAACTGGCGGTTGATCAGGCTGAACGGCACGTCGGGGTGCTTCGGCAGAAGCTGCGCGATCATCAT
>Ga0182012_10006567_pt1 | contig 11849 bp, 6 predicted proteins | sample 612S2SmetaG_FD_120486 | JGI IMG/M metagenome (GOLD analysis project Ga0182012, IMG submission 120486) | Permafrost microbial communities from Stordalen Mire, Sweden - 612S2S metaG | ecosystem: Environmental > Terrestrial > Soil > Wetlands > Permafrost | place: Sweden: Stordalen | collected...
CCATCCAGAAGTTACGCACGCCGAGGTACTGCCCGGAGCGGGCGTTGCGCAGGGTGCAGGCGACGCCGTTGTAGCCGACGACGTTCGTGCCGCCGGTGTAGGCGAGCGAGACGAAGCCGATCGCCTGCTTGTCTTTGCCGACTGTGATCTGCTCCTGGCCGTTGGAGGTCTTCGGTGTCGCCCGGCCCGCGATCTTCTCGCCTTCTTCGAGGAAGATGTGCTGGAAGGCGTCCTGGGTACCCGATGCGCCGTCGCGATCGAACAGGTCGATCGGCCCCGTGATCTTGTGGCCGGGGACCTGGCTCCAGTCGCTGTAGCGCCCGGTGAAGATGTTGACGACGCTTTCCTGCGAGAGGTTCGTGATCGGGTCTTCCTTGCCCGTGATGATGCACAGGGCGTCGTGGGCGATCTTGACGAATTTCAGTTTGCAGGGTTCGCCTTCGGCGAGCGGGTCGCGCGAGACGTCGGCGATGTCGATTTTCCCTTCGCAGACTTCGGAGACGCCGACGTCGGACTGGCCGCCTTTGACCTTGGGCCGTGGCTGATGGGTCGATTCGTGGTAGGCGGTGGCAAGTTTTTCGGCCAGCGGCAGCACCGAGGTCGAGCCGCCGATGATCAGCGGGCGCGCGAGGGCGACCGAGGGGATCGCGACGGCGAGCAGGACACCGGCGGAGATTACGAGCGAGCGGAGGGCGCGCATGGGTCTGTGCTCCTTCTGTGGTGGGGGTCGGAGGGCCGGGCGGCCTTCGGCTAGGGGAAACAGATCGGGTCGGGCATCGATGCGGTCGATCGAGGGGGCGTCGCCCGCGCGGAAGACTGTCGCCCCACCGATCGGCCGGTGTTTCGTTTTTGTGAACGCCCGTGGCCGCGTTCACAGGGCGGCTTGACCCCAGGGCGTGTGAACGCGATGTAAATATCGGCATGTGTCGGGCTGCACCGATGTGTTGTTTTTGTGAACGGCATTGAATTTCGCCCCGGGGCGTGTGACCCTGCCGCCAGCGCGACCGGCTCCGTGCCGTCGTGGTGCACCCGCACCTGCCAAGACCGGCCGTCTCGCGTCCGGACCTCTCCGCAAGGACTCCAGCCATGAACGAGCCACCCAAGCCCCCCCAGACTCCCTCCGGCAACGGGGCCGGGGCGCCGCCGCCCAGGGCGCCCGCGAACAAACCGGCCGTCAGCTCCCGCCTCGCCCAGCGCCAGAACCCGGTGGCGGTCTTCTTGAAGGACTTCCTGACTGGGGCTCGGAGGATCGCCTTCCGCGATCCGCTCGCGCTGTTCCTGGTGCTCGCGTCGATCGGGCTGGCCGTCGCGTTCGCGCTGCTGCTCGGCTCGATCAAGCCCTCGAGCTCGGGCATGGAGGTCCCGCTCAGCACGGTGCAGAAACTCGCCAAACGGCATGACATCGCCTCGGCGATCCTGCTCGACCACGACAGCCGTGTCGAGCTGACGACGAGCGCGAGCGCCCCGGTGGTGGCCGCCGACGGGGCCCTGGCGGCACCGGTCGCGGGCGGCACGGCGGTCGTCCAGCCGGCCGGCGGCGGGTTGCAGCAGCTGTGGGCCGCCTACCCCGCGTCGGGTGCCGTCACCCAGCAGCTCGCCTTGGAACTGGGCGCCGACGGCGCCAGCGTGACCGTCGAACAGCAGTCGGGCAAGTCCACGCGCGGGATCATCGTCCAGTTCCTGATCCCGATCCTGCTGCTCGTCTGCCTGTTCTCGCTGTTCATGCGGGTCGGCGGCGACAGCGCGGCCGGAGGTCTCGCCGCCTTCTCCGAGTTCACGGGCAAAGGCCGCAAGAAAGGTAAGGGCACTCGCGACAAGATCACCTTCGCCGATGTCGCGGGCGCAGGCGAAGCGCTCGCCGAGCTGAGGGAGATCCGCGACTATCTCGCCGAACCGGCAAGTATCTGTCCGTCGGCGCGGCGGCACCGAAGGGGGTCCTGCTGGTCGGCCCTCCCGGGACCGGCAAGACGCTGCTCGCAAAGGCCGTCGCCGGCGAAGCGGACGCCGCGTTCTTCTCGGTCTCGGGCTCGGACTTCGTCGAGTCGCTCGTCGGCGTCGGCGCCGCCCGCGTGCGCGACCTGTTCCGCAAGGCGCGCAAGGCATCGCCGGCGATCATCTTCATCGACGAGCTCGACGCCGCCGGGCGCAAGCGTGGCGCCGGGATCGGCCAGGGCAACGACGAGCGCGAGCAGACGCTCAACCAGATCCTCGTCGAGATGGACGGCTTCTCCGGCGACGGCGGGCTCGTCGTGATGGGCGCGACGAACCGCCCGGACATCCTCGACCCGGCGCTGCTGCGTCCGGGGCGCTTCGACCGCCAGGTCGTCGTCGACAACCCCGACGTCCACGGCCGTCTCGAGATCCTGCGCCTGCACGGGAACAAGCGTCCGCTGGCACCCGACGCCTCGCTCGAGGAGGTAGCCCGCGAGACGCCCGGCTTCAGCGGCGCCGAGCTCGCCAACGTGATCAACGAGGCCGCCCTGCTGAGCGTCCGCGACGGGCGCGCCCAGATCGACCAGGCGACGCTCGAGGAGGCGATCGACCGGGTCGTCGCCGGGCCCGCCAAGCACCACATCCTCACCGAGCAGGAGCGCTGGCTGATCGCGATCCATGAGGCCTCGCACGCAGTCGTGACGGAGTCGCTCGGCCACACGACCTCGACGCGCAAGCTCTCGATCGTCGCTCGCGGCCGCCAGCTCGGCACCGCGGCCCACATGCTCTCCGACCGCGACCAGCTGATCATGAGCAAGCCCGACCTGGAAAGCCAGCTGATCGTGATCACGGCCGGGCTCGCGGGCGAGCGGATCGCCTTCGGGCACACCTCGACGAGTGTCAACGACGACCTTCACGCCGCGACCAACCTGGCCCGCAGCATGGTGACCTCGTTCGGCATGTCCGAGCTCCTGGGGCTCGTGACGATCGGCGAGAAGGGCGGCGAGGTCTTCCTCGGCGCCTCGCTGCAGGACCTCGGATCGGTCGGCCCGGAGACGCTCAACACGATCGACAACGAGGTCGAGCGCCTCGTCGGCGACGCGGAGGCTCGCGCGGCCACAGTCCTGGACCGCAACTGGAACACCGTGGAGGAGACCGCGACCGCGCTGCTCGAGCACGAGACGCTCTCGGGTGTGGCGCTCGACGCCGTCCTCTCGACGGTCACCGAGACCAAGCTCGAGGACCTACGCGACGTGCGGCGGGCCTCGCCCGAGGGCAAGCAAGGGTTGTGAGCATCAGACGCCGTCCCCATCGCGCGGGCCCGCAGATCGGGCCGCGTCCGATATCGGTGGCACACCGGCGGGGCCTGCGCTCGCGCCGCGTCCGCTCGCTGCCCTCGCCCGCGATGGTCATCGCGCTGCTCGCGCTGATGATGTCGATGACGGGCCTGGCCGACGCGGCGCGCAAGGCGGTGGTGGGGTTCGTCGCCGGGCATCCCGTCAGCACGACGCCACGCGCCGGGGCCCTGCTGTTGTTGGGCAAGAACCGGAAATTCCCGGCCTCGGCGATCCCGACGGTGGCCAACGCCAGCCGTGTGGGTGGAGAGACACCCGAAGAACTCGCCGGCAGCTGCCCGCCCGCTACGACCGAAGTCGGCACGTGGTGCATCGACTCGGCGCCGTACCCGCTGGCGAAGGCAGACCTCGGCAAGAACAACTACATCTGGGCGAGCAAAGCCTGTGAGGCTGAAGGCGGCTGGCTGCCGGGAGCGTCGGAACTCGTCGGCGCGGCCAACAAGATCAAGCTCGAGTCGACGATCCACGACTCGCTGGTGACGGCGACGATCAACCTCGACCCGACGCGGGGGCTCAAAGACGAACGCGAGATGTCCTCGACGCTCGTGACGACCGAGGCCGGCTCGGCCGCCGCGGGCTCGGAGGGCGTGAGCGAAGGTGCCACCGGCGATCCGCGGCTGGGGCAGCCCTCGCCGATTCCCGTCGCAGCGAACCCCGAACCGGGCTCGCTCCAGTACGTGACCGTCTACGACAACGGGAACAAAGGTGGTTTCGCGGGCTCCGAGCCGGTCAGGGAACCTGAGAACTTCCGCTGCGCCTTCAACAAGTCTCCGGGCGCTCAGAGCAACGAAAGCGGGTGATCCCCTTGCGGGCATCCGCGGGCGCGATCCTCGGCGGGGGCGCCCTGGCGCTGGCCGTGGCGTGCCTCCTGCTCTCGCTCACGGCAGCTCGCGCCGGTGCGATCATCCTGCCGGCCCAGACGATCGACGGGCCGAACGAGAACATCGTCGGCTTCGGCGGGGTCGCGATGGCCGAAGACGGCACCGGGGGCCTCGTCTACCTCAAGCGGGTCGGCGGGGTCGCGCACGTGTTCGTCTCGCGCTACCTCGAAGGTAGGTGGCTCACGCCGATCGAGGTCGACACGCCCGATCGCTTCGCGGCCAGCTGGCCGACGATCGGCGCGGCCGACGGAGGCGAGCTGATCGTGGCGTGGGCGACCCCGTTCGCCACCGAACACGCCCAGCCCGTCTACGAGCTGCTCGCGTCGGAGCTGGGGCCCGGGTCGCAGAGCTTCGGGCCGCCGTCGATCGTCGACCCCGACATCCGCGAAGCCACCGGTACGAGCCCGGAGCTGGCCGTCAGCTCGACCGGCTTCGCGGACATCGTCTATCGCGTCGTCAGCTTCTCGAGCTCGGTTCCCCTCCTGAGGCCGGGTGACGTGGTCGAGAGCGTGCGGGTCGCGCGCTTCGACGGCTACCGCTGGTCCTCGCTTGGAACGGTCAACCGCGCTCCCGGGCTCTCGATGCGGGCGCCGACGGCCGCCAACGCGCCGAAGATCGCGATCGGGCCGACCGGCAACGCGATCGTCGTCTGGCAGGAGCCGGAAGGCAACGGCACGGCCCGCATCTGGGCGCGGCGAATCTTCGGCGCCAACCTGGATTACGTGATGCCCGTCACGGCCACCGAATTCGACGGCCACCCGATCACCACGGACGCGGACGCTCCGAGCGTCGCGATCTCCCCGCTCGGACAGGTGGCGGTCGCATACCGCCAGCCCTGGTCTCCGGGGTCGCCGCTGCCGGGACCGCGGATCTTCAGCAACATCCTCACCGACGGCGAAGAAAAGCCCGGCATCGAGTTCCTCGGCGCGAGGATCGCCGATGCAGACGTCGCCGGCGGCCCCGCAGCGACGATCGGGCGGCCGAGCATCGACGTCGATGAACGTCACGAAAGCCGCCTTCTCTACGACAGCAACGGCACGCCGCGGGTGATCGACGAAAACGACCAGGGCGTGCAGACCCCGCTCTCGCTGGGGTCCCCGTTCGGCGCGTCGGAGTGCGAAGCGCCGTTCGCCGGCTCGGCGCTCGAACCGGCCGACGAACTCCCGGCGGCGAGCGTGATGAACCCCGAGGGGGGCGGCGTCTCGGCGTGGCCGAGCCGCGACTGCGCCGGGCGCACGCTCGTCGCGATACGCGAGGACTTCCCCCACGGCGCCGTCCAGACCGGGCTCGTGAGCGGCGGCGCGGGCGGCCCGATCGGCGCCCTGGCGGTCGGTCGCTCGGGCCTCGGCGACGGCCTCGTCGCCTTCCAGCAGGGCCCCATCGGCGACGCGGCGATCGTCGCCTCGGTGGCCACCTCGCCGCCCGAGCCGTTCGTTGCGACGGGTCCGAAAGGCACGGTCGAGCCCTCACGGGTGACGCTCAACTGGTCTGCGGCCGAAAGCGCCAACGGGCCAATCTCCTACAGCGTCGTGCTCGACGGCCATGTCCTCGCGCGGGTCCAGGGCCTGTCCTACAGGTTCACGGGCGGTCAGCTGACGGGCGGGCAGCATGAGGTCCAGGTGCTGGCGAGCGACATCTTCGGCCAGGATGCCCTCACCCCCGAAGTCCCGCTGCAGATAGCCGGGCCGACGGCGAGTGTCGCCAGCGTGGCCGCGGAGACGGCCGCCGTCGTCAGGGTCGGGGACTCGGGCCCGGGACTTGTCCTCTCCTCCGTGCGGGTCAGCTTCGGCGATGGCCACCGGGCGGCCGGCGCGCGCCGGTTCGTCCACCGCTACGCGCACGCCGGAAGCTACGAGGTCGTCGTGGCCGCGCGGGACAAGCTGGGCCTGCGCATGACCCTCCGGCGCAGGCTGCAGGTCCGATGAGCCCCCGGCTGTCGGCGAGGAGGGTGCGGCTGGCGGCGGCGGCCGTGACGGCGGCCGCGAGCGCCGTGCTCCTCGGCGCCGCCGGCGCCCGGGCCGACATCTTCGGCTCGATCAGGCTGCTCTCGGCGAGTCCCTTCGGCCAGGTCGAATACGCCCACGACACGGCACTCTCCGAAGACGGCAACTACATCGTCTTCGACGGCTCGATCGGCGGCGTAACGGGGGTTTGGCGGCGCGCGAGCGCTCCGGGAGCTCCGCTGGAACAGGTCGCCGGCGGTGACGCAGAGCTCCCGTCGGTGAGCGCAGACGGCCGTTACGTGAGCTTCACGACCAACGAAGGGCAGAGCCTGCCCCAGATCACCGATGAAGCGATTCAGGAAGGGGCGCCCACACATGAATCCCCGGGCGTCTATGTCCGTGACATGGACGTCCCGGCGGGTCAGCCCGGCGCGTTCACGCTGGCCTCGGCAAAAGACCACTCGAGCGCGAGCCTCACCTACGAATACTCAAACCCCGGCACCAACGAAACAGAACGGCTCGGCTCGACCGCGGCGGGACGCAGCGCGATCAGCGCCGATGGGCGCAAGGTGGTGTTCGTCACGGGTGTGCCCTCGGACCTCGCCGGGCCGGGCACCCCGGCGCTGCAGGTCGCGGTGCGCAACCTCGAAACGCAGGAAACGACCCTCGTCTCGGTCCGCTATGACCCCGCCACAGGCAGGCCCGCGCTGAACCCGGAAACCGGACAACCCGAACCGGTCCCGGAGGCCTCCGAAGGAGGCTTCGTATACGGGGCCGTCTACGTGGACGGCTTGCGTGAACCACCCCCGTTCTCGGGTCGCGAACCGCTCCAGGTGCCCCAGCTCCCGGGGGCGGCGATCAGCGCCGACGGGAGCACCGTCGCCTGGCTCGGGCAGCAGGTCTCAGAACAGGCGCGGACGCTGAGCGGCGAACAGCTTCTCGCCCGCTATGCGGAGCCGCTGTGGCGGCGGATCGCCGACGGTCCCGAAGCCGCGACGCGGAGGGTGACGGGCGGATCCGACCCGGAAAACCCCGAATGCGTCGCGCACCCCGAGGCCGTCCTGCCCGCGGCTCCGACCGCCGGCGATCCCTGCCAGGGACCGTTCGCGACCCAGGTGACCGGCGGCGAGGGCACCGTCAACCGGCGCTCGCTGATCGATACCGTGCCGCGGCTGAGCGCCGAAGGCCGCTACGTCGCGTTCCTGTCCAGCGCGCCGCTGGTCGGCGAGGTCGGCGGCTTCGGCCTGGACGCCGGCGCTCTGCCCGACGACGTCTACCGGGTCGACATGGACCAGGCGAGCCGCACCGCGGCGCTGAGCCAGCTGACCCAGTTCGCGAGCGGCGAAACGGGGCGGGTCTCGACCGACGGTGAGATAGAAGACGTCGGTATCTCACCGGGCGGAAGCCAGATCGCCTTCACGACGCGACGAACGGTCTTCCCACTGAGCGTGCCGGCCTACGTCAGCGTCCCCGCGGCGGTCCCCGGCCTGGCCGAGCTCTACGACGTCGACCTCTCCAACAGCACGCTGACCCGGGTGACAAAGGGCTATGAAGGCGGCCTCTCCGCCCACCCCCACCTGGAAGGGGACAACGAAGATCCGTATCCCGAAACGGCCGGGGACGGAGCGCTGTCTCCCTCCTTCTCCGGCGACGGGACGTCCTTGGCGTTCGCCTCGACGGCATCGAACCTCGTCTACGGCGACGGCAACACCCCCGCCGCGCTCGGCTTCGGCAGCGTCAGCGACGGCTCGGATGCCTTCCTGATTCCACGCATCACGTTCAATTCCGAACCGACGCCGCAGGCGATCTCCGCGCCGCCCGGCAATCCGCTGCCGGCCGAGCCCTGGCGCCTGAGCTTCGCGGCGGCCTCGCTCGCAGACGGCGCGGTCGAACTGACCCTCGAGGTCCCCGGCGCCGGCAAGCTCGGCGCGAGCGTCTCCAGCTCGCTGAGATCGCGGGTCGGCGGGCGCGTGCGCGCGGTGCGGCGCGACGTCGCCGCGGCTGCCCGGACGGTCGATCTCGCCGAGCCCGACCCGGTCAGGCTGCGGCTCACCCTGCGGCCCGCCTACCGGTCGCTGGCGGCGCACGCCGGCGGGCTCACTGGGACGGTCACAGTGACGTTCGCGTCTCCCGGCCACGGGACGTTGCGCGGACGGATCGCGGTCAGGTTCGTGGCGCGTGCCCGCGGCGCCGCCCGGGGGGCGCGCCGATGAGCAAGCGGTGGAGGCGGCTGCCCGGGCTGCTGACGGCGGCGCTGCTGCTGGCGCTCGGCTTGGCTCCCCTGGCCCGCGCGGGCGAACTCGCCGACGAGTCGGGGGCGAGCTGGCAGGTCGAACAGCCCGCTCCGCCGCCGCCCGAACAGCCGGGGGTCGAACCCTCGTCGGTGCCCGTCTCACTCGGGCACATCGGCGACATCGAGTTCTACGAACCCAACCGTGGCGCGCTGATCACCTCGGGCAACGGCAGCTCGGTCCCGGCCGGTGTCTGGTTCTACAACGGCCTCGGCTGGCGCGAGCTCTCGAACCAGTGCGGCGCCACCGACGGGCGCATCGCCTGGGCGGGACCGGATGAATTCTGGACGGTCTCGGACGGGCGAACGGGGCAGGCCGTGCGCGCGGGGCAGCCGATCCCGCCTCGCGAAGACAACACGCTGTGCCATTTCGCCCCCGGCGCCGACGGGCGGATCGCGATCGTCGCCTCCTACGCCTCGGTCGCGTTCGAAGCGAGCAGCTACCTGCCGATGCACGCCGCCGGCTGTCTCTCGCCGAGCGACTGCTGGTTCGCCGGCGATCCGCTCGCGGAACCCGAGACGGGGGCCTTCCAGCTGCACTGGAACGGCCACACGCTCGCGGCGGAACCGTATCTCCCCGAAGGTCACGCCGTGACCGGCATGCGCGCGTTCGAAGGGAAACTGTTCGAGAGCCTCAAGCTGGCCGCCGGCGACCGGGTCGCCAAAACGGTCTCACGCCCGCCACCGCTGCGGCGGATCAACCCCGAAGAAGCGGAAAAGCTGTTCGAACCGGTGACGGGCCTGCCGCCGCTGCTCTACAGCGATCCGGGCGAGTTCTCGACCGCGCTCGAATCCCTGCAACTGGGAACCGGCGGGGAATCGCTGTGGGCGGCGGCCGGCCCGGTCGCCGAAACTCCGGAAGGCTCCGAACCGGCGGGCGTGACCGTGATCCGGCGCCAGGCCGGGGTGGGCTGGAGCTCGGTCGTCTCGCCCGCGCAGGGCAGCTCGCTGTTCGCGGGCGAGGTCGTGAACACGATCGCGGGCGAGCCGGAAGGGTCCAGCGCCTGGCTGGGGCTCGACACCGAACAGGACGCCCAGCACCCTTCGCCGCTCGCGCGCGCTCACGTCGTGCGACTGACCAGCGAAGGCGCGATCTCCGACGAGCAGATGCTGCCCGAACCGAGCGACCCCCACGGCCCGCTCGGCGCCGTCCGGCAGATCGTCTGCCCCGCCGCGCACGACTGCTGGATGACGACCAGCCGGGGCTGGCTGCTGCACCTCGCCACGGCGGGCGAACGCGCCAGCCCGCAGCCGGAGACCGACCCGGTCTTCAGCGAAGAAGGCGGCCTGATCACGTTCCGCCCGGCCGACGAAGGGGTGCCGCAGGAACCCTCCGATGAACTGCCGGCCGACGTGTCGGGCAACGAAGGCGAAGAGTCCGCCGAAAAAGCGCTCCCGACGAAACCGCCCACGGTCGCGACCGAAACCGTGCCGCTGCTCACCGAAGTGCACGTGAAGCTGCTCCACCGCACGACGCTCGAGCTGAGCTTCCGCCTGGCGGTGAAGGCCGACGTTCAGCTGCTCGCCGAACGCCCGGTGCACCACGTGATCGCGAAGACGCCGAAGCGGACGCTGCGGGCGGGCAGGCGGATGCTGCTGCTGAAGCTCAACCCCAAGCACTGGCCCAAGAAGCTCAACCTCCAGACAAAGGCGCTGGCGCCGCTGCCGACCCGCTCGGTCTCACGCGGCCTGAACACGATCACGACGTCCTTCGTTGCCCCCTCGACGCTGGTCGCGAGCGCGGGATTCCTCCCTTGAGCCCGGCAGACGAGCGGCGCCGCCGCGGGGCGGCGCTGGCCGCGACCATGGTCTGTGCGCTGGTGATCGTGGCAGCGCTGCTCAGCGCCGCCGGGGTTCCCTCGTCGAGCCTGCAGCACGCGTCCGGGCTGACGGGTGCGCCACGGGACATCGCGCAGACGGACGACTCGCTGCCGGCGAGGGACGTGACGATGTTCGGAGCCGCGCCGCAGGAGAGCGCCGGCGAGGTGTTCGGAATCGGGGAGTTCCAGGGACACTCGGCGCTCGTCCACTACACGACGGCCGGGGGCTGGTCGGTCGGCCCGGAACTGCTCGACGCGGCCGGAGAACCGCTGCAGGACTTCCACCTCGACCAGCCCGAAGGCTTCCGCCTGCACGACCCGAGCCCGCTGGCCGGGCAGGTGACACCCGAAGGGGACGGCGCGCTCGGCGGCAGCGTCGGCTCCGGCGGCGCGGCCCGCCCGGTCGTCCTGGTGCGCGAACCGGGCGGGGCGTTCAAGGAAACGCCGGCCGTCCCAGCCGGTGAAGAAGGCCTGCACGAAAACGAGCGCCTGCTGGGGGTCAACCGGCCGCCGCTGCTCGCAGCGCTGCACGAACCCGACGGGGCCGCCGGCGCGCTCGTCGCGCCGGTCGCCGGGAACGGCGCGGACAGCGGCGTCCTTCACTGGGACGGCAAAGCCTGGACGCGCGAGACGATCGAAGTCCCGGCCAGCTCGAGCGAAGGGTTCGAAGTCATCGCCCTTGCCGCGAGCTCGCCCGCCAACGCCTGGCTGCTGGCGCGCCTCTCCTCGGAACCCAGCGAATCGGTGGCGCTCTTCCGCCGCCACCTCGGCGGTGGGACGCCCACCTGGCAGCCGGTCACCCCCCGCGCCGGCGGCGAACCCGGGGAACCGCTCCGGGTGCCGACGGCCGGCGAAGCGCAGCAGTTCGTCGTGCCCGCCAACGACCAGTCGCAGGTCATGACCGTGACGGCATCCGGGGTCTGGCTCGACGGGCTCCGCCGTGACGTGAACGCCTCGACGACGATGTTCTTCGAACCGGAAGGCGAAGCGAGCGCGGGCAGGATCACGGCGTCCTGGTGCAAGATCCCGGCATCGGCGCCGGCGGGAACCGTGCCATGCAGCCATCCGCTGCCGGAAAGCCTGCCGAGCGGCCTGTCGCGGAGCTTCGCCTGGAGCGGCTCCGGCGGGTTCGGCGAACGCGTGATCACGGGCCTGCCCGACGGGCAGATGCTCCGTCTGAACGGCGACGAATTCGAAAAGGTACTGACGCTTGGCGGCGACACCGGGGCGGACTTCGGGGCCGCGTTCGCGAGCGCCGACGAGGGCTGGCTGGGACAGGAACTGCTGCCCGTCCACGTGACCCCCGCCACGGGTGCGCCGCAATCGCAGCTGACCGCCTGGCCCGTGCCGTTCCGCTTCGCGCTGACGGCCATGGCGCCACAGCCGGGAGTCGCCGTCGGGCCGCTGTCCAGCCAGGTCCTCGCGGTCGGGGATCGCGGCGAGGTCGCCCGCTTCATCCCGGGTCAGGGCTGGGCCCCCGAAACGCTGCCCGGGCCGGGCGGGCGGCGCGAAAGCCCTCGCCTGCGCGCCGTCGCCTGGCCGACCGCGAGCCGTTCCTACGCCGTCGGCGATCTCGGGCAGATGTGGCTGTGGCGAGGTGAAACGGGACTGTGGGAAAAAGACCCGGC
>Ga0182012_10006568_pt1 | contig 11844 bp, 10 predicted proteins | sample 612S2SmetaG_FD_120486 | JGI IMG/M metagenome (GOLD analysis project Ga0182012, IMG submission 120486) | Permafrost microbial communities from Stordalen Mire, Sweden - 612S2S metaG | ecosystem: Environmental > Terrestrial > Soil > Wetlands > Permafrost | place: Sweden: Stordalen | collected...
CGTGGTCGTGGTGCCCGAGCTGACGGATCGCAACCGCCACTTCTGGCAGGGAGGCGCCCGCAACGAGCTCGTCTTCTTGCGCTGTCAACAGTGCGGTTACTACCTGCACCCGCCGACCCCGGTATGCCCCCACGACCAGTCCAAGGACGTGCGGCCCGAGGCGGTGAGCGGGCGGGCGACCCTGGCCAGCTACACCATCAACCACCACCCCTGGCTCCCCGGGTTCGAGACGCCCTACGTGGTGGCGATCGTGGAAGTCGTCGAGCAGGCCGGGCTCCGGCTCACCACCAACATCGTCAACTGCCCCTCCGACGAGATCCGGATCGGGATGGCGGTGCGGGTCGTGTTCCGGCACCTCGAGGACGAAGGCGGCGACGTGTGGCTGCCGCTCTTCGAGCCCGACCACGACTACGACGCTGGACCTGGCGCGAATGGAGGCCCACGATGAGCGCGGCGGCCAACATGGCGGCCGAGCCGGCCAACATGGCCGAGAAGCAGTGTGCGATTTCGGGCATCGGCCAGTCCGACGTCGGCCGGCGGCTCGGCCGCGACCCCCTCGAGCTCACCCTCGATGCCTGTTACGCGGCCATCGCCGACGCCGGCCTGACCCCGGCGGACATCGACGGCCTCTCGACCTACCCCGGCGCGATGGGCGTGCCCCGCGGGTTCACCGGTGCCTCGGCCTACGAGGTGATCGACGCCATGCGCCTGGAGGTGGACTGGTACGGCAGCGGCGTCGAGACCTCCGGGCAGCTGGGCTCCGTGATGAATGCCTGCATGGCGGTGGCCGCCGGCATGGCAAACCACGTGCTTTGCTTCCGCTCGGTGTGGGAGGGCAGCGCCCAAGGGAGCGGCGGGCGGTCCAGCATCGGTCCCGGCGGGGGCCGGGGCGGCACGATCTACGCCGGCAGCTTCGAGCAGTGGTCCTTGCCCTTCGGCTCGGCGGCTGCGCCGGTGTGGGTCGCTCTCTTCGCGCAGGCCCACATGGACCGCTACGGGATCGCGCCCGAACAGCTGGCCCAGATCGCCCTCAACGGCCGGCGCAATGCGGCGCGTAACCCCAAAGCGATCTACCGCGACCCCATGACCCTCGACGACTACTTCAACTCGAGGATGATCTCGTCGCCTCTGAGGCTCTTCGACTGCGACGTCCCGTGTGACGGGGGCACGGCAATGATCATTTCGCGGCGCGAGAGGGCCGTCGATCTGGCACAGCCGCCCGTGTACATCGAGGCCATGGGGGCGGCGCTCCACGACCGGACCAACTGGGATCAGCTCAAGGACCTGAGCCGGACGGTCGGGGCCGATGCCGCCGCGCAAATGTGGCGGCGCACCTCCCTCACCCCGTCCGACGTCGACATCGCCGAGCTCTACGACGGCTTCAGCTACCTGACCATGCTGTGGCTGGAGGCGCTCGGACTCTGTGGTGTCGGCGAGAGCGGATCGTTCGTCGAGGGCGGCACACGGATCGCCCTGGACGGGACGCTCCCCCTCAACACCGCCGGCGGCCAGCTGTCCGCCGGGCGGCTGCACGGCTACGGCTTCCTCCATGAGGCCTGCGTCCAGCTGCGCGGTGACGGCGGCGACCGCCAGGTGGTCCGCCGGCCCGAAGTGGCGATCGTCGCCGCCGGTGGCGGCAACACCTGCGGATGTCTGCTCGTCACCACGGCGGCCTGAACTCGAGCCCGGACGAATTACCTCGAGCCCAGACGAATTACGAAGTACACCGAATAGAGAAGTACACCGGATAGAGAAGTACACCGAACAGAGCAGCCCCGGAGGGATCAGAATGCACATGGACCGTGTCCGCAGCCTTGCGCTCGACCTGGAGGGCTGAACATGTCCCCATCCGTGGCCCCCGAGAACCTCGGCCGGATTTTCGCCGACCCTGCCGCCTATGCCGACCCGGTCGCCTGGCACCAGGCGGCCCGGCGGCTGCGCCGAGAGGCGCCGATCTGCCGGGTCTCGGTTCCGGAGTACCAGGACTTTTGGGCCATCACCCGCCACGCGGACATCATGGAGATAGAGCGCAACTCCGCCGTGTTCACCAACGCGCCGATCCCGACCATTTTGCCGCGCGCCGCGTATGAGGCCCAGAGGGCAAACTCGGCACCTCCGGCGGTGAACACGCTCATCCAGATGGACGGCGACGAGCACAAGGCGCATCGCGGCATCGTCAACGACTGGTTCAAGCCGGCCAGCATCAAGAAGATGGCGGACCGAGTCGACGCATTGGCCACGCAATGGGTCGATCGCATGGAGGCCATGGGTGGTCGTTGCGACTTCGCCACCGACATCGCCATGCACTACCCGCTCCAGGTGATCCTCTCGATCCTCGGACTGCCCGAAGGCGACCACAACAAGATGCTGAAGCTGACCCAGGAGCTCTTCGGCGCAGAGGATCCGGACATCGGCCGCGTCAGCGAGGACGCGACGGTGCTCGATGTCATGCTCGACTTCGTCAACTACTTCACGGGCCTCGCCTCGGACCGGCGGGCGCATCCCACCGAGGACCTGGCCTCGGTCATCGCCAACGCCGAATTCGACGGCACGCCCCTGCCCGATATGGATGTGATGGGCTTCTACCTGATCATCGCCACCGCAGGGCACGACACCACGTCCAACTCGATCGCCGGAGGCCTGCTCGCCCTGCTCGAGCAGCCCGATCAGCTCGAGCTTCTCCGCTCAGACCCGACGCTCTTCGACAACGCCGCCGTGGAGCTGATCCGCTACGTGTCCCCCGTGAAGCACTTCATGCGGACGTGTCAAGCGCCTTTCAGCGTGGGGGGCGTGGACTTCGTGCCCGGCGATGCCACCCTGCTCTCCTTCGCCTCGGGCAACCGGGACGACGAAGTGTTCGAGGACCCCTTCCGGCTCGATGTGCGACGACCCAACGCAGCGTCGCACCTCGCCTTCGGGTTCGGGCGCCACTTCTGCCTCGGTGCCCATCTGGCCCGCATGGAGGTCCGCTCCTTCTTCCGCGAGCTGATCGGCCGGCTGGACTCGATCGAGTTGGACGGCGACCCCACCTTCGTGCACTCCACCTTGGTCAGCGGCCCCAAGACGCTCCCCATACGTTTCAGCTTTCGTTGACCGGGGGCGCAAGCTCACCCTGAGGTGCGTCGAGCTCACCCTGAGGTGCATTGAGCTCACCATGAGGTGCTTTGAGCTCACCGATGCCGAAGGTCTCGATCATGGAGTCCTCGAGGTACTCCGGACCGCTCGCCGTCGGGACGAACCACCCTGTCGGGCACATGGTCAGCACCTCGACGAAGGTGAAACCGGCACCGGCCGTCTGCAGTTCGAGCGCCCGGCGGATCATGCGCTTGGTCCGCGAGATCATGCCCGGCGTGTTGACCGCCCCCCGGGCGACGTAGGCCGCGCCGTCAATCTGGGTCAGCAGGCGCGCCAGGTCGATGGGGTATCCGTGGCTGGCCGCATCGCGCCCGTCCAGGCTGGTCTTGGTCCGCTGGCCGAGCACCGTCGTCGCCGTCATGTGCCCCCCGGTGTCCCCGAAGACACCGTTGTTGAACAACAACGCGGTGACATTCTCCGCCCGTGCTGCAGCGTGGAGCACCTCGTGCAACCCTTCACTGACCATGTCGCCGTCACCTTGGAGGGTGAGCACCGTCGCCCCGGGGACCATTCGCTTGACGCCTGTGGCCACCGCCGGCGCCCGGCCGTGCAGGCACTGGAGCGAGTCGAGGTCGCTGATCTTCATCATCTGGGTGTAACACCCGTGCCCGGCGATCAGAATTGACCGCCGGGACAGGTCGAGCTCGACGAGCGCCTCGAGCACGAGGCGCCACGCGATCGGATGGCCGCATCCGGGGCAGAGCTCGTGTTCGGACGACTGCAAGAGGTCGGGCTTGAAGGCGGCAACCCGGCGCGATGGATGCTCGGGCGCAGCGTGGATGTCAACCGTCGTCATGCCACCCCTCTCAGAATCGGGCCGTGCTCGGCTCGGCGACGGCCAGGCGGATACGCCTGCGCAACTCGTCGGCATGCAGCAGATCTCCCTGGCGCATACCCGACGCATCCTGCGACACGCCGCCGATGGATCGTATAACGGACCGGTCCTCTGCGTACATGCGGACGTCGTCGACCATCTGACCGGCATTGAGCTCATAGACGAGTACCTGACGGCACCCCTTGGTGGCCTCGGCCAGGCCGACGGCGGGGAACGGCCACAGGGTGATCGGCCGGAACGAACCGATCGACAGCCCCTCCTGGCGCAGCTCGTCCACCACCCGGTCGACGAAGACCGAGGTGGTGCCGAACGACACGATGAGGGTCTCCGCCCCCTCGGCCCGGTAGGTCTCGTACCGTTGCTCGGTCCGCTCGATCTCGGCGTACTTGTCGGCGATGCTGACCCAGGACTGATTGGGTCCCGGCCCGGGGGTGTTGGGCTTCCCGCGCGCCCAGGTCCAGATCTGGCGGGCCTGCCCCGTCCCGCTCATGGTGCCGTCGAGGGCCCAGTGGTCCTTGGGCGGCAACGGCCCGAAGTCGAGTGTCTCCACTTCGATCCCGACCGAGGTGTGGGCGATCACGTAGTCGCCGTAGAAAATGACCGGCGTGCGGTAGAGGTCGGCCAGGTGGAAGAGAAGTTGGGTATGGGCGACGGCCTCGGGAATGTCCTTCGGGGCGAAGGTTATGGTCCGGTAGTCGCCCCATCCTCCACCCCTGGTGGATTGGAAGTAGTCCTGCTGGCCCCTGGCCATGGTGAACACGACCAGCGGCAGCTCGTTGAGCGCCAGCTCGGCGATGCCCTCCTGCATCAGGCTGACGCCCTGCCCGCACGACCCGGTTGCCGCGCGCGCCCCGGTCGCGGCGGCCCCCAGCGCCATGTTGATGGCCTCGATCTCGCTCTCCGCGTTGATACAGACGCCGCCTGCTTCCGGCAGCTTCTTCGCCATGTTCTCGAGCAGCTCGGTGAACGGCAGCATCGGATAGCCGGTGAAGAAGCGGCAGCCGGCCGCAATGGCGGCGTCGGCGACGGCGTCGCTGCCCTGCATGAGTCGGGGCGCCACTCAGATCACTCCCTCGGCGCTGCTCACGACACCGCCGAGTGGTCGTGGCCCCGGGCCGGTGTCGCTGCGGCCCGGGCCGGTGCCGCTGCGGCCCGGGCCGGTGCCGCCGCGGCCCAGGCCGGTGCCGCTGCGGCGGGCAGCAGGCCGGCGCCGGCCCGTAGGGCTCGCTCATTGGCCTCGAGGTGCTGCGTGCGGTATGTCGGCACGAGTTGGCGCATGGCACCGACGAGGCTCTCATGGCGCACCATCGCAGTGACCGCCACAAAGGCGCCGAGGAGGACGAAACCGGCGCTCATCGGATTGCCCAGGTCTGCCGCCGCTTCGCTCGCCGCCACCTCGAAGACCCTGGCCCCGGGCACGTCGATCGCCAGGGTGGCGCAGAGCGAGGAATTGACCACGACCACCGCGCCCTCGGCCAGGCTCGGCGCAATGGTCGGCCAAAAGCGTGGGTCCATCACGTAGGCCGACCAGGCCGACGTGGCGACCGGAAGGGCGCGCAACGCCTGATCCCCGATGGTCAGCTCGGCGTTCGTCATCCCCCCGCGCATGCCGCCCCCGTAACGCGGCACCAGCATGACCTGGCGGCCTTCGTCAATAGCTGCGGTGGCGAGCGTCCTGGAGGCGATCTGAACCCCCTGACCCCCCACCCCTGTGCACAGCACTTCTCGCTCCATCGACTCCCCTACGGCCCCAGCTGCTGGGCCAGCTTTGCCCGCTGGACCTGGCCCGTGGCCGACGTGCGCGGGAGCACGTCCACCTGCACCACCCTACGCGGGTGTTTGAACGGGGCCAGCCGGTCGCCGATGTGGGCACGGAGGTCCTCGGGACCCGGGAGCGCCGCACCCTCGCCCAACACCACCACGGCGCACACCACCTCGCCCCATTGGGCATCGGGGATCCCGACAACGGCCAGGTCCGCAATCCCGGGGTAGCCGGCCAGGGCGCCCTCCACCTCGACCGGCGCGACCGTCTCACCGCCGGTGCGGATGACCTCCTTCTTGCGCCCCACGATGGAGAGGAAGCCCTCGTCGTCCTGCTCCGCCAGGTCGCCGGTGTGATACCAGCCGTCGCGGAGCACCTGGTCGGTCTCGGCGGGCAGCTCGAAATAGCCGCTCATGAGGCGATCGCTCGAGATCAGGAGTTCTCCGTCTTCGGCCACCATGGCCCGGACCCCGGGGATGGGATGACCGACGCTGCCGGGGTGCGTGAACAAGAAGGGGTCGCGCAGGGCGACCGCCCGGGCCGTCTCGGTCGATCCGTAATTGACCGTGGTCCGTGCCGCCGGGAACGCCCGCTTTATCCCCTCGAGCAACTCCACCGTGACCTGCGAGGTCCCCGTGAGCGCCCATTCCACGCACCGGGTGTCCACCGCGTTGGGGCCGTCGAGCGCGTTGGGGCTGTCGAGCACCCGACGCCATACGGCCGGGATGCAATAGAGCACGGAGGGAGACCACCGCCCGACTGCGCCCAGCACCTGCTCGGCATCGGCCCGGCGGAGCAGGTGGGCGGCGCGTCCCGCTGACCAGGCCATCATGGAGAAGTTCCACCCTGCCATGTGGAACAGCGGGAACGTGACGACTTCACCGGGGCCGCCCATGGTCGAGTGCGCCGCCGCGCCGGCGTGGGTCCGCAGCCAGGTGGCGCGCTGGGACACCATGACGCCTTTGGGATGCCCCGTGCTCCCACTGGTCAAAAAGATGGTGCAGACGGCGTCCTCACCGGGGAGCGGCACGGCGGGCGCGGAGGGCGACGCCCCCGCCGCCAGTGCGCTGAAGTCGACCCCCGGCGTCACGCCCGGGGCGCCCACGGTCGCGAGGCGCGTGTCGTGCCCGACGACGAGGTGTTCGGCCCGCTCCGCCCGGGCCGGATCCACGATCAAGAGCGCGGGCCGCAGATATGCCAGCACCGAGGCGACCTCGTTGTCGGAGAAGGCGGGATTCAAAGGGGCGAATGCGGCGCCGATACGGCTCGACGCAAAGTAGAGCCCGACCCCTTCGAGGGTGGTGTCGGACCACCACGCCACGCGATCCCCGGGCCGCACCCGCAGTTCCAAAAGCGTATGGGCGAACCGGTTGGCGAGGGCCTCCACCTCGCCGAAGGTCATCCTCTCGTCACCCAGCGTCACCGCCAGGCGCGCCCTTCCCGCGCCAGCGGCACAGGTCAGTACGTCATTGGCGATGAGCGGCATTGGTGCTCCCCCGTTGCGGCGTCGGCGCGCCGCTCTCCGTCGTGCGCGCGTCGGGTAGGCGCGGATCCGGCGGACGAGCGCCGCCCACGTGGTGGCAGGTCAGAAAATTCAGCCCAGCGAAGGAATCCCCTTCAACAACGCCCCCGCATCGACCCTGATGTTCATGCCGGTGATGTACCGGGACTCGTCGCTGGCCAAGAATGCCACCAGGTGGCTCACGTCGAGAGGATCGACGAACGGGACCGGCATCGCCTGCATGAAGGGGAACGCCAGCATGGCGTCCTCACGTGTCGGGTTCTCGAGATCCGGCCGGAATGTCTTGTAGATGTCCACGTTGTGGAGCAGGTCCGTGTCGCAATTGGTGGGATGCACGCCGTTCATCCGGATCATGCTCGGGGCGAGTTGGAGGGCCAGGACCTCGACGTAGCGGACCACGACCTGCTTCGCCCACGCGTAGCCCACCCCGCCGCTCGAGCCCATCCGGGAGGTGGTGCCCTCGATCATGCCCGCCGTGGATCCGGTCAGGATGATCGACGCTCCGGCGGTCAGGTGGGGAAGGGACACGGCCACCGTGTTCATGGCGCCGATCAGATCCACGTCGGTCGCATCGACGAAGCCTTCACAAAGTGTGTCGTCGCGCCCGGGGAGGATCCCGGCATTGGCGACGATCACGTCGACATGGCCGAAGGCTTCGAGGCCCTCGTCGAGCACGGCCCGGAGTTGCTCCCTGAGGCGCACGTCACCCTTGCGGGCGATGATCTTGCGACCCAGCGCCTCGACCTCCTTCACCGTCTGTTCCAGGTCCTCGGAGGAGGCGTTGGGGTAGTTCATGCTCGCAATGGGGGCACAGAGGTCGACGGCAATGATGTCCGCCCCCTCCTCGGCCAGGCGAACCGCATGACTGCGCCCCTGGCCGCGTGCGGCTCCGGTGATGAAAGCAACTTTTCCCTCGAGCTTGCCCACTGTGTCGTCCTCCCCGCTCATTCGCCAACACCAACTTCCCCGACGCTATAGCAGAACCGGCGTGGTGGTGGTGCCGTCGGCCCGGATGACGGGTGCGGGCGGGACCGGTGGCGGCGCGGACGGGGTGGCGGTGCGGGCGGGCTTACCCGGCCCTCGCCGGCCGCCAGAACGGGAGGCCCACGTCATCGGCCGCCTCGAGGAGGAGCACCTCCAACGCCATGCCCACCTCGAGTTGCTCGAGCTCGCACTCGACGATGTTGCTCATCATGCGGACGCCCTCGTCGAGCGCCACGATCCCCACGACGTAGGGAGAGAGGCGCACGAACGCCTCCGAGCGGTTCTGGCGGATGATGGTGTAGGTGTGCAGCGTGCCGCGCCCCGATGCCTCGACCCATTCAGTCTCTCCACCACAGGTCACGCAGAAGGCTCTCGGGTAGAACTGGTACGCGTCGCAGGCCGCGCAACGCTGGAGGACCAACTTCCCCTCGGCCGCGCTCTGCCAGTAATGGCGCGACGCGTTGTCGGGGTCCGGGAGGGCCCGGGCCGACAGCGTGTCGCGCAACCCTTCGATTGTCATGATCGACCTTCCTTTGTCATGATCGACCTTCCTTCCCGAGCACGACCGTGGAGATGCACGACAAGAAGCCCCCCGAACCGCAGGCCACCGCCACCTCGCACCCGGGCACCTGGGCCACACCCCCCTCGCCGCGCAACTGGCGCACCGCTTCGTTGATCAAGAAGATCCCCCGCATCCCGGGATGGCACGCCGACAGACCGCCGCCGTCGGTGTTCATCGGCTGGCGTCCACCCCGACGCAGCACCCCGGTCGCGACGAAGCGACCACCCTCCCCCTTCTTGCAGAACCCCATGTCCTCGAGGAGCATCAGCACGGTGATGGTGAAGCTGTCGTACACCTGAATCGTGTCGACATCCTCCGGCCGAACGCCGGCGCGACGGAACGCCTCGGGCCCGCACTGCGCCGCTGCGGTCGTGGTGAAATCAGGCATCTGGCTGATGGACCAATGGGTCTGCGCACCGGCGGCGCCGAGAACGTAGACGGGTGGTTTGGCCAGGTCCCGTGCCCGCTCGCTAGTGGTCATGATGAATGCGCCGCCACCGTCGGAGATCACGCAACAGTCGAGCTTGTGCAGCGGATCGGCGATGAGGCGCGAGTTGAGGACGTCGTCGACGGTGATCGGCTCACGGTACTGGGCCTGCGGGTTGAGACGGGCGAACTCGCGCACGCCGACCGCGATCTCGGCGAGCTGTTCGGAGGTGGTGCCGAACTCGTGCATGTGGCGCCGCGCCGCCATGGCGTAACTCCCGGCCAACACGTTGCCCCAGGGGCTCTCGTACTGCGCCGGCCCCCGCACCCGGGTGCCCCCATTCGAGAACGTGCTGGTGCCCAGCCGCCGCCCCATGCGCGACAACAGGTCCGATCCGTACGTCACGAGAAGCACGTCGCACAGCCCGGCCTCGATGGCCGCCGCCGCATGCTGCACGTGGAACTCGAAGCTTGAGCCACCGACCGAGGTGCCGTCTATCCAGCGGTGGTTGATCCGCAGGTACTCGGCCATGGTGGCCGCGTCATCGACCTGAAAGCCGGTGCCCGCCGTGGCGTACCCGTCGATGCTCGACTTCTCGAGCCCGCAGTCGGCCAGTGCGCGCTGCATGGCCAGGACGTGGTGGTCCATGGCGTCGAGCTCGGGCGCCACGGGGTAGTCGCTCCAACCGATCCCGACGATGACGGCGTCACGCGCTCCCATGTGCTCCTCCTCTTTGGCCTGAGGGCACGGTAGTACCGGAGCCTCCATGAGCGAGTGCCCCGCGTGACGGCGGGGTCGGGTTCGCTCAAAACTTGGAGCGCTCCCCGGCCTGGGGCCTCTGACCTTCGGGGAAGTCCCGGATCATGTTGTCCTGGATGAACGATGCCACCACCCGGCCGTGCACGTCGAAGATGTTGGCCCGGCCGTAGGAGCGACCACGCCCCGCATAGGGGCTCTCGTGCGCCAGCAGGTGCCAATCGCCGGCATTGATGGGCTCGTGGAAGGTCAAGGTGTGGCTGAGGACGCTGGTCGAGATGGTCACGTGCGAGAGCGCGTACCCGACTCCTTCGTGTGGGCGCATGGCGGTGCCGATGAGGAAGCCGTCGGTGGCGTACGCCAGGAGCGCCTGCCCGATGACCCCAGCCGAGTCGGCCCCGGGGAACCGGACCCATACGAAGAGCTCGGGGGGTCCGACCGCAGCAGGGTCGGTCAGATCGACCCCGTCCACGACCCGGACCTCCCAGAAGCCACCCAGCTCGGGCCCCGCGGGCGTGTCTTCGGGATCGGGCACCGGGGGCGCGTCGGCCCCATGGCGGATCAGGTCCGGCTCGACCGCGCTCAACAGCACCAACGAGCGTGTGCAGAGGCGTTCGCCCTGGCGCACTGTGACGGTCGCGCTGGACAGCGCCCGCCCGGTGTGCATCGGGTCGACCTCTATGTCGAGATGCTTGTCCATTGCGCCACCGCGGGCGAACACGGTATGGATCGACTTGACTTCTTTGGAGGGGTCGACGGTCGCGCCGGCAACGATCGACTGGGCCAGGAGCTGGCCCCCGAACACGACACCGCCGGGGCCATCGGAGAAATTCTCGGCCCGGAAGCGGCCCTCTCCGACCTGCTCGAGGTCCAGGACGCCCAGCAACTCCGACAACTCTGCCACTTCGCCTCCCATGTCCGGGGCCACGATGACACGCCCGGGCGGGGATCATGCCACAGCGACCGGCGTTCACACCGGTGGTTCCAGCTCCCGGGAGAGCGCAGCAATGTCGGCCAGCGAGCGCAGGCTGTCGTTGAGGTGGGTACAGGTGCTGCGGCCGACGAACTCCTTGCGAACCCGGGTGCGCAGCACGGAAAGGTCCATACCGTCGAGGCGCGCCGCACTGGCGAGGGCGCCGGGGCACTCCATCCAGGGGAGCACGTGCGCCCGCGCCGAGACGTGGAGGACCTTGTCGGCCATCAGGTCGACGGCCCCGCCGATCGTGTACTCGTGCATGACCGTTTCACGGCCCCGGTCGTCGACATGGCTGTCGCGGAAGTGGAGATCGACCTGGTGGTATGTCTCCCCCGCCGGCGGAGCGATGACATCGAGGCGGCGCCGGCGGCGCACCGAATGCGGCGGTAGCGCCGCCATGACGTGCCATGACTCGGGGTCGCCGTCGGCTTCGAGGGTCGGCGCCGGCGGGCCGATGGGAACGGGGACGGTCCCCTTCTCGCGCACGTGCAACATCATGGTGGCGTCATGGGCCCACCCGGCGCACACGTCGCCCTGGGCGTTCAGCTCCACGGGCGGGCGGGCAGTCTCGGGGCGGGCGCCATCGGGGCGGGGGGCGCCGTCGAGGCTCCCGGCATGGTGCAGGGCGTAGCCCGAGACGAGCGTGGCCCCCGGAAGATCGTCCAAGAGCAGGTAGAGCAGCGAGCCGTCGTCACACCCGTCGGCGGCCAGGTCGTTGACACGGGACCGGAACCCGGGGCCGACGGTCGCGCCCACCAGGGGGGCCAGCGCAGGGACGGCCGGGGTCGTACTGATCGACAGGAGCTGCCGGGTGGGACTGACCCTGGCCTGCAGGGTCGCCTCGGCCACCACCGCATCGGAGCCGTCTTGATTGGTGCGCAGGTC
>Ga0182012_10006569_pt1 | contig 11843 bp, 6 predicted proteins | sample 612S2SmetaG_FD_120486 | JGI IMG/M metagenome (GOLD analysis project Ga0182012, IMG submission 120486) | Permafrost microbial communities from Stordalen Mire, Sweden - 612S2S metaG | ecosystem: Environmental > Terrestrial > Soil > Wetlands > Permafrost | place: Sweden: Stordalen | collected...
CGACGTTTGCGTGCGACTGCACTGAGTACCCGCGTGGCTGCATATGGCTGCGTGCGGGCTGTTTTGGGGTGCTGAGTGTATGAAAAGGAAAGGGCTAAATGGTCGGGCCGCCGGGATTTGAATCCGGTACCCCGGCCTGCACTGCGCGGCAACTAGCGGTAAGTGTTTGATTCCGCGTCGCGATTTTCTGGCGATCGGGCAACCAGAAGCAACGCCAACCGCTCCCGCGGCTGCACGTTGGCTGCGTGACGGCCCACCAGGTGCACACGAGGTTCAATAGTCTAGTTCAAGACCGCGTTGGTATCAGAAGCGCTGTTCAGCCTCTCCAACTCTGCATGACAGCCTGATATCACGTATCGGAAAACATCTTAGACCTGTACTCCAGTGCCCAGGGGGTGACGCCCTCTGTGGCGAGAACCACGTCGAACCGGCGTGGATAATCCGGATTTCTCTTGCCTATAGGGATCTCCACGAATCGCCTGGGTTCCGGCCGTGTTTGCGACACCCTGATCGTGGCATTCGCCGGCGGTCGAGGCCGAGGACGACGGAACCACATAGTCGCCTGCGGCGAAGCTGGTTCCGTCAAACTGGCACAGCGCGATTCCGGACTGGATAATGCTCGCGCTGCCAGTGCCGCCCGCACCCCCTGCCACTACGCCGATCAGCGTGCCACCAGGCAGTGGGCTGGCCGGGCAATTGACCGCGACTCGCCCTTGGATCGTAGAACCAGACCCCCAGCACGCAAGCTGATTGAGGACGGTGGCGGTCGCGGAGCTATTGGCGACTTGGGTGGAAGTCGTAAAATTGGGTGCCTGCGCCTCGAGAGCTACGCAGAAGAGCACCCAGGGAACCGCTGAAAATCGAGGAAAAACGCGGAAGGTGTTGTGCATTACCGTTGAATTATTGCACAAATAATGGTAAAAATAGCAACGATATGTTTGCAAATTCCAGGGCTGGCGGTCGGCGGTGACGGCGCAGCACCGGTAATCTGGCGAATCTGGAGATGGCGCGGCGGTGGCGAGCCAACCGGCGGCGTTCTTAAGCACGGGCCTCATTCGGCTCCAAGAAATCGGTGCCCGGTACAAATCGGCAGATTTTGACAACCCAATCCGGTTTACAATCAAAACCTACCGATCGCACTGTTCCGAAGAAAGAAGTCCCAGATGAAACGACATGCCGGCCCATTGAATCCGAACATTTGGGCGAGAACGCTTACCCTTTTGCTCCTTTTCGCCGCCGCGCAGGCGAAGCTGCCAGCGCAGACTTTCAAGACGGTAGTCAGCTTCAATGGCGGGAACGGCAACCTTCCGATCGCTCCACTTGTGCAAGGCGCCAACGGGAGCTTGTACGGGACGACGGAAACCGGAGGAGATAGCGGCGGCGGGAACGTCTTTCAACTCAGCCCGCAGGGAGCAATCAGCTACAGCCTGTGCCCTGCCACCGATTGCGTAGGTTTAGACCCGATTGCCGGCCTGATCCAGGCGACGAATGGGGCTCTCTACGGGGCGGCTGTGGCGGGGGGCTCAAACGCCGGCAGCTACGGAACAGTGTTCAAAATGTCCCCGAACGGCGACTTTACCTTGCTCCACAGCTTCGATTGGACAGACGGAGGGTCGCCGGCTGCGCTCACTGAGGCGGCCGGCGGAAGCCTTTACGGCGTCACCCAGGCGGGCGGCGCCTTCGGAGGCGGCGGAACTGTCTTCCGGATTACTCCGAGCGGCAATTTCACGACCTTACATAGTTTTTGCTCGCAAAGCACCTGCCCTGACGGCGCAGGGCCGGCTGGCATAGTCCAGGGGGCCGACGGCAATTTTTATGGGACCACTGAGCAAGGAGGGAACGTCAATTGCGGAAACCCCTACGGATGCGGGACGGTTTTTAGAATCACCCCGGAAGGCGATCTAACAACCATCTATACCTTTTGCCTCCAGAGCGGGTGCCCGGACGGCTCGGCTCCGCTTGCAGGACTGATTCAGGCGTCCGGCGGTGACCTCTACGGAACGACCGGATTCGGGGGATCGGTGTCCAGCGGCGGGACGATCTTCAAGATCACGACGGCAGGCACACTGACGACACTTTACGCTTTCTGCTCGCAGAGCCAATGCTCAGACGGCGCAAAACCTGAGGCCGGCCTCCTCCACGCGACCGATGGAAACTTTTACGGGACTACTTATTCGGGTGGGCTCGGATACGGCACCGTTTTTAGGATTACTCCGAGCGGTGTGCTTTCGACGCTGCACTCGTTCTGCCAGGATCTTCACGGCTGCGCAGAGGGTGAAAATCCGTCCGCCGCTCTAATCGAGGGGACGAACGGCGTGCTCTACGGCACCACGACTAGCGGTGGAAACGAAAATGCCGCGGGCACTGTGTTCAGTCTGTCGGTAGGCTTGTTACCATTTATTGAAACGCAAACTACGTCCGGCAAGGTGGGAGCGTCCGTCAATATCCTGGGGAACAATCTCACGGGCACAAGCAGCGTTAGCTTCAACGGCACCCCGGCTGTCTTCACGGTGCCGGCGAGTTCTGTAATCACAACGACCGTGCCAGCCGGAGCAACCACCGGAAAGATTGAGGTGGTGACGCCGAGCGGCGCTTTGTCAAGTAATGCTTCCTTTACCGTGCTTCCTTAAGAAGCGCAAAAAGAAGCGCAAAGGGCACCCGCCTTCAGAGCCCGCCAACCTGCGGGCGCGCTTCCGCTGGCCTTCCACCTCTGCCCCAAACATGATTACGTCACGCGAGCACCCGCGCTCTTAGGCCCGCGCCGCCCAACAATGAATAGCCCGACGCATGGCTCCGATGGCATGCGCATGCCGAACCCGCCGCCAGCAACAGACCCCACAGCCCTCGTTAGCCTAAGGCGCACCTGGGGAAAAGGACCGGGTTGGTTCCCGTGTGCCGGCGCGCGCGCCAAATTTCTAAGAGCACACCGATCATTCCGTTAATTAGAGCGATAATTCTATAGATTCGGCCATTGGTTAATCGGTATCCCGCTTTTTTTCCTTGCATTTAAACACAGATGCATCCATACTTTGTGTTCATGAGCATTAAATTCGCTCAATTTTTGGTTGGCCCTCCACATTTTGCGCTAAGTGGCCCGGCCCTATTCCGCCCGTTCTCTGCGCGGCCGTCCTCGTCGCGGCTTGCGGGGCGTCCGCGCAGACGACCCTAACCGTTACCCGGACTGCGTACTCCGCGATTTCCGCCAATTCTCTCGTCTACGCCACAAGTACTAACAACGAGGTAGCGCCAGGGACCCCCTCCCAATGCGGCGATGGGGTAGCAATCGGCTCGGCCTCGGCTGGAGGGCAATGAGTGGGACCCTCCAATTACCGCCTGCGGAACCCGCCCGAGAAGCCAGGGCCCGCGCGACAGTTGTTTCAATTGCATCGGCGAAGAAGTCCGCATAAGCGAACGCCGTGTTCCGCGCGAGCACGCTTTGCGATTTCGCCACGAGCTTATGAATGCGGGAAGGCGCGGAGGTGCTAGGATACATGCCATGGAGGACGCTGTGCTGCTTTGTCTCCGGTGCGCACCGAATATTGTTTGGGACTTTATCGAGTGTGCGGATTGCGGCCCTTGATCGTCAGGATGCTGTTGAGAGTTCCCTTTTTTCTTGACATATGAAAGACACCGAGCTGCCGGATCGCCCGGCAATTGAGAGGGCTTTGCTGGAATTGCTGAGTGACGGAAGGGTTCACGACGACGCCGAGATTGTCCCGTGGCTAATCAAACGATTTGACCTGAACGCGGAAGATTTGCCTGTCTATAGAACAGGTCGAACAACATTCGGAAACAAGATTGACTGGGTAAAAGGCGACATGGGAGAGGGGCTTCGAGGAAAGCATCTTATTCGCCGCGCCGGTAGAGGCAGGTATCAGATTTTGCCGCTCGGACGGGCGAAGCTACAAGAGTCATGACCAGCCTGGCCGATTGGCGGTTGTTACGAGCCGGAACACCGCTTCCGAATCATCTCCTCGCAAGCATAACGCCCAAACCCCCGCACCTCATACATTTAAGGGCCACACTGAATCAAAAATGGGCGCGGTTTTTGTTTCCGCAGGGAGCTGACTGCTGAGACGACCCGCATGGCTGCATATGGCTGCGTGCGGGCCGTTTTATGGTGCTAAGTATATGAAACGAAAAGGGCTAAATGGTCGGGCCGCCGGGATTTGAACCCGGGACCTCTTGCACCCCAAGCAAGCGCGCTAGCCAGGCTGCGCCACGGCCCGATGAGTTCTCAGTGTAACAGAGCAACGGGACGCAACAGAAACGCGTCCCGGACGCCCATGCGTACCAGAGCCGCTTGGAGCCCTGGCTCCATTCGCATTTCTGCATTCGACCTGGATACTCCTTTTGCCGTATAATGCAATTCGGTCACCCTCTTTAGAATTTCAGCACCACCAAAACAAGGAGAAGTCTTGATTCGAAAAATAGCCATATTTTGTATCGCCGTCGCGCCGATCGTTACCGGCGTGGCCCACGCCCAAAACGTTTTGACGCACCACATGCGGGAAGCGGTGAGTACCGGTGAGGCGGCGCCTATCGGCCGGCTCCCCGCCACCCAGACGATGACTCTGGATCTGGTCCTGCCGCTCAGTGATTCCACTGGCCTCACGAATTTCCTCAGCGAACTCTATAACCCGGCCAGCGCCAACTATCGCCAGTTCCTCACCCCGGCCCAGTTCACCGAGAGGTTTGGCCCTCCCCAGCAGGACTATGAGACGTTGGTGAAGTTCGCCAAAGCGTCCGGTTTCTCCGTCGTCGGCGGCTCGCGCGACACCATGAGCGTCCTCGTCAAGGCCCCTGTTTCGGCCATCGAAGCGGCGTTTCACGTCAATATGCGGACCTATCAACACCCCACCGAGAACCGGGTGTTTTATGCTCCCGATCAGGAGCCTACCGCAAGACTGCCGTTCAACCTCTGGCACATTTCGGGTTTGGACAACTACTCGATTCCGCACCCGTTGTTCGTGAAGAAGAGCGAATATGCCAAGCTTAACGGCCTCGATCCCGGTTCCATCGCCCACGCCACCACTGGCTCGGGTCCTTCTGCTTCATTCCTCGGCAGCGACATGCGCGCGGCCTATTACAGCGGAACCAAGCTCACCGGCGCCGGCCAGAACCTCGGATTATTCGAGTATGAGGGCACCGACCTCGCCGATCTGACCACCTATTACACAAACGTCGGCCAGACTCTCAAGGTCCCGATTACCCTGCTCTCCACGGACGGCACCAGCACCTCCTGCGTGGATAGCAAAGCGGGCGGCCGTTGTGATGACACCGAACAGACCCTCGACATGACCCAGTCGCTCGGCATGGCGCCGGATCTGGCGAGCTTAACCATGTACGTTGGGTCCCTCGATACCGCCATCATCGGCGCAATGACCACCCACAGCCCGCTGCCCACCACGATTGGTTGCTCGTGGGGTTGGACGCCCGCGGATCCCACTACGCTCGATCCGTACTTTCAGAGGATGGCCGCTCAAGGCCAGAACTTCTTTGCGGCCTCCGGTGATTCTTCCACCTGGTCGACCAGAGTGGAAGCGTGGCCGGCGGACGACGCCAATGTCGTATCCGTCGGTGGCACGGATCTCTCCACCGCCAGCGCGGGCGGTCCCTGGAAGTCCGAAACCGCCTGGACCGATAGCGGCGGCGGTATCTCTCCCGACAAAATCACCATCCCCGCATGGCAGCAGCTCTCGGGCGTGATCAACTCCAGTAACAAGGGCTCCACCACCTATCGCAATGGACCGGATGTTTCCGCCAACGCGAATTTCACTTTCTACGTTTGCGCCGACCAAACCACCTGCACCGCGAACGATTACGGCGGTACCAGCTTCGCCGCTCCCATGTGGGCCGGCTATATCGCGTTGGTCAATCAGGCGTTGGTTGCCGAAGGAAAGCCCCTCCTCGGCTTCCTCAACCCCATTATCTACGCCCAGAATGTGACATCCGACTATAAGGCGGATTTTCACGACATCGTGAGCGGCAAGTCCGGCAGCTATTCGGCCGTTACGGGCTACGATCTGGTCACCGGTTGGGGCAGCCCGAACGCCGGCCTGGTCAAAGCGCTAATCCAATAGTTCTTCGACGTTACCTGAGGGCGGGATTCCTGGCGCATGCGCCAGGAATTCCGCCCTTTCTTTTTCTCAGAGCCCGGCATGGTAGAGGTAGACAAATGAATCGTCGTAGTTTCCTGGAAGCCGGCGCCACGGGCGTCATTGCCCTGGCCGGTGCGGATGTCATGGCCTCTCCGAACGATCGGGTTCGCGTCGCCATCTGCGGTCTCCGCGGCCGCGGCGGAGACCACCTTCATAACTACGCGCAGATCAAAGACGTAGAGGTCGCCGCTCTCTGCGACATCGACGAAAGTATTCTGTCGCACCGCGTCGCGCAGATGCAGAAGATGGGTCAGCCGAAGCCAAGCACATACGTTGATATCCGCAAGCTGCTGGAAGACAAATCCATCGACGCGGTCTCTATCGCCACCCCCAATCACTGGCACTCCCTCATGGCCATCTGGGCGTGTCAGGCGGGCAAGGACGTTTATGTCGAGAAGCCCTGCTCGCACAATCTCTGGGAAGGGCAACAACTGGTGAAGGCCGCTGCGCGCTACAGCCGCATCGTGCAACATGGCACGCAGACCCGGTCGGCGCCAGCGGTGCGGGAAGCGGTCGCCAAAATGAAAGACGGCATCATCGGCGAAACCTACATGGCGCGAGGCCTCTGCTACAAATGGCGCGACACCATCGGCAGGACGCCCGTTTCGCCGGTTCCCGCTGGAGTGGACTACGACCTGTGGACCGGACCCGCGCCGGCTCACGACTTCACGAAGAACCGCTTTCACTACAACTGGCACTGGTTTTGGGACTACGGGAACGGTGATCTGGGGAACCAGGGAACGCATCAGATCGACGTCGCGCGGTGGGGCATGGGCCTGGGCTTTCCGAACAAAGTCAGCGCCATGGGCGGCCACTTCATGTTCGATGACGACCAGCAAACTCCGAATGACCTGAACTGTTCATTCGAGTTTGTCACGGCTGACGGAAAGCGTCGCATGATCACGTTTGAGGTCCGCCACTGGATCACGAATCACGAAGCCGAGATCGGAACGCCGGCGCTCGGCACTCCGGAAGAGAAGAGGTCGCCGTCTGGACCCAAGCTCGGCCCGTCCGCCGGGACGCACAACTCCGTTGGGAACATCTTCTACGGTTCCAATGGCTATCTTTCCACAGGTGACGAAGACGCGGCGACGTACCGCGTGTGGGCCGGACCCGATCAAGAACCCCAAAAGCCAGTTCAGAACGGCGGTGCAGAACTCGCTCACTTCCGCAATTTCATTGCGTGCGTGAAGAGCCGTAAGCAGGTCGATCTGCATGCTCCCATCGAAGAAGGCCACATTTCCTGCGCGATGATGCATCTGGCCAACGCCTCTTACCGGCTGGGTCGCACCTTGACCTGCAATCCGGAGACGCAGGAAGTGGTCGGGGATGACGAGGCGAACCGGCTGCTCCGCGAGGAACAGCGAGGATACCGCCCCCCTTTCGTGATCCCTCAGAGCGTATAGCAGCATCGCGCTGTGACACTATGGAAGTTGGGTATACAGGTCGCACTGAACCACCGCACGCTGTACAAATACGAAAGACCGATCACACTTGGCCCCCAAGTGGTGCGGCTACGGCCGGCACCGCATTGCAAAACGCCCATCCTGAGTTATGCCCTGAAGGTGTCGCCGGCGCACCACTTCCTCAACTGGCAGCAGGACATCTATAACAACCACCTGGCGCGCTTTGTCTTCCCGGATAAGACGGATGAGCTTGTGGTGGAAGTGGATCTGATCGCCGACCTCTCTCCCGTCAACCCCTTCGACTTTTTCCTGGAACCGGAGGCCGAGAACTTCCCTTTCTCCTACCCGGCGGAGCTCACCAAAGATCTGGAGCCGTATCTAAAAACGAAGGAAGCCGGTCCACTGCTCGAAGATTTTCTCGACAGCATCGAGCGTGAAAAACGCGGGACGACCAGCTTCCTGGTGGAGTTGAACAGCCAGGTAAAGAATGCCATCGGCTATACAGCGCGGCTCGACCCCGGTATCCAGGACTGCGAACAGACGCTCGCCACGCGCACGGGTTCCTGTCGGGATTCGGCCTGGTTTCTGGTCCAGGTTCTGCGACACCTGGGACTGGCTTCCCGCTTCGCCTCCGGCTATCTGATTCAGCTCCACGAGGATGACAGCCCGACCCACGACGCAACCCAGGACTCAGCCGATCTACACGCCTGGGCGGAAGTCTTTCTGCCAGGCGCGGGGTGGATCGGGCTCGATCCCACTTCTGGATTGTTCACTGCTGAGGGCCACATTCCCCTGGCTTGCACACCCGATCCGCCGAACGCTTCCGCCATCACGGGCACCGTGGAGCCCTCACGCGTGGAATTTTCCTACGCGATGTCCGTGCGGCGATTGACTCGCATGCGCCACGCATCACTCCCTTTGGCCGATTGGACCAAGGTCGATCGGGTGGCGCACCAAATCGACGGGGATCTGATTGCTCAGGATGTGAGGCTGACCATGGGCGGCGAGCCCACGTTCGTTGGAATCGACGAGCCGGATAGCCCCCAGTGGAATGGCGACGCGCTGGGGCCGTTGAAACGCAATCGAGCAGTGGCCATGATCCGCCGGCTCCGCGACCAAATCGCTCCTGGTGCGCTGCTGCACTTCGGACAAGGCAAGTGGTATCCAGGTGAACCGCTGCCGCGCTGGGCCATGAACTGCTACTGGCGCGCGGATGGCGTTCCGGTCTGGGAGAACGCCGGTCTCATCGCCGAGGCCGACCAGAACTATGGATTCTCCACACCCGATGCGCTCCAGTTCATTGAAGCTCTGGCACGGCGTCTCGAAGTGAGTTCGCGGAACATCATGCCGGCGCATGAAGACGCTTTCTATTACCTATGGAAAGAGCGCCGCTTACCTGTGAACGTGGATGCAGTCGATTCGAAATTGGCCGACGCCCGCGCACGCGAAGAGCTGGCGCGCGTTTTTGAGCGCGGGCTAACTAACCCGAGTGGCTACGTTCTGCCCATCCGCCGGCGGCAGTTTGAGGGCGAGACCTACTGGTCGAGCCAGCCCTGGTTTCTGCGGCCGGACCGGCTTTTGGTGATTGAGGGAGATTCGCCGATCGGCTACCGGCTGCCTTTCGATGCTCTGCCCTGGGTGGCGCCGGACGATATTGAATACGATTTCGAAGACGACGCGTTATCGGCCCATGAACAACCCTGGGAAAAGCTTCCCGCAGAGCGCCAGCGGCGCATGGAACTGTTTACGTTCACTCCCGCCGACGACCCGTTGCCTGCCGCGCCCGTCGTCGGCGAATCCGCCAAAGACAGCATCCGCCCCGCGTTATGCGTCGAGGCGCGCGAAGGAAGACTGCATGTATTTCTGCCCTACATCGCCAAGCTGCCCGATTATCTGGACCTGCTGGCCGCGGTGGAGGACACGTGCGCGTATTTGCAAAAGCCGGTTTGGGTGGAAGGATATCCTCCTCCGTCCGACCCGCGCATGCGATCGTTCAGTCTCACTCCAGACCCTGGTGTGATCGAAGTGAACCTGCCGCCCGCCAACAACTGGGACGAACTGAGCAAGCTGCATCACCTGGTTTTTGAGGAAGCGCAACGAAACCGGTTGACGGCCGAGAAGTTCAATTACGATGGGTCGCACGCGGCCACAGGCGGCGGCAACCACATCGTCATTGGCGGCCCGACGGCCGCGGATAGCCCGCTGCTTCGCCGACCCGATCTGCTCCGCAGTATGGTCACCTTCTGGCAGAATCACCCGGCGCTTTCCTACCTGTTCTCGGGCACGTTCATCGGACCCACCAGCCAGTATCCGCGCATCGATGAAGCCCGCATGGATTCGCTTTATGAACTCGAGATCGCGTTCAGCCAGATGCCCACCGGCGAATGTCCGCCCTGGCTGGTCGACCGGCTATTTCGGAACCTGCTGGTCGATCTTACCGGCAATACGCATCGCGCCGAGTTCTGCATCGATAAGTTGTATCCCCCGGAAGGCTCGGGATCGCGTCTCGGCTTGCTGGAACTGCGCGCATTTGAAATGGCGCCCGACGTCAAAACAATCCTGGTGGAATTGCTGCTGATTCGCGCGCTGGTAGCCGTCTTCTGGAAGCAGCCCTATGAGGCGCGGCTGATCCGCTGGGGCACCGGACTGCATGACCGCTTCATGCTGCCGCACTATGTGGAGCAAGACTTCCAGGACGTGGTTCGATTCGTTCAGCGCGCCGGCTATGAGTTGAACGACGACTGGTTCGACGCCCATTTCGATTTCCGGTTCCCCAAAATCGGCTCGATTTCCGGGGATGGTTTGGAACTGGAGCTTCGCAAGGCGCTCGAACCCTGGCACGTTCTGGGCGAGGAAGCCAGCGCAGGAGGAATTGTGCGCAGCGTGGATTCCTCGCTGGAGCGCATTCAAATAAAGTTGACGGGGCTCACGGACTCGCGCTATGTGGTGGCTTGCAACGGACGGCGGGTGCCGCTTCGTGCGACGGGTGCGCCCGGAGAAGCCGTGGCGGGTGTTCGCTTTCGCGCGAGGCGTCCGCCGTCATGCCTGCATCCCTCGATTCCCATTCAGAGCCCGCTGGCCTTCCACATTTACGACCTTTGGAATGACCGCCCTGTGGGGGGCTGCACGTATCATGTCTTGCACCCTTCCGGGAAGCTCTACGCGGCCAGACCCGCCGACGCCGCGGAAGCCGGGAACCGCCGCGCCGAACGCTTCCAAAACTACGCCACCACGCCCGCCGCTGGTGTTCCCGCCGTGGAAGACAGCAATCCCAACTCGCCCATGACTCTCGATTTGCGCTGGCCTGCCGTCGCCCCATGATTTCGGACCTGATGCAGATTCCGCTTCGCGATCCCACCGTATATGATGAGCTGTCCGCGGACGGCGTCACGCCGCGAGCCCACTGGGCGCCTTTCATGCAGGGGCTGCGGGGCATCGGGTCGGCCGAACTCGAGAAACGGTGGGGACGCGCTGAACGGCGGATTCGCGAGAACGGCGTCACGTACAACATCTATGGCGATCCACTAGGGGCGAACCGCCCTTGGCGAATCGATCTGGTCCCGCTGCTGATCGGCGCGGAAGAATGGCGCTTTATTGAAGCGGGAATCGTGCAGAGGGCGGAGTTGCTGAACCTGGTTCTCGAAGATCTTTACGGGCCGCAGAAGCTGGTCTCAAGCGGCCGGCTGCCCGCTGAGCTTCTCTATGCGAATCCCGCGTTCCTGAGACCGCTGGCTGGCTTGACTGTTCCCAAACAAACCTATCTGCATCTTCTGGCGATCGATTTGGCGCGCTCGGCGGATGGGAAGTGGTGGGTGCTGGCGGACCGCACGCAGGCACCGTCGGGCGCAGGGTACGCGCTCGAAAACCGTACCATTGTGGCCGACGTGCTTCCGGATCTGTTCCGCACCTCGAACGTCAGGCGCTTAGCCCCCTTCTTTCGTGCGCAGCGCGATGCTCTTGTGAATCTGGCGCACCGCGACCATCCGCGCATTGTTCTGCTGACGCCCGGTCCTTACAATGAAACCTACTTCGAGCATTCGTATCTCGCGCGCTATCTGGGCTTCACACTGGTGGAAGGCGCAGACCTGACGGTACGCGACAGACAGGTCTACCTGAAGACAGTCGAGGGCTTGCAGCGAGTCGATGTGATCTTCCGGCGCGTGGACGACAGTTTTTGCGACCCTCTGGAGTTGCGCGCGGAATCGTACCTGGGCGTTCCCGGTCTGGTGGACGCCATTGCCGCCGGAAATGTGAAGGTGGCGAATGCGTTGGGCAG
>Ga0182012_10006572_pt1 | contig 11841 bp, 7 predicted proteins | sample 612S2SmetaG_FD_120486 | JGI IMG/M metagenome (GOLD analysis project Ga0182012, IMG submission 120486) | Permafrost microbial communities from Stordalen Mire, Sweden - 612S2S metaG | ecosystem: Environmental > Terrestrial > Soil > Wetlands > Permafrost | place: Sweden: Stordalen | collected...
GATTAAAATCGAGTGGGGGGCGACAATCGCGCGACCGCTTTCGCACACGATGTCCGGCACCGGCACGCCGGCGCTGTCGCACACGCTCTTCACGTTCGCCACCACGTCGCGCGCATACTCTTCCAGCGAATAATTCATTGACGACTCGTAATTGGCGCGGCTGCCATCATAGTCCACGCCCAGGCCGCCGCCGACGTCAATCAGCTTCATGTTGAAGCCCAGTTTGTGCAGCTCCACATAAAAGCGTGTGGCCTCGACGACTGCTTTTTTAATCGTCAGAATGTTCGGCACCTGCGAACCGATATGGAAATGCACGAGCTGCAAAATATTTTCCAGCCCGGCTTTCTTCAGCTTCCGCACCGCCAGCATAATTTCGCCGGTGGTTAGTCCAAATTTGGCGTCTTCGCCCGACGACGTCGCCCACTTGCCCTCACCGGTGGTGCGCAATTTGATGCGCAGGCCAATGCGTGGCTCGATGCCGGTTTCCTTGGCGATGCGCAAAATATCGTCCACTTCCGAAAGCTGTTCGACCACGATGATGACGTTCTTGCCCAGTTTGCGGCCCAGCAGAGCCAGCTTGATGTAGTCGTCGTCTTTGTAGCCGTTGCAAATCAGCAGGGCCGAGCGCCGGTCCAGCGCCGCCAGCGCGACGATCAACTCCGGTTTGCTACCGGCCTCGAGGCCAAAATTGTATTCCTCGCCCGCATCGAGAATTTCCTCCACCACCTCGCGCAGTTGGTTAACCTTGATGGGGAACACCCCGCGGAACACCCCGCTGTACTCCTCCTGTTTGATGGCGCTGCGAAAAGCCTCGTTCAACTGCGTGACGCGCTGGCGCAGCATGTCCTGAACGCGGATGGTCAGCGGCGCGCGCAGACCCATCGACGCCGCCTCATTCACGATGTCCATCAGGCGGATCTTGCGGTGGTCGGCCGCCGGGTGGACGCACAGGCCGCCCTGTTCGTCGATGGAGAAATTATTTCCGCCCCAGCGCTTGATGCCGTAGTAGTCTTCCGCGTCGCGCAACGTCCACGGAGCCGAGGTATGAATTTTGAGTGCCACTGCGAATAGATTGGTAGTACAAATGCGTTAATGCAGTAACGCGCGCAGTGCAAAGGAATTTTTTGCCTGCACGGCAATGGTGGCATTTTCTGTTGCCCATTTGTCACAGGCCATACTGGGCGGCAGGGATTGCCCGGTGCTGCGGAAGATATTTTGACTGCACGCGTGGCGTGTCGGGACGGATTCAAAAGGTACGGCCCGCATTCTGACGACTCTATCCATCTTTGGGATTGACCTCCTTCTGGCTTCCCATCCCGGCAGGGAGTGCCTAGCGTGTAGGCACTTCCTCCCGACGTCTATTTTTTGTGCCAGCCTGGATTCCAAAACGCAAGCGGTGGCGGTTACTGGGCTTGTTCCTGGTGCTGCTGGTTTTGTCGCGCCTGTGGTGCTGGTGGGTGCCATCGACGGGCACGCCCCGGCCCGGCCAACTCGCTGCGGAAGTCCTGGTCATTGATGATGACGGCGAACCCACTGGCGGTAAGACCACGATGTATTACCAGGACTTGCAACCGCCTGGGATGCGGAACGCCCCGGTGCTGGTTTTGCTCCACGGCAGCTTGTATATGCCAGGTGAGTTTGATGAACTCATCCGACAATTGACTCCTAATTTCCGCCTGATTGTACCCGATTTGCCGGGCTTCGGCGCTTCCGTGGGGCAGAATTTGCCTGATTATTCACCGGCCACCGAGGCGCACGAATTGGAAGGCTTGCTCGACCACTTGCGACTGGAGCATGTCCATCTGGCCGGCTTTGGCATGGGTGGCGCGGTGGCTTTGGAATTGTCTGATCGCGACCCGGAACGCGTGCAATCCATCACCTTGATTGATTCCACGGGCACCGCTGAATTCAAGTGGCTGGGCGATCCGGTGCTCAATCACGCCATCTACGGTGCCCAAGTGAGCCTATACAACACCGCCCATGCGCTTCTGCCGCACTTTGGCTGGCTGGATACGGGCCCGCTCAATCTCGCCTCGGCCCGCTCTTTGTGGGATGCCGACCCCCGGCGTTTGCGTGACTTGCTCATCAGTTACCGCAATCCGCTGCTGATTATTCACGCGCAAGACGACTTCATTGAACAACTTTCGTCGGCGCAGGAAAATTACCGGGTGGTACCGCAAAGCCGGCTCATCATCATTCCAGGCGGCCATTGGGCGGCCTTGCGCGACCCTGGGCTGGTGGCGCCGGCCATCCGGCAGTTTGTCGACCACGCTGAGCATGGCTTGGAGCGCACCAAAGGCGAAGTAGAGCAGGCCCGCCTTGCGGACTCGGTGCGGGACGTGGAGGTCAGCGGGCCGCGCAGCCGCACCTACGAAGCATTGCTGCTGCTGCTGATTGTCATCTGCACCATGTTTGGCGAAGATGCCACCTGCATCGGCGCCGGGTTGCTTGTCGCGCGCGGCGTACTGGGCTTCTGGCCGGCCTTGGGCGCGTGTTTGGCGGGAATTTTGGCGGGCAATGTTTTGTACTACATCGCTGGCTGGCGGATTGGCCGCCCCGCGTTGCAGCATCCGTTGTTTAGCTGGGCCATAAAGGAAAGCGATTTGCAGCGCATGACGTCGCTGTTCCACCAGCGCGGAACCTGGATTGTGTTCCTCTCTCGGTTTGTGCCTGGCAGCCGCCTGCCGGTTTTTATGAGCGCGGGCATTTTGCGGTTTTCCTTCTGGCGGATGTTTGTCGCTCTGCTCGTCTCGAACTTGCTCTGGACGCCGGCCTTTGTCTGGTCGGCCTCCTGGCTGGGGCAGGGGATGATCTCGATGGTGGAGCACTATGAAAAGGCGGCTTTGTTCATTGTGGTTATCACAGTGGTTGTGGTGCTGGCAGCGATTCATATCGTCCAGCCGCTCTGCACCTGGCGGGGTCGCCGCTTGTGGCGCGCACGCTGGCGGCGGATTACGCACTGGGAGTTTTGGCCCGCCTCGCTCGCCCAGTGGCGGCTGCTACCGGTTTTGTGGAAGCTCGGCCGTAAGTCCGGCGGCTTTTTGGTTTTCACCTGCGCCAATCCCGACTTTCCCTCGGGCGGTTTCATCGGCGCGGCCAAGAGTATATGGTTGCGCGCCTTGGTCGACACCCATCCCCCGGTGCCGCGCTGGACGCTGTTGCCCGCCGCCCCGGCGGCCTCCACCGTCACCGCCGCTAACCGTGCGGCCACGCTGGATGACTGGATGAAAGAATTGGGCGTATCCTGGCCCATGGTGCTCAAGCGTGACGTGGGCGGTCAGGGACGAGGCGTCCAGATTTGTCATTCACCCCACGAGGCCCTGGCTTATTTTGTAGATAACTTATGCGCCGTGGTCGCGCAGGAATATGTGGAGGGAGCGGAATTCGCCGTCTGGTTTGCCCGCGAACCCGGCGTGCGCGTTGGTCGGATTCTCGCGGTCTCCGAGGCGCAGTTTCCCACCGTCACCGGCGATGGCCAGCGCACCCTCGAGCGGCTTATTTTGTCCGATGATTGCGCCCTGTCGCGTGGGCAGATATTCCTCGCCAAGTTCGCCGCCCGTGTGGCGGACATTCCTGCCGCCGGTGAAGTCATCCGGCTTTCCGGACTGGCCCAGCCCAGCGACGGGGCGTACGCCCTCGATGCCACTGCCGAGCTCGCCACACCCGAAGTGAGCGCCGCCATCAATGCCTTCGCGCGTCATTTGTCAGATTTTCATTTCGGCAAATTTCAAGTGCGGTGCGCTTCACGCGAAGAATTTCGCGCCGGCCACAACTTACGCGTCATCGGTGTGGCGGGCGTCAAGGCCGCCGGATCAGCCATCCGTGACCCGCGCCGCACTGTGCAGGAAGCCTGCCGACAAACTCAAAGCCAGTGGGAAGCTTGTTTTGCCATCGGCGCGGCTTTGCATAAGGGCGGGGTCAAACCTGCAAAATGGAAAACCGTTTTCCGTGGTTGGTTCCAGGCGCGTTTTGGGGCGTGAGCGAAAAACTTCGCCATGCGCCCGCGCTCCATTCTCTTTGCCCCATTCGGTAGTGAAGGCGACGTGCGCCCTGTGTTATGGCTCGCTGGCGGCTTGGCCGCGCGTGGCCACCAAATTACTTTTGCAATAACGCCTTACTATAAACGCCTGGTCGAGTCGCGTGGCTGGCGGGCGCTGGACATCAGCACCCGGGAAGATTTTGCGGAAAAAATGCGTGACCCGCGATTATGGAAACAGCGCGAAGGCACCGATTTGGTGCTCAGTCACATGCTGGAGACGCTTCCGATTTACGCCGAGGTGCTCAAGAAATGCGGCGAGCGTTTTGATTTGGTCATCGGCACCACGCTGGGCACCGGCGCGTTCACCTGGGCGGAACAGCAGAAAATTCCCCGCTTGCTGCTCCACTTGCAACCCATGTGCCTGCGCAGCGTCAACGAATGCCCTTTGTATTTTGAAGGCGCCGAGTGGATTTGCCGATCACCGAAAATCGTCAAGCGGAGTCTGTTCTGGCTGTCGGACCGCTGGCTGAGCCGGCGCTTGTTTTCGACGCTGAATGCCCATCGCGCCCAACTGGATTTGCCACCCCTGCAACGCGTGAATGAAGAACTCTGGCACGGTGCGGAGGCCGTCGCCGCGTTATTCCCACCCTGGTATGCCACGCCGCAGCCCGATTGGCCGCGCCATCTGCGCCAGTTTGATTTTCCCCGCGAAACAGTTTCGCCAAATCCTCCTCCGCTGGAATCAAAACTCGAAAACTATCTATCGGCGGGTGAACCGCCCATTCTCTGGACTCATGGCTCAGCCAATCTTGACACCGAAAAATTTGCGTCGGTTGCGCGTTCGGCGACTAAAGTACTTGGCCTCCGTGGATTGCTCGTCGGCCCGGCGCATGGGAAAATTCCCGCCGAGAAAGATTTTCTCGAAATCACCCACGCGCCTTTCGCGCAATTATTTCCGCGCGTTCGAGCCGTCGTCCACCACGGCGGCATCGGCACCACCGTGCAGGCCTTGGCCGCCGGCCTGCCGCAATTAATCATTCCCCGTGCCCATGACCAACCCGACAACGCCCGGCGATTGGAGCGCCTCGGCGTTGGCGCAAGAATTCGGTACGATAAATTTTCAACCACCACTGCCGTGCAAAAATTGCGCGAATTATTGTCATCGCCGCAAACGGCTAAAGCTTGCACCCGAATTCAACAACGAGTTACCGCTGCTCATCCACTCCCTGACTTGTGCGATTGGGCGGAACAACTAGCTGTTTGATTGTAGGGCAGTCTTGCTGCGCCCTTTGCCTCTTCGTTGCACGATGCTTCGCCCGCGCTTTGGCTTATGCAATTTCATCCGCAGCCTGAAAGGCTGCTGGAATAAAGCCCAGGGCCGATCCGGCAGCAGCCGGAGAGACCCTGGGTAAATAAGTTCAAAAATATTCCGCCCTGAATGGGCAGAGGAAGGCTGGACCAAATTCCTGCGACCTTCCAGGCCGCAAAATATCCTGCGGGATTTATACCCATGGCGTTGCCCTGGGCTTTACTCCTTCGCCCCGTTGGGACGAAAAAAATCCAAATGGAAGCCACCTTCTTGTCCAAACTATGGAATCTAGATCTGCTGCATGAACTTGAAAGCGAGTTGAGTTGGGTAAGCTCAATTACATCAAACAATTAGTGGCTTTGGTCTTTTCTTTGAACTCGCGGCCAGTTCGTATGGTCTGTAATCTAAAAGATTACTTCCGCCCCATGTCCGTTCGCCAGACCAGCACTTTGTCCGCCGGGTTTCATGCGCCGTTGATGACGACGTATCGTCCACCCATCATCCGCCGGACGGATTGGATTAACCCGCTGGTCATGTTGTCGCTCGGGGTCATCGGCGTGTTGTTTATCAAATCGGCGGAACGATTTAGCGGTGGTTCAGAATGGGCGCAGCAGTTAGTTTGGTTCGCCGTCGGCGTGGCGTTCTACATCACGCTGGCTTCGCTCGATTACCACATTTGGATGAAATATGCCTGGGTGGTCTACTTGGGCAGCATCGTTTTACTGATGCTTTTATGGACAGGACTGGGCCAGGTGCGGGGTGGGGCGCACGTGGGGGATGGCGCGCGGCGCTGGCTCGGGGTGGGTTCGTATACCATTCAGCCCTCGGAGTTTGCGAAAATCGGCACCATCATCATGCTCTCTTTTATCCTCGCCAAAACACCGTTAGGAAGTTTCCGCGATTCCTTCACCATGCTCGTCAAAATTGCCGTTTTGCTCTCCGTGCCAATGATGTTGATTTTTTTGCAGCCGGACTTAGGCTCAAGCCTAGCCTTGTTCCCGACGGTGTTCGCCCTCCTCTATGTTTCAAATTTGTCCGCGCGATTCTTCGTGACGGTCTTTGGGCTATTTTTGGTCGGCGTCCTCGTCTTGAATCAGGACATCAAACATTACGAGAATTTTTTGCAAGTAAACCACCTCAACGCTCAGGAAGCGCATGGCCAATATGAGAAAACGTCATGGCTGCCCCTGAAAGATTACCAGCGCGACCGCATCGCTTCATTTTTGAATCCCGAAGCAGTCGACCCGCAGGGCATCGGCGTGGGGTGGAATCAGAAGCAGTCGCTGATTGCAGTGGGCACGGGAGGCTTGGCAGGCAAGGGTTACGAAAACGGCACCCAGGCGCGTCTTGGCTACCTGCCGCATCGCGTGGCGACGAGTGATTTTATCATGGCCGTCTTCCTGGAGGAGACGGGTTTTATCGGCGGCCTGGCTGTTATCGGCCTTTACGCCATCCTGTTAGGCAACACTTTGCGCATCGCCTGGTTGGCGCGCGACCGGTTCGGACAACTGTTGTGCGTCGGCGTGGCGGTGCTCTTTATGGTGCATGTGTTCGTGAACATCGGGATGGTGCAGGGGTTGATGCCGGTCAAAGGCATTCCATTGCCGCTGATGAGCTACGGAGGTTCCTTCGTGCTCACCTGCTGCATTCTCATGGGTTTGGTGCAAAGCGTCCATCGTCATAGCCGCGAAGCGGTCTGACCATAACGCCCACCCAATCCTCCCTTCCATTCACGATCTTCAACACATTACACCTTATGCCAGACCAAGACTCCCCCACCGCGGATCACGCGGATGAAATTTACGAAGGCCACGAGGCCAACGAAACTCCCACGCGCCCGCTGCCCCCGGCCGTGCCGCTCTCGCCCGAAGAGCAAATGCGCGAGGCCCCGATCGAACCCGATCCCGAACTGATTGATTCCGACGAACTGCGCGACGACGCCCGCCTGCGCGCCAAAAAATCCCGTCCGCTGCTTCAACGCATCGTCCGCGCGTTTAAAGGCGAGGAGAATCGCGCCTACCGCGAGATCATTATCAACGCCGAGGCGCTTGAAAAACGCGTCGCGCTGCTGGTCGATGGCGTCCTCGAAAAATACGAAGTTGAACGCGCCGGTGAAAACCGTCTCGTCAGCGCCGTCTTCAAGGGCCGCATCCAAAATCTCGAAGCCGGTCTCAAGGCCGCCTTCGTGGACATCGGTCTGCCCAAAAATGCCTTCCTGCATTATTGGGACATCCTGCCCGCCGCCAATGACAGCGCCGTCGAAATCGTCCGCGAAAACCAGTCCGACGAGCAACGCCGCCGCGCGGAGAAAATTTCGCTCAAGGACATCCCGCGCCTCTACCCGATTGGCACCGACATCGTCGTGCAAATCACGAAGACGCAAATCGGCACCAAGGGCCCGCGCACGACGACTAACATCGCGCTGCCCGGCCGCTTCATCGTGCTGATGCCCTATTCCGGTGGCTGCGGTATTTCCCGCAAAATTGAGGACCGCCGTGAACGCGAGCGCTTGAAAGTCATCTTGCGCGACCTCACCATCCCCGAAGGCATGGGTGTCATCATCCGCACCGCCGGCGAGGGCAAAAAAATCCGCTACTTTATCCGCGACTTGCACATGCTGCTGAAGTGCTGGAACGAGATGCAGGAGAAAATGAAGTCGCCCAAACCCTGCCTACTCTACCAGGAGCCGGATATCATCGAGCGCACCATTCGCGATTTTCTCACCGAAGACATCGACCGCGTGCTGGTGGATAACGACAAGGATTATGAGCTCATGCTGCGGCTCGTGGAAGAAATCTCCCCGGAGTCGCGCTCAAAAATCCAGCGTTACAAGGAAACCGTCCCCATCTTCGAGCGCTACAACATCGAGCGCCAAATCGAGCAGACTTTCCAGCGCCGCGTGCCACTGCCCAGCGGCGGCGAAATCGTCATCGAGGAAACCGAGGCGCTCGTCGCCGTCGACGTGAACACCGGTGGCCACAAAGGCCCGAAGGACGGCCTGAATTTCATCACGCAGGCCAACCTCGAAGCCGCCAGTGAAGTCGCCCGGCAAATCCGCCTGCGCAATATCGGCGGGCTCATCATTCTCGACTTCATCGACATGAAGCGGCCGCGCGATCGCCAGGCCGTCTACATGCGCATGAAGCAGGAAATGGAAAAGGACAAGGCCAAGAGCCACGTCCTGCCCATTTCCGCGCTCGGCATCATGCAGATGTCGCGCCAGCGCCACGAGCAGTCGATGACTTCCGGCATCTACACCGGCTGCCCGTATTGCCATGGCCGCGGCATCGTTAAGAGCCCGCGCTCGATGAGCGTCGAAATTCAGCGCAAACTTCTCTCCCACGTTCGCCGCCTACGTACATTGCCGGGGAATGTTGGCCGCGAGCTGCGCTTCCGCGTACTCCTGCACCCGACGAATCTTGAGCGCCTGCGCACCGAGGACGAACGCCACTTGCTCGACTTCGAGCAGGCCTACCACGTCAGCCTCGCCTTCCGCGCCGACCCCACCTACCACGTCGAAAATTTCAAAATCGTCGACGCGGACACGGGTTCGGAATTGCGGTAGGTCATTCTGAATTTACTGTGGTTTCTGCTCTACTGGTTTCATAATCCACGAAACCAGTGGAGAGTTCTTGGCGTTTCATCCACAACCACCCCTTATCCCATCTTACGGATTATGAAGCCCAAGGAAGACATCGCGATGAAGTGCGCCATCGGTGGCGGCTTGGTTGGTCTGCTCATGGGCTTGTTGGTGGCGATACATGATTTGAATGTGGATGGCGGCGGTATTATTTCCCTGTTTCAAGCGCTGCTGACGCTGGTGCTGTGGGGTTTTTCGCTCGCGCTGATCAGCGGTGTGTTTGCCTTTTTCGTTCTCTGGTTGGCTGAGCGCCGCTTCGGCCCTCCCGCTGGTTCGGAGAAAGCCCCCGACGTCATTCTGCAAAAAACCAGCTACCTGCGCGGCTTGCAGACCGAAACCCACAAGGCCTATCTCGACATCAGCAACCACGTCGTCTCTGCCGACCAGCATCTCACCGCCGCGGAAAAGGAATTCGAGGCCGGCGCCTTCGCTCCATTTTGGGATGAAATCGAGCGCGCCGCCAACGAACTCGCCGCCTACAAAAACGAAGTCGAACACCTGCGCCGCAGTGTCGATGTTTACAAAAACGAGGCCACCGACTTGGAACGCCTCTCTGTCCCCGCGCCGCCACTGGACCTTTCTGGCCGCCAACTTCCCGATGCCCGGCCTGCCGCTGCCCGCTTCATGTCCACCGTCCGCAAGGCGCAGACGAATTTTCAATTCGCCGTCATCTACGAACAGCGCAAGACCAACCAGCTCCTCCACGCCGGCTTTGGCAACCTCGGCGCGGCCATCTATTCGCTCGGCGATTCCATTAACACTTCGCTCGACAATTTGTCCAAGACCCTCCAAACCCAGAACAAAAGCATCTTCACTTTGGACAAGACGATGTTGGACAAGCTGCTCACCTCCAAGGCCGACAAAGCGGAAAAAGCGGATAAAGAGGAAACGGCCCAACTCCTTAAAGAACACGAAAAAGACCACTCCTCCGCGCTCGACCGCATCCAGCGCAAAGACCGGTTGGGCTAAGAAAGTGCTTTCGTTCCGCAGGCTTAGTTCTTAGTTTGTTTCCTTGCAGCCCAAGCTTGCCCCCAGCCGCGTGGCCTGCTTTCCTAAGTACTAGAACACTAAGCACTAGAGCACTAAAACACTTTCCCCATCCATGCCCCAGCGCGTCCTCATCCTCGGCGTCAACGGTTTCATCGGCAGCAGCCTCACCTGGCACATTCTGAACACCCATGACTGGGAAGTTTTCGGCATGGACATGTCGTCCAACAAGCTCGAGCACTGCATGGGCCACCCGCGCTTCAAGTTCTTCGAGGGCGACATCACCATCAACAAGGAATGGATCGAGTACCACGTCCGCAAGTGCGACGTCATCGTGCCACTCGTTGCCATCGCCACGCCTTCGCTCTACGTCAAGGACCCCATCCGCGTCTACGAACTCGACTTCGAGGCGAACATGGAAATCGTCCGCAAAGTCGTCAAATACAAGAAACGCCTCGTCTTCCCCTCCACCTCCGAACTTTACGGCATGTGCCCGGACAAGGAGTTTGACGAATACACCAGCAACCTCGTCCTCGGCCCCATTCCCAAGCAGCGCTGGATTTATTCCTGCATCAAGCAATTGCTCGACCGCGTCATCTACGCCTATGGCGAAACCGCCGGGCTCGACTACACGCTCTTCCGCCCCTTCAACTTTGTCGGCCCCAAGCTCGACGACATCAACGAGCCCAAGGAAGGCTCCTCGCGCGTCGTCACCCAGTTCCTGCACAACATCATCCACGGCCGGCCCATCAAGCTCGTCGACGGCGGCAAACAGCGCCGCTCGTTCACCTTCATCGACGACGGCGTCGACGCCATCACGCGCATCATCGAAAACAAAAACGGCTGCGCGTCGAAAAAGATTTTCAACATCGGCAACCCCAAGATGGATTTCTCCGTCCGCGAACTGGCGGAGATGCTCCTCGACCTCGTTTCGAAATACCCCGGCTACAAGGACATCAAGAAACGCATCAAGATCGAGGAAGTCACCAGCGCGGAGTACTACGGCGCCGCCTACCAGGACGTCACCCACCGCGTGCCCTCCGTCAAGGAAGCCCAAAAGCACCTCGGCTGGAAACCCACCACCGACCTTCGCACCTCGCTAAAACTTACACTCGATTACCACCTGCTCCATAAAGATTACGAATTGAACAAAATGCAGACGCGGTAAAGTCGTTCGCTCGCTGGATTAGTGGGCCGAAATTTGGATAAGTGCGAATAAAAATCAAGCCAAGGCCAAGTATGCTCAGGCCGCACAGCAATTCGCAAAAGTCCGAACACAAGTCGATGAGGTCAAATAACCCCTGTAGATTGAGGTGCGAGAAACTTCCGTTGAGATAGTTACCCTTAAAATCAACGGCGGCCAGTTCCCGATAGCCTCGCTGGAACATGAAAAGCCCAAATGTTAAATAGAATAGAGTGACGATGATTCGCTGAAATTTATCCCGAGGCTTTGCGGGCAGTTTTTTGAATTCGGTTTTAAGCGTCCGGGCTTCGCCAATACTTTTGGCCGATACGTCAAACGCTTGCTGCGCCTCCACGCCTTTGCCCATCTGCCGCTCCACTTCCTCGCGCAAATGCAGCTCCAGTTCCTCCAGCGGAACGGGTGTCTCAATGCCCGCCGCCAGCATCTTTTGCCGCCAATCAGCGATGGCTTGTTCGAGGTTAAACATATTTGGCAAAATACAGCCGCGGGTGTCTATTACGTTGGTACTTTTTGGCGAAGGAATTTAGAATGGTTAATCGACTGCCAATTCTTTTTGGTTGCGAATTAGACGCCAGAAAGACCGAACGCCTGATACGCCGGCTGCTGACCACAGGATTCCCCATCCCAGGTCTATGAATAGTTCGAATAGAGAACCCTTAGAAGTGTAGATATGGATATCATGAATAATATCCGACAGGTTCAACGTGTAGGCCATACAAATA
>Ga0182012_10006580_pt1 | contig 11831 bp, 8 predicted proteins | sample 612S2SmetaG_FD_120486 | JGI IMG/M metagenome (GOLD analysis project Ga0182012, IMG submission 120486) | Permafrost microbial communities from Stordalen Mire, Sweden - 612S2S metaG | ecosystem: Environmental > Terrestrial > Soil > Wetlands > Permafrost | place: Sweden: Stordalen | collected...
CGGCACCAAGAAACCCAACGCCTGGGGTCTCTTCGACATGCTCGGCAACGTTTCTGAATGGACGCTCGACCAAATGCTGCCTTATTCCGCCGAGCCGCAAGTCAATCCGTGGGCGATGCCTAAAACCGCCTACCCAATCGCCGTGCGCGGTGGCAATTGGAACGACCCACCCGCCAGTCTCACTTGCGAAGCGCGGCTTGGTTCCGATGCTTCCTGGAAGCAGCAAGACCCGCAATTGCCCAAGAGCATCTGGTACGAAACCGACGCGCCTTGGCTCGGCTTCCGTCTTGTTCGCCCCGCCAAACTGCCCAGTCTCGAAGACATGTATCACTACTGGAACAACGGCGTCGAACACGATGAGCAGTAGCTTTGCGCTGGCGGCATTACTCGCCGTCTCTTCGCTCCAACCTTACGAATCCGTCGAGCCCCACATGGGCACGCTCTTCAACATCAAGCTTTATGCTGCCAGCGAACAACAAGCCAAGCAAGCATTCCAAGCCGCCTTCTCCCGAATCGCTCAACTCGACGCTACCCTGTCTGACTATCGCGCCGATAGTGAGCTTAGCCGCGCCACTTCCGCCGTCGCAGCCCCCGTCCAAATCAGTGACGATCTCTTCATCGTCCTCGCCAAAGGACAGTGGCTCTCTGAACAAACCGGCGGCGCATTCGATGTCACCATCGGAGCTCTCACTCACCTCTGGCGCCAATCCCGACGGGCCAAAGCGCTGCCCGATCCCGAAGTGCTTAAAGATGCTCTCGCCCGCAGCGGCTTCCGCAAGATGCACCTCGATTCAGTTGCTCACACCGTTCGCTTCGATGGTCCGAACATGCAGCTTGACGTCGGTGGTATCGCTAAGGGCTACGCCGCCGATGAAGCGCTCGTAGTCTTGTCAAAGCTCGGCATCCAGAGTGCACTGGTTGCGGCCAGCGGAGATCTAGCTTTCACCGACGCACCTCCAGGCGAGAAAGGTTGGAAGATCTCGATCGACGCGCTCGACCACCCACTACTCTTATCTAACGCCGCAGTTTCTACTTCCGGTTCGACTGAGCAGCACTTCGTCGTCAACGGCGTCCTCTACTCACACATCCTCGATCCAAAAACCGGCCTCGGCCTCACCACCAATATCACCACCACGGTCATCGCGCCACACGGCATCGACGCCGACGGCATGGCTACTGCCATCAATGTCCTCGGCCCGCAATTTGGCCTCGCCTTCATCGACAAACAACCAAGCGTGGCCGCCGTCATCGCCACGGGCTCAAACGTAATCGAATCTACTTCGTTCCGTGAAGTTTCTCGCCAACCGCTACCGCGCGTCCCGTCCGAATCGATTCCTTCGCCAAGTCAATCAAGTGGATCACATCCACATTGATACCGATCGCCGTCAATCCCTCAATCGGCTTGTCGGCTTTGATCCGCGAAACCATATAAGCCACAGGCTCGCTCTCATCTTCACTCAGCGGTGTGATCGTGAGTTGCTTAGTATCCTTACCCTTGCGCATTTCTACACCCGCCTGAGTCATATACAAACTTCCGGGCGGCTGCTCTTCAGACGACTTGCCAAACACTTCCAAATCCTGAAACCCGCGTGGCAAATCCCAACTCGCCTCAAACACCGCCGACGCATGTGGATAGTTGAACACCAGCGTTGCGTTGTCCTCCACCTTCGGAAACCGTTCCGGCCGCAAGTGCTGTGCCGTCGCATAAACCGTTTGCGGCATGCCCAGATACCAAACGCTCCACAGCGCGTTGTAGCAGCCAAAGTCCATCAGAGCGCCGGCGCCGTTCTTTTCTGGATCAGTCAGCCAATCAAAGAAGTATTTGTTCCGCACCCCGTTCGATCCAGGACCACCATGACCAACGATTCCCCTCAGCCGGTACACTGTTCCAATCTCGCCGTGGTTGGCAGCATTTTTAGCAGTGTAATTTGTTGGCCACCACGCCATCTGATAGTTAGTCATTATCCGTATGCTGTATTTGGCCGCCAAGCTTTCCATCTGCTTGGCATCCGCATATGTACTGGCTAGCGGCTTTTCGAAGATCAGATTGATATGGCGCGGCGCACAAACTTTGGCAATCTCCAAATGACGGTTGTTTTCCACAAATGCCCAGACAATGTCTGGCTTGGTTTCTTCAAGCATCTTCTTGTAGTCGGTGAAGACAAGGTTATCTGGCACGCCTGCCTTTTTGGCTTCTTCAATCAGCTCGGCATTCGGTTCGGCCACACCAACGAACTGTGCGGTCTTGCCTTGCAAAATCACCCGAAGGCGTCCCCAAGCGTGCGAATGAACCAGCCCGATCACGGCGATCTTGTACTGCGGAACTGTTTGCGCCATCAAACTAGAACAAATCAGAGGTATGAACACGAGTGAACGCCACATGCGAGCTTCATCATACAAAATCTTCTGATCCTACTACCGTCGTATCGCTATCTAATGGAAGCCTAGGGTGAATCTGCTACTTGGGTCATCCAACAAATGATAAAGTAAGACTCTAAACTGGGGGAACAGCACTTTGATTTTCCATTCCTTGGAATGCGCTCCTTCGAGGCGGACAGTAATTTCCGCAGCGCTATTGGCGATTCTGTTTTCTCCGGCTGCCAGGCCGCAAGACATCAAGAATCAGGTGGCTCAGTATGAAGCAACCGGAGATTTGCCCGCCGCTAGAGCGTTGCTGAGCCGCGAGGCCGATGCCAATTCGAGTAATCCGGCGGCGCAACAGTCTCTCGCCGAATTCTTGTGCCGCCATGGCGATGCCGGTTGCCGAGCCGCTACAGCGAAGTGGGCCAGCACTGAAACCGACTCAGGCCGCAAGCTCTTAGCCCAACGACAACTCGTCTTGCTCGACTACATGAGCGGCAAAGAAATCAGTCAGGATCTAGATCAATACAAGTCTGCCGGCGGCGCCGATATCACACCTCCCGGTAAGCGCCAACAGAACACGTACGCAATGGTCACCATTCCCGGCCCATTGCCTTCGTTTGCCCGCATGGCAGCCCTCTCTCCAGACCTCGCGCCCGAAGATCTTCTGCCTGCATTAGCGCGCAACATTGTCACCAACGGTTACGAAGCCTCAGGCAACGAAGCGCTGCAGCAAACTGAGTATCTGCGTCTTCTGATCCGCTACATCGGTCAGGCGCACGAACTGCAGGACATGGCGAAGGACGGCAAAATCGTCATCTCCACTTGCGACAGCGAAGAGACCGGCGCCCTTTTGAAGATCTTGGGTTATCGCATGCGCGGCTCCTGTGGCGCGGACATCGTTTTAGAAACCGTTAATCCAACGCGCGCTTTTATTACCGTCGATTCTGCCTTCCCGCTTACTGAACTTGAGCAGGACTTACGCGCGAACCACCGGTTCGAGTTGGCCTACGCGGCAACTAAGGTTCCTGTCCTCTACGATGCCCAATATTGGCTTGCTGCCCTAAACCGCACCGGCCAGACCGACTTTTTGGATGCTTTCTTGTCAGACCCATCGCTCGGCCGCTTGTATCTGGGCCTCTCGCATCTTGACCGGGCCACAGCTGAGGCGCTTCGCAAACAAGCAACGCCCGCCAAGTTGAAAGTTTATTCGCACGTTCTCGACTTTTTTGGCGGCATGTTCCAGATCCGAAACGGAGCGGCCGTGGTTCCTGGCTCGCCCAAAGTATGGGCATCGCTCGTGGGAGTGAATCCTTCCAACCCAGGTGCATTCTTCGAAAAACTGATGGCAATCGACGATGGCTGGCTTGCCAGTTATTACGATTCGCTCTCGCGCCTCAACGGTCCAACTCTTGCTTATCTCACGCAACCGGAGCGCATGCGGCGCAACTACGAAGCCCTGCGCGGCAAGATCACCAGCCCCGGTCCGGCGCGTCCTGTCTTTCGTTCCAGCACAGACTTGATGCTGCTTACGAATTCGCTGCGCATCAACCCAAATGGCGAAGCTCACATTCCTGGCAACTTAGAAGTTTGGCGCTCGCTATTCGTCAAGCATCCCCATGGCAAGTACGACGGCAAGCTAACGCGCTCCGCTCAAACTTGGAAATCGAGCGACGACTTGCTCGAAGCGCTCTTCGGGCTGAGCCGCAAATCCGTTGAGAACGAGCCTTTGAAAATCTTTCTGGTGTTGAACGATATCGACCGCGATCGAGCCAAGCCGATGTCTCCCGAACTTGCGTCGCGGCTGATTCTCGACTACCGCACGTTTGGCCCACAATATCTCCTATTTGCTGATTCTCCCTCGCTAAGCGAAGCCTCAATCAACAAGTATCTGGATTGGGGCGCGATTAGCATGAAGATTCGTGACAACCTGCTCAGAGCAGACGCGGTTGGATCATCGCAAGCGCTCGTAGAATTATGGCGGATTTTGTCCCGGCAAGATTCGATTCCATTCGCTGAGCGCGATGCTTCGTTCAGCAAAATCATTGAGCCTTTTGCCAGCGTGCGACAGGAATCTGATGTGTTCGACGCTGCCCGCTCTGGCGTCAACACCCTGCTCGCGGCTGCGGGCGCCAAAGTCGTAAATGGCGGTAGGCAGGAACGCATTGTGGAACTGTTGGTTGGAAAGGTACGCAACGGAACACCGAGTTCCCCGGCTGAGAATTTGCTGCGGGTTTTCGACGCCCAACGCCTCGTATCGCTTGACGGTTTATTCCTGGCTGCAGACCGCTTGGACAAGGGTAACGCCGAACCCAGTGCGCTTAAAGCGCTCAACGATCAGTTGAAGCGGTTGGAAGAAACCGAACCCTCCCGCGGCTCACTTTCATCGGAAGAGCGCAACAATTTGTCGGTCGGTTATTGGAGCGAGCGCCATGTCGATCTCGAACGCAAGCTCAACATCGACACCATGATGAAGGGAACTGAGAAAAAGGACCCCAAAGGCGCCCTCGCTCCGTTCCTGCGCGATTCGTTGGTGGGTATTGTCTACAGCTACTACGCGCCTCCTGGTTCGCAGCTGAGCATTACCAACCCGTTGCTGGTGCGTTCGCATGATTTCATCGGCCCAGAAGGTTCGCCCGCAGAATGGCGCCTGACGGAGTTATCTGGAACTGGGTGGCCCGAAAGTGCAGGTGGCCGGCTTACTGGTTCATTGATTGGCATTCCCTACGCGTTGGCCGAAGCCGAACAAAACTTCCTAACGCCCAAGCGCGAGCAGGCGCTGATCTGGGCCGATCTTGTTCCACAAATTATTGCCGGCGTGACTGTGAATCGCTGGCGCAACATCACCCCAACTCAGCTTCGCTGGGTCGCTTTGCACTTACAGCGCGGGCGGGCGCTCTTGGTTATGGCCGCGCTGAATTCTCAGGTGGAGGCGCGCGTTTTGGATAGCTTGCGAGGTTATTTGCAGCCATCAAGCGTGGAGTGGATTGACGATCATCTCTTTACCAACGATTTTGAAAATACCTCCGCTCACGTGCCGCCTTCGGTTTTATATGCCGTTGCGTCTGACCCGGCTTTGAAGGACCTGCAGCCTGACTTGGCATCGGTTGAATTGGCTTCGTTGGAAGGTCAGCATCTTCCTGAACTGCAACAGGCCGTGATTGGGCGAGCGTTCGGTACGCCGAAGCCGACTCTCACGCATTCATATCTTCCGGGTCTTTTGTATCTGCGAACTTTCCCGGCTTTGATGGGATACTCCAGCCGCGTTCTTGCCGAGAGTTGGGAATCGAACAACCTTTACTACGCAGCTTTAGCGGACGAAGCCGGTGTACCAACTACCCAGCTAGATGCGTATGTTCCCGAGTGGAACCGGGCAGCGATTGAAAATATTTTTGCGACACACCTGGAAGACTGGCCAGCATTACTGCGGTCTCTTGGAGCGCTGGCTGCGAACGTCAGACAGCACGGAGCACAGAACGTCGCCATGAATGGGGCTGGAAACTAGGACAATCTTGTGAAGAAAATAACAGGCATCATCTCCATCGGTATGACTGCCGCGATTGCGGCTGGCGTTTGGTTGCACGCGCAGGAGCCGGAACAACCTACTTTCCGCGTGAAAGTGGACATGGTGGTTCTGAGCTTCACCGTGCTTGACCAGAAGAACAAGTACGTGAACGGTCTGAAGCCGAAAGATTTCAAAGTCTACGAAGACGATATAAACGAAAAGCTTGCGACATTCGCGGAAGGCGCGCGCCCTCCTATGCAGGTGCTGGACAACGGTGAAATGCGGCCCTTGCGTCAGGGCACTGAAGTTGCCGGTTCACCCACGGGCAATCCAGACGCGGTTGATTTGCGGGCGGAAGCGACCGGCACAAATGTGTTTGTGCTGTTCGACACGAGCAACTACATGTATCGGGGCTTTGTCTATGCGTCCGATTCGATTGCCGATTTTATTCGCGGCCTAGATCGTTCCGATTCTATCGCCGTTTACACATACAGCCGTAATTTGAACCGTGCCGTACCTCTGAATAGGGATCGCGGTACGGCAATCATGGGTCTCCGCAAGGCCGTGGCTGGAGACGATTCTGCTCTTTACAACTGCCTGCTCCTGACTTTGCGCGACGCTGCCAAGGTACCAGGGCGCAAGGTTGTGATCGTGTTCTCAAATGGGCCCGACAACGCAAGTATGGTTTCGCCGGAAGACGTGCGCGCGGTAGCCGAGGACGAAGGAATTCCGATCTACGTTATTTCTACCTCGGAAGTCAGCAAAGATCCAATCTCGTCTTCCATCTTCAAGCGCATCTCGACCAACACTGGCGGAAAGAGCTATTTCGCCAAAACATGGCAAAAGCAAATTGAGGCCTTTGAATCGATTCGCGAAGATCTTGGCAACAGCTATACCGTAACCTACTATCCGCAGCCCAACCCGAACGAAGGGTTTCGCAAGATCAGAATTGAACTGACCGACGAAGCCATGCGGAAATACAAGATTCGTGCGCGCCCGGGTTATCGTCCGCAGCGCGGCTTCTAGCTATTTGTTGCGCTTGATCTTGAACGGCCCGAACGCCTGGCAGACAGGCATGAGCTGCATTACGTTTACATTCATGTGGGGCGGCAGCGTAGTGACCCAGTGAATTGCTTCGGCGATATCTTCCGCTGTTAGTGGCTGCGTGCCCTCGTAAACAGCTTCGGCCTTCGTTTTATCGCCTTTGAAGCGGACCACTGAGAACTCTGTTCCGCCACAAAGTCCCGGCTCAATATTCGTGACGCGAATGGGCGATCCAACCAAGTCCGCCCGCAGATTCTGGCTGAACTGGTGGACAAATGCCTTTGCAGCTCCATAAACGTTACCGCCAGGATACGGAAACTCTCCGGCCACCGAACCGATATTTATGATGTGGCCACGCCCGCGCTCTATCATGCCTGGCAGGAAGGTACGGGTACAGTACATGACGCCCCGAATGTTGCTATCCACCATCGCGTCCCAGTCATCTAGGTTCGCAGTTTGCGCGGGGTCGAGCCCGAGCGCTCCGCCAGCGTTGTTGACCAGTACATCGACGCTTGCGAACTCTGCGGGCAAACTGGCGATCGCTCTTTCTACCTGCTGGCGCGAACCCACATCAAAGGTGAGCGGTAGAAAGTTGGGTCCAATTTCTTTTGCCAACTCGTCGAGGCGATTCGCTCGCCGCCCCGTTCCAATCACTTTCGCGCCATCTTTAGCAAACTTACGAACAGTGGCTTGGCCGAAGCCCGCCGTTGCACCGGTAACGAATACAGTCATCTCTTTCAGCATAGAATTATGCTCTGTACTCTGTAGATAATGCCCGAACCGTTTCGCTATGAAACCCGCATCCGCTTTGTAGATACCGACGCCAGCGGACGCATCCACTACACGGCGCTTTTCCGCTTTTTTGAAGCCGCCGAGACGGAGCTCTTCCGCACTTTTGGATTAAACTACACGAAGGGCACGTTCAACTTCCCGCGTGTGCACGCGGAGTGCGACATCAAACTGGCTCTGCGGCATGACGATTTGATTAACGTTGAAGTATGCTTGACAAAGCTCGGCACGTCGTCTTTGCGCTTCGAATTTAAGGTACTGAAAGAGGGCGAGACGGCAGCCACGGGGGCAATTGTGATGGTGTGCATGGATCGCCAAACGCAGCGGGCGATTCCAGTTCCGACTGAGCTCCGTGCACGTTTTGCGGCAATATTAGTAGAGCCAATGTAGGCGATGGAAAGGTAGGAGATGACCATGGCAACCGTCGAAGCAGTTCTCCCCAAGACAACCGGTGGCGCATTCCTGATAGAGGAAACCGAGCCCAGCCAAGTCTTCACTCTGGAAGATCTGAGCGAAGAGCACTTGGCCATTGGAAAAACGGCTGAAGAATTTTTCAACAAAGAGGTTCAGCCGAATCTGGAAGCCATTGTTCACATGGAGCCAGGGCTAGCTTTAAAGCTGTTGCGCAAATCAGCGGATCTAGGGCTGACGGCGATCGCCATCCCCGAAAAATTTGGCGGCATGGAATTAGATTTAGCGTCGGCCTTGATCGCGGCGGAACACCTTGGTAAAGATCCTTCATACGGCGGCTGGCATGGCGCGCACACGGGCATTGGCACCTTGCCAGTTTTGTACTTCGGCACGGAAGCGCAGAAGCAAAAGTATTTGCCGCGCTTGGCGAAAGTCGATCTTCTCGCTGCCTACGCTTTGACGGAACCGCACGCGGGATCGGATGCGCAGGCGGCCCGGACGCGTGCCGATCTTAGTGCCGATGGAACTCACTACCTGCTGAATGGGCAGAAGATGTGGATCACCAACGGTGGCGCCGCTGACGTTTTTATTGTCTTCGCAAAGATCGGTGGTGGGAAGTTTACGGCTTTCATTGTGGAGCGCGCTTTCGGCGGTGTAACCAGCGGTAAAGAAGAAGCCAAAATGGGCATTAAAGGCAGTTCAACTACGGCTGTCTATTTCGAAAATGTGAAAGTGCCGGTGGAAAATGTTCTGGGCGAAATTGGGCGCGGTCACATTATCGCGTTCAACATTCTGAACGTCGGCAGATTGAAGCTCGGTGCGTTAACGGCAGCGGGCGCGAAACGCATTCTGGGCGTTTGCTTGAAATACGCTAAAGACCGTAAGGCGTTTGGCGCCACCATCGGCGACTTTGGCGCTATTCAACACAAGCTGGCCGAGATGGCGATTCGCATCTACGCGGCGGACTCCATGGCTTGGCGCGTAGTGGGCAACATTCAAAGCCGCTTAGGCGACTTCTCTTGGCAACAGCCAGATGCATCCCAAACGATGCTCAAGGCGGTGGAGGAGTTTGCGGTGGAATGTTCCATGATCAAGGTCTACGGCTCTGAAGTTTTAGATTATGCCGCTGACGAAGGCGTGCAAATTCACGGCGGTTATGGATTCCATCAAGAATATGCGGTGGAGCGGTCATACCGGGATTCGCGGATCAATCGAATTTTTGAAGGGACGAACGAAATCAACCGGCTACTGATCACGGGCATGCTGGTGAAGCGCGCATCACGGGGCCAGTTGGGTTTGGTGCCCGCCGCCATGGCGTTGCAGGCAGAGATTCAGAGCGGCAAAATTGGATCGGCGGAAACGGATGAAGAACTACGGCTAGTCAAGAACGCCAAGAATCTAGCTGTGTTTAGTCTCGGGCTGGCCTTCCAGAAATACCAATCGGCCCTGGAAAAACAGCAAGAAGTGATGATGAATATTTCCGATATCGTGATGGAAACCTTCGCCATGGAATCCACTTTGTTACGCACGCGAAAAGCGGTGGCCGCTGGCAAAGTCACCATCGCTGCGGAAATGTGTTCGGTATTTCTGCGCGACGCGATGGGCCGCATTGAACAATCCGCTCGAAATGTTTTGGGTGCGTGTTCTGATGGTGACGGCTTGCGCAAGAATATGGGAGTGCTGAGGCGGTTGGCGATGTATGATCCGCTGGATGCGGTCGCGCTGCGCCGCAAAATTGCTAGCCGTCTACTGGCTCGGGAGCGCTACGTTGTATAGCTTTGACTCAATCATATGAATCTTCCGCTTACACCTATTCGTTGCCTCTATCGAGGCGTAGATCTTTATGGCAAGAAGGAAGGCGTTGTCTCGGGCGAGCGGCGCTTTACGTACGCGCAGTTTGGCGAGAGATGCGAGCGGCTGGCGGCCGGCTTGCTGGCTTTGGGTGTCCAACCTGGGGACCGCGTCGCGTATCTCAGCTTCAACAATAATCAGTTACTGGAAGGATATTACGGCCCGGCGTTGATTCGAGCGATTGTGATGCCGCTAAATGTGCGCTTAACACCGCCAGAGCTCACGCAGATTTTGAATCACTCGGGCGCCAGCGTGCTGATTTTTGAAAACGAATTTGCGCCGCTGGTTGCGGCGTTTCACGAGGCCTGCCCTGCACTTAAGGACTACATAGCCATTGACGGTGCGATTCCGCAGGCAAATCTCACTTATGAAGAGTTGCTTCAGAAAGGACGAATTCAGCGGCCCGACTGGACGAAGTTCGACGAAAACGAAATTGCTGAACTCTTCTACACGAGTGGCAGCACGGGCACGCCCAAAGGAGTGGCACTCTCGCACCGCACTCTTTATGTTCACGCGCTGGGAATACTTGCCAATTCGTTTCGGGAAGACAATGAAGTTGATCTGCACACGATTCCGTTGTTTCATGCGAACGGTTGGGGCGCCGCACAATTTGCCACCATGACGGGCCGCAAACAGGTGATGGTCCGAAGGTTTGAGCCAACATTCGTGCTGCGGCTGATCCAAGAAGAGCGCGCCACCCACATGGGATTGGTGCCGGTGATGGCAAACGCGCTTTTGAATTCGCCGGAACTGGGCAAGTTCGACACCTCAAGCTTAAAAGAAGTCCTGATGGGCGGAGCGGCTTCGTCGCCTGAGCTGATGGCGAGGCTGGAGAAAGCATTCAAGTGCACGGTGCTGGTGGGTTACGGGCTCACTGAAACCAGCCCCATGGTATCGACGTCGCGCATTAAAGGCACCGTGCACTACAAGGACGAAAAAGACCGTTTGTTCCATACGGCCATGGCAGGCTGGCCCGGTGTTGGCGTGGAAGTGCGCGTGGTGGATAGCAACATGAAAGACGTGCCACGCGATGGCGAAACGATGGGCGAAATAGTTGTTCGTTCCGACAACGTGATGGATGGATATTTCAAAGAACCCGCCGCGACTGAAGCGGTTATGACGGATGGCTGGTTCCACACGGGCGACATGGCTGTATGGGACGAAGAGACTTATTTGCACATTGTGGACCGCAAGAAGGACATCATCATTAGCGGCGGCGAAAACATTTCATCGATCGAAGTGGAGAAGGCAATTTTTGCACATCCGGCGGTGTTTGAATGTGCTGTGGTAGCCGCTCCTGATCCGAAGTGGGGAGAAATTCCTGTTGCTACGGTGGTGCTAAAACCCGGCGAACGGCTGACCAACGAAGAATTGCTCGCCTTCTTGGAACAACGGTTGGCCAAGTTTAAATTACCGCGGATGATCAATTTTTCAGATCAGCAATTGCCGAAGACCGGCACGGGAAAGATTCTGAAGCGCGAGATTCGCGACACGTTTTGGCTAGGTAAAGAGCGCAAGGTTCAAGGGGCGTAGTTGCATGCGAGGAAGCCTTGCGCTATTTGGGTTATTCATTGCGCCGTCCATTTGCCTGCATGCCGCGGTATTCGAGGTGTCATCGTTTGGCGGAAAGGCTGATGGCAAGACCGAGAATCGCGAAGCAATTAACAAAGCAGTGCAAGCTGCGGCCGAGGCAGGCGGCGGTATTGTAAACTTTGCTCCCGGGACTTGGGTGAGCGGTTCGATTCGCCTGCGAAGTAACGTAACACTACAACTGGAGCGCGGTGCGGTTCTGGAAGCGAGCCCCGATGTTTCGACTTACGACCAACCCGAGCCGAATCAATGGGACAAGTTTCAGGATTTCGGCCATAGC
>Ga0182012_10006584_pt1 | contig 11826 bp, 12 predicted proteins | sample 612S2SmetaG_FD_120486 | JGI IMG/M metagenome (GOLD analysis project Ga0182012, IMG submission 120486) | Permafrost microbial communities from Stordalen Mire, Sweden - 612S2S metaG | ecosystem: Environmental > Terrestrial > Soil > Wetlands > Permafrost | place: Sweden: Stordalen | collected...
ACGATCACCGAGATCACGTTGCGCCTCTTGCCCAAGCCGAAGTTCACGCGTACCGCGACCGCCGCGTTTTCCACCCTCGAGGATGCGGCCGGCACCGTCACCGCGATCGTCGCAGCCGGCCTCGGACCCACTTCGATCGAGCTGATGGATGCGCTGACGATTCGCTGCGTGGAGGATCACTCACCCAGCGGTTTGCCGCTCGATGCCGACGCGCTGCTGCTCTTCGCCGTCGACGGCGATGACGAGGGGCTCGTCGAACGCGAGCAGAGCGCGATCGTAGCACTGGCAAGGAGTCGCGGCGCTTTCCGCGTGCAGAGTGCCGCGACGCAAGCCGAAAGCGACCGGCTCTGGGCTGCCCGCCGTTCGATCTCGCCCGCGCTCGCGCGCCGGCGGCCGCATAAACTCGGCGAAGACGTCTCCGTGCCGCGGAGCGCGATCGTGCCGATGGTCCGCGCGGTGCGCGAGATCGCCGAACGCAACGATCTGCTGATCCCGATCTTCGGACACGCCGGCGACGGCAATCTCCACCCCAACATCCTCTGCGACCGGCGCGACCCCGAAGAGATGGCCCGCGTGCTCGTCGGCGCGCGAGAGATCTTCGAAGCCGCCGTGGCGCTGGGCGGGACGCTCTCGGGCGAACACGGCATCGGTCTGCTCAAAAAGCAGTTCATGGAACTCGCGCTCGGCGCGGATGCGCTTGCGTTGATGCGCGCGGTGAAGAACGCGATCGATCCGCTGGGCATCATGAACCCGGGCAAGATGTTCCCGGAGCCCGGCGGCATCGAAGCCTTCAAGCTCTAGCCCAGCCGCCGAGGCCGGGAATCATCGGCTTTCCGGACAACTCCAAGACGAAGAGATGACGACCGAACCGGCACACCGCGGCTTTAGCGCGCCCGACCTCCCGCCCGCGAGCGTCTACGATCAATGCGTCCGCTGCGGCCTCTGCTTGCCGACGTGTCCCACGTACGTCGAGACGCTCGTCGAGACGTCGAGCCCGCGCGGCCGGATCGCGCTGATCAAGGCGGTGGACGAAGGCCGCCTCGATCTGACCAGTCCGGGCTTCATGCACCAGATGAGCGAGTGTCTGGATTGCCGCGCCTGTGAGGCCGTCTGCCCTTCGGGCGTCGCGTACGGCCAACTGCTCGAACCGGCCCGCGCGCAAGTCGAACGCGTGCACGCTGCCAACCGCCCCGAGGGCGAGCGCATCATGCGCGGCATCGCGCTCGAGCGCCTGTTTTCGAACATGGGTTTCATGCGATTCGCGGCAACGTTGCTACGCTTCTATCAGCGCAGCGGGGTGCGTGCGATGGTGCGCCGCAGCGGGCTCTTGTCGCGCTTCGGACTCGAACGCCTCGAAGGCCTCGCGCCCGACGTGTCCGACCACTTCTTCGTTCCCGACGGCGGCCGTAAACCCGCACTCGGCGAACGCAAGGCGACCGCCTTCATGCATGCGGGCTGCGTCATGTCGGTGGCCTTCGCGCAGGTCGACGAGGCCACGGTGCGCATGCTGCAACGCGCGGGATGCGACGTCGTCACGCCTTCGGGCCAAGGCTGCTGCGGCGCGATCGCCGTGCACGCGGGCGAACTCGATCTCGGACGGCAACTCGCCAAACGGAATATCGTCGCCTTCGAGCGCTCGGACGCGGACTACTACGTCATCAACGCCGCCGGTTGCGGATCCTCGTTGAAAGAATACGGGCATCTGTTCGTCGACGATCCGGCCTGGCACGAGCGCGCGATCGCGTTTTCGAGCAAGGTTCGCGACGCGACCGAACTCCTCGACGCGCTGGGACTACCGCCGGAGATTGGGCGGATCGATGCGGTGGTCGCCTATCAAGACGCCTGCCATCTGTTGCACGCGCAACGCATTTCGGCGCCGCCGCGGCGTCTGTTGGCACTGATTCCCGGCCTCGTCGTGCGCGAGTTCGGTGAAGCGGCTATCTGCTGCGGCAGCGCCGGCATCTACAACGTGACGCAACCCGAGATGTCGGACCGGCTCAAGAAACGCAAGGTCGAGCATATTCTCGCCGTCGCGCCCGACATCGTCGCTACGGCTAACCCGGGCTGCGCGCTGCAGGTCGCTGCCGGATTACGGGACGCGGGAAAAGCGGTCGCCGTCAAACACGTCGTCGAGCTGCTCGACGACGCCTACGCCAATTACAGTCCGACGAGCCGGGCATCGTCGCCTAGCGCTGCGTCGATGTTGGGATAAACCTGGAAGACGTCGAGCAGGCCGGTGATGCGCAGCAGGCGCAGGATCTGGCCTTCTTGGGCTACGAGCCGCACGCTGCCGTCCGACTCGCTCGCTCGCTTGTGCGCGCCGATCAGTGCGCCGAGCCCGGTCGAGTCGAGGAAATCGAGTTGGGAAAGATCGACGACCAGCAGGTGTCCGGCATGATCGGCAGCCTCCAACAGGGCCGCCCGCAACGTCGGCGAGGTCGCGATGTCCAAGCTGCCGTGCAGCGCGAAGATCTGCGTCTTGCCCTCGTTGGTGCTGGTTACGTCGATTCCAAGGGTGTCGTGAGCCATCAACCCTGGTATTCGCGCCACTCGGCTACCGTCCCGTCGCGAAAGGCGACGAACGCGCATCCGGGCTTCTCGCGCCAGCTTCCCTCGGAATCGGCGACGGCAAAGCGGTAGCGAACCGCCGCTCGCTCGCCCTCGACGATCACCTCGTCGACCTCGAAGCGCCATTGGGGTCCGTCGCGAAAGAAGCGCGTGAAGTGGGCGACGATCGCATCGCGGCCTTCGATGGGCTCGTGCCGCGTCTCACGGTACGTCGCGTCGGGCGCGAAATGCGCCGCCGAGCGCAGTGCGTCCCCGGCGCGCCAGGCCTCAAACAGACTTTCCAGCACTTCACGCGGCTTCATACGCGCGCGGAAGGCGTGGCTGGGGCGGCTGGATTCGAACCAACGAATGGAGGATTCAAAGTCCCCTGCCTTACCACTTGGCGACGCCCCACTGTGTCCTGCGAGCCCCCGTATACCGAGTGGAGAACGGCAACCCCTCGTTCGGAGGGCGGCATCACTCGTGGGCCGCTCGGCCAAGCGCGATTTTCGCGCCGTCGCGCGGGTAGGCACGATTTCGACCAGGAGTACCTGCAGGCGCAGATCGCCGGACATCTCGCCGCGCTCGCCGATTTTCGAGCCGAAGCGGACAACGGGACCGATGCGCGAGTCAAGGCCCTCGCGCAGCATTGGCTGCCCACGATTCAGTCGCACCTGGAGTTGGCGGTCAGCTTAACGAGCCACGTGGGCGGAGCCTCGCCCTTCAAGTCGCACTGACCGCCTTCGACCTCAACTCACCGCGCGGCCGGCGGCCGCAAGCCAATCGAACGTGCGCACGATGCCTTCGCGAAGCCCGGTGCGCGGCTCCCAGCCTAAGCTTTCGCGCGCGATCGTAACGTCCGGCAGCGCGCGAACGGCCTCGCGCCACTGCAAGTTCTGCTGCGTGAAGCGCAATTGCACGCCCGCTAGGCGCGCGATCAGCTCACCGACCTCGCGCAACGGCATGCGTTCCGGATGCGCGAGATCGACGCTCGCGCCGCATGCGTCGGGGCTCGCAGCCAATCTCACGATGCCCTCGACGGCATCGTCGACGTAGAGAAACCCTCGCGCCTGCTCGCCGTCGACCCGGATGCTCAGTGCTTCGCCGGCAAGCGTCTCCCGGATCAGCAAGGGAATGAGGCCGCCGTCGCTCGGCCGCATGCGCGGGCCGTAGGTCTCGAATACCCTGGCCACGCGCGTGTCGAGCGGTCCGGCGTGGATCTTGACGGCGGATGCATCGGGCGCGACCTCGATGCGCAAATCCGCTCGCGACGCACTCAAGGCCGTGCGGGCCGGGTCGGCCGGCTCGAAGCGGAAGTCGGGTTGATTCAAGACGTGGGCGAGGTTGGTCAGCGCGCCGGTGCGCAAGTCATCGACGGCCGTGACGTGATGTCCGTCGGCGAGATACCGATCGACCAAATGGGAACCCAAGAAGCCGGCCCCGCCCCAGATCGTGACGTTCATTGGCGAAAAGCTCTCCGTTTGTGACAAGTGTTCCGCACGTTGCACTGTGGGGCTCGGGCCAGACGTCTCGGTGGGGCTATACGCCGAGATGCCGCGGACTCACTTCGCTTTGCCCCGCGCAGGGGCATTCAAAACGGCGGCGTCCGGGTCAGGTCTGTTGATTGAGTCGGGAGTCGAAAAGCATGCGCACGCGCGTCCCTTCGCGGGCGTCGATCGTCACGCTGCGGGCGATCTGACGCACGATGCCCAGGCCGAAGCCGCGACCGCTGACCCGCTCCCGTTCGATGAACCGTCCGCTATCGCTGATGTCGACGGCTAACATGCCGTCGATCCCCCGAGCGACCAGTTCGACCTGGCTCCAACCCTCCGCTCCGGCGCCGTGCTCGACGGCGTTGGCCAGCACCTCACCACTCGCCAACAGCACGTCTTCGACGAACTCATCGTCGAGCCTGAAGACTCGAAGAAATTCCTCGAGGGCATGCCGGAGCGAACGCACGCGGGATGCGTCGGTCGCACATGAAATCCGGAGTTCCGACTTTCCGATCACGCCGTCTTACCACTGAGAAAGGTCAGCGCCGCGGCGCGGCTGTCGAAGATCGCAAAGGCATCGCCGAGCCCCGCGTATTGGAGTAGCCGCGCAAACTGGCGATTGCCGATGACGACGGCCACGGGCACGCCCGCAGCGGCCGCCTCGGCGTGAAAGCGCACGAGTTCGGCAACGGCCGTCGAGTCGGCGTAGGTCACCTCGCTGAAATCGATCAGGAACGCCTTCTCACCGCCGCCCACATGCAGGGCCGCCCGGATCTCGGCCCGACGGCCGATTTCGAGTTCGCCCGAAAGCTTGATCACGGATATGGATTGGGCGCTCACGATGCGGCTCGCTCAACGGCAAAGGCCGGCATGCGGGCCAAGCGCCGGGCCTCGACGCTCTTGCGCTGCTGCGTGCCGCCGGGCATGCGACCCGAGAAACCCGACTGAGCCTTATCCGCGCTCACCACGAAGCCGACGGCCGGGTCGGCGCTGAAGCCGACGGTCAAGATCGCGACGTCGTCGCCGACGGCGCGACCTTGGAAGATCGCTTGATGAATCCACGTAGCAGGGTCCACCTCCGGATGATCGGCTGATGAGGCGACGGCCGATAGCAGCAGTTCTTCGCCCTCGACGACGTTGCGCGAGTGCTCGACCGCCCCGTCGGTATAGAGCACGAGCGTGGCGCCCGGGACGCTTTGTACTCGCTTACCCGCATATTTGGTGTTGGGAAAGCCGCCGAGCGGCAAGGAGCCGCAATCGAGGAAGCGCGGTCTGCGTCCTGGCTCCAGCAGCACCGGCGGGGGATGCCCCGCGATCGCGTAGACGAACTCGAACGTACCCGCGTCCGCCACGCCGGCAATGGCGGTGACCAAGCGGTCTTCGCGAGCGGCCATTTCGTTGTTGACCCGCTCCAAAACGGAACTCGGTTCGAGATCGAACAACGCGCCCGTAACGAACGATTGGCGGGCGCGATTCATCGTGACCGCGGCGTCGATGCCGTGGCCGGTCACGTCGCCGATCGTGAAGAGCACCTTGTTGCCCGGCAAGGCGATGACGTCGTACCAGTCGCCGCCGAGCTTGGTCTCTTCGGTCGCAGGCACGTAACTCGCGCTGAACCGCAGCGCTTCGAGCGCGGGAAGCGGCCGTTGGCTGAAGGCAGTCTGCAGACTATCGGCGATGCGCTTCTCCGCATCGTACGCGGCCTGGAGCGTGGCTCGTTGGGCACGCTCTTGGTCTGCGAGCCGTTCCCCTTCCGCGACGCGCCGAGCCGCGCGCACCTGCTGCACGGTGTATGCGAGGGCGGCGACGCTCAGCGCAATAACCACGCCCACCACCAGCACCGTGATGCGATCGATCGCGGAGGTCAGGCGTTGGGAGAGTTGCGTGGCGCGCTCGGTCAGGAGCGCGTCCACGCGCGCGATATCCGCACGGAACGCGTCGACGAGCTTCTTTCCGTATCGTTGGACCGAAGCAGCGCCGCGATGCGGATGAAGCAACGTCGGCTCGGCGACTTGACGCAGCCAGGTATGGTTTTCAGTCGCGGCCCGGTCGAGCGCAGCGCGTGCCTCGGGGAGATCCAGACCGGCGAGGGCGACCCGCAGCTCGGAGAAATCGTGCTCGAGGGGCGCCTTCGCGGCAGCGAACGGTTGCAGCAGCGTGCGATCTCCGGTCGCGGCGAGTCCGCGAATGCCGACCTCCTCGTCCAGTTGTAACTTCAACGCGTCCGACGTTAGCGAGCGCACATCGTAGACGTGCCTCGTCGCGTCGGCTGCGAGGGCCGCATAGCGGTGCGTGTACAGGCCCGCCGCCAGAAAAACTGCGATCAGGACAAGGGCGACGACTGCGGTCGGGACGACAGCTCGGGCCGACGTGGACATTGCGACGTTGCACTACGAATTCTGCGCGGCGCGACCTTGCGAGCAAGCATCAGCGTCGCGAGAGCATGGCCCTCGCAGATGGAAAGCACACGCCTCACAATGTGACATTTGACGAGAGGGTTAGGTCCCCGAATTGGGAAGGGAGGAACACCCCGTTTGCCCCCTCTTCAGGAGACAAGCCACACACATGAACAACCTTGTAAAGTTTGCCTTACCGGCAAGCTTAGCGGTCCTTTTGGCGTCTTGCGGCCAAAACAATGGGACCAGCACCCTTCCCGGCGCCGTCGGCGCCCAGTCGCAGACCCATCAGACTCAGGTTGCCTCGAAGCTTCAGGACGGTTTGCAACTCGGCCGTGTCGAGATGCCCATCCGCGGTCATCAAGCGGTACACCGCGATCTGAGCGGGCTCCTGACGTGGGGCAACGGCGCAGTCCAGCACAACCCGGTCATCTACGTCATCTATTGGGGCTGGAAAGACACGGCCAAGAACAAGAAGGCCGATCCCGACGACATGGAACCCACGCTCAACAAGTTCCTCGCCAACGTCGGCGGTAGCAACTGGCTGAGCACCGTCACGCAGTACTACGACAGCACGGGCGACATCAACAGCCCCACCGGGCAGTACGCCTATGCAACGAAGAAGGTCGCCTGCGGCGTGACCGGCAGCCACTGCATCCAAGACAAGACGGTTCCGCCGCTCTTCCCGAGCGATAGCCAAATCCAGCAAGAAGCCGCGAAGCTCGTCGCCAAGTTCGGCGCGAACGCCAACGCGTCGTACGTCGTGCAGACGGAGCACGGTCACAACACGAGCGGTTTCGGTACCGAGTTCTGCGCTTATCACGGCGCGTTCACGTCGGGCGGCGCGATCATTGCCTACACCAACCTGCCGTACATTCCCGATGCCGGCGCCAACTGCGGTGCGGGCTTCGTGAACAACCCGGGTACGCTCGACGGCGTGACCATCGTCGAAGGCCACGAGCTGGCCGAGACCCAGACCGACCCGGGTGCCGATTACTCCGGCTGGGGCGGACCGGACGGCGAAATCGGCGACATCTGCGCGTGGGACAGCACCACGAGCAATCAAGCGATCAACGGCGCCACCTTCCCGGTGCAGCCGCTGTACAGCGACGTCGCATCGGCCTGCACGCTGACCGGCCCGAACGGACCGTAAGCGCTCGAGCGCCAAAGCAAAAGGGAGGTCGCCTAAAACGGCGACCTCCCTTTTCGTTTCTCCGGTCCTGTGCTATTCGAACTAGATCGTGCTGACGAAGCGCTTCGCGCCGAGATAGCGGGACGACCAGTAGCTATCGCTGAGCCGGCTGACCATCACACCGTGGCTCGAACTGTGGATGAAACGGCCGCCGCCGAGGTAAATGCCGACGTGCGACGGTCCCGGCTCGTAGGTCTGGAAGAACACCAGATCCCCTACCGACATCTCACCTTGAATCCGGCGCCCCGAGTAGAATTGCGCGTCGGCAGTGCGCGGTAAGTGGATGCCCAGCATCGCGAAGATGTGCTGGGTGTAACCCGAGCAGTCGAAGCCGGATGGCGACGTGCCGCCGAACACATACGGCGTGCCGATGAAGCGCATCGCGTTGCGCGTCAGGCTGGCCGCGATCGACGACGTGCGATTCACGATGCCCCGGGCGAACCGTCGGATCGAGACGGCGCGGGCGTCCTTACGCGGTTCGCCCAGCCACATCTTCATGTCGGCGGCCGAGGTCGCGTCCTTGGCGGAGAGCAGGTCGCCCAGTTCCGCGTCGACGGCGGGCGTGAGCCTCAACTGAGGCGCTGCTAAGGTTTGCGCGGTTGCGAGCCGGATGGCTCCGGTGTGAGACGAAGCGGCAGCCGGGTCGGCGGAAGCTGTTGCGAATGAGGCTGCAGCGATGAAAACGGCTGCACCGGCCGTTCTCCAGAATGGCAGCAAAGGCTCCTCTTTCAACGCCTACGAGGTTAGTTGACGGGTTCGGGCCGAAGGAGTTTGCCCGTGCGCCGACCGGCGCATTCACCCCACCTGGGAGTCCCCCGTTCCGGAACGCTAGCTCCGGATTTGGCGATTTGACGTAGCGTGTGACGATGCCGCGCTGTTCTCTAGGAGAACAATCGCGCCTCGGGATCCGGCGTAGCCGAGCTCCGATGTTGGTCGGTTTATACGCCCGTAACGGGTTCCCTTCAGACCTTACAGTACCCTAACCGACGGCGCTCCGGCCCCGACGGCCTCGGCGATGCCCCGCGCCAGACGGTCGATCAGCTCCGCTTGGTCACCTTCGACCATGACCCGCACGAGCGGCTCGGTCCCGGAGGCTCGAACGAGCACCCGGCCCCTGTCGCCCAGCTCGGCCTCGGCCGCGGCGATCGCCCCGAGCACCGCAGGGTCGGTCAAGACCTGGGGCGTGACGCCGGCCACGTTGAGCAAGATCTGAGGGTAGACGCGAACGGGCTCCGTGAGCGCACGGAGTGTCGCGCGCTCGCGAGCCAAGAGCGACAACACCGCCAAGGCCGTCATCGGGCCGTCGCCCGTCGTGTTCCGGGCGAAGTCGATGATGTGGCCCGATTGCTCCCCACCGAGGCTGAAACCGCCGGCGCGCATCGCTTCCAAGACGTAGCGGTCGCCGACGGCGGCGCGGATCAGCGCGATGCCGGCCGAACGCAGGGCGCGCTCGAGGCCGACGTTGCTCATCACGGTGGCGACGAGCGTGTCGCCCACCAACGTGCCGCTGCGCTGTTTCTCACGTGCCAGCGCGTACATCACGTGGTCGCCCGTGAGCGCAGTTCCGTCCTCAGCGACGAACATCACGCGATCCGCATCGCCGTCGAAGGCCACGCCGACCACGTGCGCCTGCGGATCGGCAGCGGCGAGTTCGCGCACGCGCGCGCTCAGCGCCGTCGTGTCCGTCGAACCGCAGGCGACGTTGATCCGCGAACCGTCGTCTTCGGCGTGCAACGCGACGACCTGCGCGCCCGCGCGCGCGAAGGCTCGAGGCCCGATCTCAAACGCTGCGCCGTACGCCGCATCGACGACGACGGTGAGCCCGGAGAGGTCGCCGGCGACCTCGAGCAAGGCGGAGAAATAATGCTCGACGAGATCGTGCGCGGGTTTGGCGATGCCGACGCGATCGTGCGTCGGCCGCGGTAACGCGTCGGCGTCGATGAGCGCCTCGATCTCGCGCTCGCGCGCGTCGTCGAGCTTGTACCCGTCCGCGCCGAAGAACTTGATCCCATTATATTCGATCGGGTTGTGCGACGCGCTGATCATGACCCCGCCCGCCGCGCCGATCGAGCGCACGATCACCGGAACCGCCGGCGTCGGCGCGATGCCGACCGACAGCGCGTCGCGACCGGACGAAGCGATGCCCGCAACCACGGCCGCCTCGAGCATCGAGCCCGATAATCGCGTATCGCGCGCGACGACGAAGGGGCGGTGCGCGTCGATCTCGCGCGAGAGCGCCCACGCTCCGGCGCGACCGACGCGAAATGCGAGTTCGGGCGTGAGATCGGCATTCGCCACGCCGCGCACGCCGTCGGTGCCGAAAAGGCGCGCCACTATTTCACCGCGGGCGTCGCCGCGCCGAACTCGCCCTGGACGCGAACGAGGTTGGGTTCGACGTCGATGGTGGGCAGTTCGTTACCGGCCGCATTGGTGGCGACCGGCTTGAGCATGGCATCGAAGGGCGCAGCGCTCGAGGCCAGCGGCACGTCGACGCGAACGCCGGCCACGTGGTCGAGATCGCCGGTAGCTCCCCGTAACACGACTTCGGCGGGGGTGACGGCCATGCGATCGACCACGATGTTGCGCCGGACCTGGCCGACGTAGCGGACGCGCACGGCAAGATGACGTTCTTCGATGCGTTCGATCGAGAGCGTCACCGAAGCCGGCGAGAGCGAGCGGATATCGAGTTTGGGCGCGATCACTTCAACCGGTACGTTGTAGACGCCGACGCCGCGACCTTCGAGATCGAGCACGGCGCGCACATCGTCCGGCTTCACCTCGCCCGAACGGGGCACCACGACCGAGACGACTGCCTGGCGTTCGCTGAAGCGCGCGACCTTATCGGACTTGAGGCCCGTGGTGACGATCGGGACGTTGAGCGTCTGCACGAACCGCGCCGCGACCACCGGATTGGGCGCGAGCCGGAAGTAACCCCAGGCAGCGACGGCGAGAACGAGCGCCAACACCTTCAATCCGAGATTGGCGCGGAGGCGCTCAAGCACTCGGATTGGCGAGTTCCTCCGAGGCCGAAGCGGCGGCTTTTCCCGGACGCAGACGACGCACGCGCGGTTTGCGCGCCGGACGCGGCGGCCTGCCGCCTCGCGCGGCGCGACAACATGCCAGCAGCACGCTGCGCAAGCGCAACTCGTCGTCGAGTTCGCGCGAAAGCTTCCCGAGCCGCGCGACCGAGATCGTTCCGGTTTGCTCCGAGATCACGAGGACCACCGCGTCGGTTTGTTCGGTGAGGCCGATCGCCGCGCGATGCCGCGTGCCCAGTTGGCTCGAGGTGCCGACGTTATCCGAGAGGGGCAAAAAACAACCCGCGGCTTCGAGGATGTTGCCGCGCACGATCGCCGCACCGTCGTGGAGCGCCGAGCGCGTCGAGAAGATCGTGAGCAAGAGTTCGAACGAAAGCCGCGCGTCCATGCGCGTGCCGCTTTCGAGGTATTCGCGCAAACCGGTCGCGCCTTCGATGGCGATCAGCGCGCCCGTGCGACTGCGTGAAAGCGCGACCGCGGCGCGCGCGAGAATCGCGACCGACTCCTCGAGCGTGACGGCCTCGGCCGCCGCCTCGCGCCGGGCCAGCATACCGCCGCGGCCGAGTTGTTCGAGCAGACGGCGAAGCTCGGGCTGGAAGACGATGGGCAACGTGACGGCCGTACCGAGCAGCACGTATTGCAGCACGGTCGCGAGCACGAGCAGGTGAAAGAAATTGGCCAGCCCGAGCAGCGTGATCAAGACCAGGATGCCGAACAGGATCGGCACCGCACGCGTGCCCCGGATCAGCAGCAAGAGATAGTACGTAAGCGTCGCGGTCGCCAGGATGTCGAAAACGTCGGCCCAGCCGAACTGGATGCTCGTCAGCCAGAGGGGCATCATGCACCGCCCGCGAGCAACGGCTCGGCGAACGTTTCGATCAGTCGCGAGGCATCGAGATCGGGGATGCCGAGCGTCGCCGCAGCCAGCGCCGCCAGGGCCGCGTCGCCGAGCGGCAAGAGCGGCCGGATCCGGCGCGCCCCGCTCGTTTCGACATCGATGAGGTCGAGCACCAGACGCAGCGAACTGCCGGGGGCGAGTTCGAGCGAGAGCGCACCGGCCGAGGCGACGGAATCGACCACGGCGCCGGCCCCCCCGGGGCCGGTCAACGCACGGACCAGTGCCGGCAGACGCTCCGGATCGTGCGGCACGACTTCGAGCG
>Ga0182012_10006588_pt1 | contig 11820 bp, 6 predicted proteins | sample 612S2SmetaG_FD_120486 | JGI IMG/M metagenome (GOLD analysis project Ga0182012, IMG submission 120486) | Permafrost microbial communities from Stordalen Mire, Sweden - 612S2S metaG | ecosystem: Environmental > Terrestrial > Soil > Wetlands > Permafrost | place: Sweden: Stordalen | collected...
AAACGGTATGGTCGGCAATTCATTGTCGCTCGTGCCCGCCACCGGCACTTTGGCTGGTTCGATTCTGATAGTATCCAACGCCGGCGGTTCCCTGGCGCAGTTCAATTTGGTTCCGTACGAAGCGGTAAGGCAGCGGGAAATTTATTCGCAGGGTAATTTTACGATCACCCCCGATTCGATCCACGATAGCACCACGATCACCACCTCCGGCATAACCATGACCTGCTTCCGTGCCGGAACACGGATTCGCACCCGGAATGGCGATGTGGCGGTACAACATCTCGCGTTGGGCGATCCAATTCCGACCCACTTCGCGGGAGAACAGAGGATAAAATGGATCGGCCACCGAACAATCGATTGCCGGCGTCATCCACGGCCTCATCGCATGCACCCGATCCGTATTGCCGCTGGAGCGTTCGGGTCAGGACGCCCAGTACGGGATGTGTATCTTTCGCGGGATCACGCGGTGCTGTTCGACGGCGTTCTGATCCCGGTCCGGCTACTGATCAATGACGAAACGATCGCGTCTGTTCCGGTTGAATCGGTCACATATTACCATATCGAATTGGAGTATCATGACGTCCTACTGGCCGAGGGGCTGGAGACCGAATCCTATCTCGACGCCGGGGATCGGGCCTCGTTCGCGAATGGTGCGGGTGCTGTCACATTATTTCCCGACCATGCCGCGCGATCATGGGAGATGCGGGGGTGCGCGCCGCTTGTATCGAACGGCCCTGAGGTGGCCAAAGCACGGGTCATGCTCGCGGAATGCGCGCGGCGTTCCTTCCCGAACACTCACATTTGTTGCCAGATTGCCCGATCCGGGGAACTCACGCCCGCCGCCTGACTCGTTTCGTTGGTGGGGCCGCTCGTTCCAGTAGCGGCGCCAGAAAATGCCCGGTGTGACTGGCGGGATTGGCGGCGATGGCTTCCGGCGTGCCTTCGGCGACAATCAGGCCGCCGCCGTCGCCGCCCTCGGGGCCAAGATCCAGAATCCAGTCGGCGGTTTTGATCACTTCCAGATTGTGCTCGATGACGATCACGGTGTTGCCCTGATCGACCAGCGCGTGCAGCACTTCCAGAAGCTTGCGCACGTCCTCGAAATGCAGACCGGTCGTGGGCTCGTCGAGGATGTACAGCGTGCGGCCGGTCGCGCGGCGGGCCAGTTCCTTGGAGAGTTTGATGCGTTGCGCTTCACCGCCTGACAGCGTGGTCGCCTGTTGGCCCAAAGCGATATAGCCGAGGCCGACCTGTTGCAGGATCTTCAGGCGGTCGTGGATGCGGGTTTGCGCGCTGAAGTAGGGCACGGCTTCGTCCACGGTCATCGCCAGGACCTCGGCGATCGATTTATCGCGAAACTTGATTTCCAGAGTTTCCCGATTGTAGCGGCGGCCTTTGCATGTATCGCAGGTGACATAAACGTCAGGCAGGAAGTGCATCTCGATCTTCAACAGGCCGTCGCCCTGACAGGCCTCGCAGCGTCCGCCCTTCACGTTGAACGAAAACCGGCCAGGCTTGTAGCCGCGGGCACGGGATTCCGGCAGTTCCGCGAACCAATCGCGGATCGGTGCGAACAGGTCGGTGTAGGTCGCCGGGTTGGAGCGCGGCGTGCGGCCGATCGGCGATTGGTCGATGTCGATGATCTTGTCGAGTTGATCGAGCCCTTCGATGCGGTCGTGCGCGGAGGGTGACTCGCCCGCGCCCATCAATCGACGGGCGGCCGCCTTATACAAAGTGTCGATCACCAGCGTCGATTTGCCGCCCCCCGACACGCCGGTCACGCAGGTGAACGTGCCGAGCGGGAAGGCGGCGTCGATGTGCTTCAGGTTGTTGGCGCGGGCACCGATGACGCGCAGTACGCGGTCTTTCTGCACGGGCCGTCGCATGCGTGGGACTTCGATACGGCGACGACCTGACAGGTAATCGCCTGTCAGAGACGCGGGATTCGCCGCGACCTCGGTGGGTGTGCCTTCGGCGATGACGCGGCCGCCGTTCACACCGGCTTCCGGGCCGATATCGATCAGATGATCGGCGGCGCGGATGGCGTCCTCATCATGTTCCACGACCAGAACGGTATTGCCGAGATCGCGCAACCGGCGCAGTGTCCCCAACAGACGCTCGTTGTCGCGCTGGTGCAGACCGATCGAGGGTTCATCCAGCACATACAGCACGCCGGTCAGACCGGAGCCGATCTGGCTGGCGAGCCGGATCCGTTGCGACTCGCCGCCGGACAAGGTCGCCGATCCGCGCGCGAGGGTCAGGTAATCCAGGCCGACATCGACCAGGAACCGCAGACGGTCGTGGATTTCCCGCAGGATGCGCCCAGCGATTTCGGCCCGTTGTGGCGTCAGGGTGGGCAGCACGCCATCGAACCACTCCAACGCACCGCGAATCGACAATTCCGATGCCTCGGCGATATTGGAACCGCCCACGCGCACGGACAGCGCCTCGGGTTTCAGGCGGGCGCCACCGCAGGTGACGCAAGGCTTTTCGGATTGATATCGCGACAATTCCTCACGCACCCAGGCGCTATCGGTTTCGCGCAGGCGGCGTTCAAGATTGCGCAGCACGCCCTCGAACGGCTTCGTGACGGTATAAGCGCGGACGCCATCCTTGTAGGTGAAGGCGACCGGGTCGTCGCCCGTGCCATTCAGCACGGCGTCGCGACCGTTGGCGGGAAGTTCGCTCCACGGCGTTTTCGTGGTGACGCGCAAATGTTTCGCCAGGCTCTGCAATGTTTGATCGTAGTAGGGGCTTTGCGCGCCGGACCAGGGCGCCACGGCGCCATCGGCCAGACCGAGGCGCTCATCCGGTACGACGAGGTCGGGGTCGAAGAAGCTTTCAACGCCCAGTCCGTCGCAGGCGGGACAGGCGCCGTGGGGAGAGTTGAAGCTGAAGAGGCGTGGTTCGATTTCCTCGATCGTGAAGCCTGAGACAGGGCAGGCGAATTTCGAGGAGAATACCGTGCGTTCGGCGGAGTCGGCATTTTCCGCGTAGACCACGCCTTCGGACAATGCCAATGCGGTTTCGAAACTATCGGCGAGGCGAGAACCGACGCCGTCGCGGACGACGACGCGGTCCACAACAGCCTCGATCTCATGGCGGACCTTGCGATTGAGCGCGGGCACTTCGCCAATCTCGAAGAGTTTGCCATCGACTTTTACCCGGGTGAAGCCGCGGCGTTGCAGTTCCGCGAGTTCCTTGCGGTATTCGCCTTTGCGGTCGCGCACCACGGGCGCCAACAGCAACAACCGCGTGCCCTCCGGCATCGCCAGCACGCGATCGACCATTTGCGAGACGGTCTGCGCCTCGATCGGCAGGCCGGTGGCGGGCGAATACGGCACGCCGACGCGGGCCCACAGCAGCCGCATGTAATCGTGGATCTCGGTCACCGTGCCGACGGTGGAGCGCGGATTGCGGCTGGTGGTTTTTTGCTCGATCGAGATGGCGGGAGACAGGCCCTCGATACTATCCACGTCGGGTTTGCCCATCAGTTCCAGGAACTGGCGGGCGTAGGCGGACAGCGACTCGACATAGCGGCGCTGGCCCTCGGCGTAGATGGTGTCGAACGCCAGGGAGGATTTTCCGGAACCGGACAGGCCGGTGATGACGGTCAGCGAGTCGCGGGGGATCGTGACGTCGATGTTTTTCAGGTTGTGCTCGCGCGCGCCGCGCACGACGATATTGTTGCCGCGTGCCGGGGGCGGGACATTTCCATGCGCTTTCGACGTCCCTTGGGACGTGGCAACGGTCTTCCCATGCTCCTTGGGTGCGATAATGGAGCCGTCCATCGGTCCTGATACCCCTGTTGCGCTAACTCGATTTGTTCTATGGATGTTCCGCGCGACTATCGCAAATCTCGCGCGGTGATGGAAGGGTTGTTAACCAATGCCCCTTACCCTAAGGCACTATCTGTCATGAAGGGAGCCGAGAGATGGCTGGCAGCGTCAACAAAGTGATCCTGGTGGGTAACCTGGGTCGTGACCCTGAGGTGCGCAATACCCAGGACGGAAGCAAGATCGTCAATCTGGCCCTCGCCACGAGTGAGACATGGAACGACAAAGCCTCCGGTGAGCGCAAGGAGCGTACCGAATGGCATCGTGTCGTGATCTTCAACGATCGCGTCGCCGACGTCGCCGAGCGGTTCCTGAAGAAGGGCGCCAAAATCTATGTCGAGGGCTCTTTGCAGACCCGGAAGTGGACCGACCAGGGTGGCCAGGAACGCTATACGACCGAGATCGTGATCGGGCGGTTCAATGGCCAGTTGACGATGCTGGACGGACGGGCCGGCGGCGACTCGGGCGGTTATGCGGGGGGCGGAATGTCGGAGCCGGCGATGGGCGGCTCCGCTCCCACGCGGGAACGGGCACCGGCGGCGGCACGTCCGGCTCCGGCCGCGCGCGGTGCGGCGGGTGGCGCTCCGTCATGGGATGCACCGCGAGGTGGCGATCTGGACGACGAAATTCCGTTCTGACAGCTACCACCCAATCGCATAGGCCGTGCGCCGCGGGTCGGCGCCGGCCCATTTGATCCCGGTCGCCAGATCGGCCTGGATGGTTACGACCGACCCGGCGAGGTATTTTCGTTCCGGCCACGTTTCTATGACGTGACCGAGCGCCTTTAGTTCGCTCGTTTCGATGTTGGATTCCACGCACAGCACTCCTGGACGGTACGTGTGCGGGAGAGTTGATTCCGGCCACGAATAACTGGCGAAGCGCGGCGCCTCGACAGCGCTTTGCGGATCCATGCCGAAGACCGCCTGATTGAGGAACACCTGCAGCATTGCCTGGCCGAGCACCTCGCTGCCGGGCGATCCAAACGGCATCACCAGCGACCCGTCGCGGACCGCGATCGCCGGGTTGGCCGACATGCGAGGGCGGCGTCCGGGCCCGACGCGGCCCGGATGATCGAGGCCGGAATAACCTCGCGAGCCCCACATCGACGGCAAAATCCCCGTTCCCGGCACCACCGGTCCCCCAATCGTTCCATCACTGGGCGTCGCGGCGAAGACATTGCCGTGCTTGTCGGCGACGCACAGAAAGGACGTCGAGGGTTTGTCCGAAGTGATTTCGGCACCGGAACCAGATGATGGATCTGGACGCCAGGGAGGCGGCGCCGTGCCGCGCGCCGCGCCCGCGGGCGGCAGCCCAGGCCAGGCTTTGGCCGGATCGAGTAACGCGCGGCGGGTTGTCGCGTAGTTCTTCGAGAGAAGGATTTCGACAGGAACATCTTCGAAATCCGGATCGCCGAAATACGCCTCCCGGTCCGCGGCGGCGAGTTTCAGCGCCTCGGTCAAGGCATGGACATAAGCGGTGGAGTTATGGCCGAGTCCCGCGAGATCGATGCCTTCGAGGATGTTCAGCGCCTCCAGCAGCATCGGACCTTGCGACCACGCGCCGCAGCCGAACAACTTGTAGTTTCCAAAGCTGCTTTGGCACGGCGGTTCGACCTTGGCCCGGAACGATGCCAGATCGTCAAAGGCGAGCCAGCCGCCGTGCTGACGTTGATATCGCGCGATCGTCGCGGCGATATCGCCACGATAGAACGCATCGTGCGCGGCCTGGAGGCCGGCCTCTCGTCCGGGAACCGCGCGTTCGGCGTCCACCATGAATTGCAACGTGCGCCCGAGGTCTTCTTGTTTGAAGACCGACCCCACCTCGGGTGCTTTTCCGTGAGGCAGGAAGATTTCGGCCGTCGAGGGGTAGCGCACGATTTCGTGTTGTTTGGACGCGATGATCTCGTGAAAGAACGGATAGACGGGAAATCCATCGCGCGCGAAACGAATCGCCGCGGCGGCGACGTCGCCGAAGGACATGGTGCCCCAGCGGCGCAGAGCCTCGATCCAGTTCGCCGGGGCCGCGGGAACGACGGTGTGCAACGGGCCGTCGGGGATCGCGCCGTGATACTTGTCGTGGAACACAGCGATGTCGGCGGCGGCTGGCCATGGGCCAACTCCGTTTACGACCCGGACCGTTCCGTCAGCGAGGCGTACCATGATCGGCGCGACGCCGCCGAAACCGACGAACTGACTCTCCAGGACATCGATGGCGAGACCCGTGGCGACGCCGGCGTCGATCGCGTTGCCGCCGGCCTCCAGGATCTGGAAACCGGCGAGGGAGGCGTAGTAGTGACCCGAAACGACGACATGATCGCGCGCGATGACGTTGGGCCGGCGCGGGCGTTCCGGTCCGAACAGGCGTGAGGTGTCCATCACAGACTCACATCGTGACGCGGGCGGCCCCAATCCGCCGCCATCTCCGCGCAACGTTCGACGTCTTCTTCCAGCATCAGTCTCTGGGCCACCAGTTCTTTCGCCGCGGCGACGATCGCGGCCTGGTATGCCTGTTTGTTCGGATAGCGTTCGGTGATTGGCGTGCGCGGATCGCCGGTCGCGGCACGCTCCGCAGGCGTTTCAGGGAACGGGATATAGCTGCCCTCGAAGCGCCATTGCACGCCGTGACCGTAACCATGCGCACGCGGGTTCCAACCGGTGTACGTGCCAAGCGGTGCCTCAACCATCGGCGCGCGCACGCCGGGAATGTCGTTGCCGTCGCGATCGACGGAGGGGACCAGCACCGTGTAATTCAGGCCCGGTCCGTCCGGATCGTTGCGGCCATGCACCAGTGTCGGCGGTTCTTTCAGGATGCCTTTATCGGCGTCCGGTCCGAAATCCAACAGCGGTAGGGCGTTTGGGCAGGCAAGGATCATGACGCCGGGGACGGCAGGGAATTGTTCTCGCCAGGTCGCGAAATCGACCAGGGTGTTATCGGCGCGCGTGGGGACGCGGCTGTCGGGTGGGCGCGTGCCGTGGGTGGCCCAGGAGTCCATGGCGTCGAGCATGGCGCGGAAGAACATGGAGGTGGCGACGTTGTTGGAATAATGCCGGCCGATGCCGGTCTCGGGCGCTTTCAACAGCGGGTTGGCGGAGTGCTGTGAGCTCGACCAGCAATAAACGCGCACCGTTTCGGGTTGCGGCAGATCGTTGCCTTGCGTGTCGGTGTGCGCCAAAGACCCGCGGCGGACCCAGTATTCCGTTGCTGTTTGCGTATGAAACACCAACGGATCGGTTTTCGGCCGCTTCAGGATCGCGTCTTCGCGACCGGTCAGATGATCGGTGGACCAGGCATAGGAAAACGGAAACGAGTCGGCGATGTTGAAATGGTCTTCGTATTGTTGGCCGCCCGACACGATCGGATTGGCGAACCGATGGTTCATCCATTTCCGTCCGGCGCCCGCGACGTGCGGCATGACGCCATCGAACACGCGCCGCCCACCGGCGTCCTCGTTGTAGCCACGGTAAACGAAATCCCTCAGGCAGCGGCCGGTTTGCGAGCGGCCCCAGGCGTAGGCTTTTTGTGTGCCGCGCAAAGGGTTCGCTTCGCTTTGGTCGTATTTCAGGAAGCTGATGAAATCGCGCACCGCGACGTGGCCAAGGCCCATCACCTTCGGATCTTTCGCCGTGTAGACCAGTTCGTAGATCCAGCCGGGATGAAAACCGGCTGGATAATAGATGTGCCAGTCGGAGGGCGCGATGGCTCGTTCGGGCGTTTTCGTTTCGGCGCCCATGCCGATGATTTCGGCGGCGAACGACCATTGATCGGACGGAATGAGTTCGGGCGGATCGTACGGATAGCGCCGCCGGGTGAATACCGCGTCGCGCGCGTCCATCGACGTGGTGCGGTAGGAGTGCGCGGCGACGCGGCCGCTGAGGGGGTAACAGGTGGCGCCAGGCGCATCCGGAATGAACTCAACGCGGACGCGGCCGGTGATGGGATCGCCGTTGTCCGTGGCGACGGGAACGTCCAGCACCATGCGGCCGTCGCCTGGCAGCATGTCGCCCTCCCATGCGACCCACGCGACCGAATAGCCGCGCCGCATGAAGAAACCGTTGCCGGCGTGGGACAGCGAGACAGGGTCGTTGCTGTGCGGCGCGTCGTTGAAGAATTGCAGCGCGCGCTTATGACCGCGATTGCCGTAATCGTAGAATACGCGCCGATTGCCTCGGTTAGGGTCAACCGGCTTCAGAATCATGAAATCGGCGGCGAAATGGACCAGGCCGCGGGAGTCTCGGGGCGCTTTGTCGAGATCGACCACGTCTCGTTGCGCCGGTGCCAAGGGATCGACCCAGTAAAGCGCGCGGCCCGAGAGGCGTTCATAGGCTCCGGTCTCGCCGAAGCCGTGCCCGTCCGCGAATGGGCGGCGATCGTCGATCTGAAGTTCGATCAGGTTGGTCATGCGCGATCCTTTCCCAGCGCCGGGAGTGTAGGTCTGGCGCATGCGTTGAGGAAGCCGGTCGGGTCCGGTATGATCGGCGCACGCGGAACGTGGCCAGAAGGAGCGTCCACCATGAAAATCACGAAAGTCGAACCATTGCTGCTCGACCGGTTTCTTTATGTGCGGGTGCATACCGACAGCGGGATCGTTGGGCTTGGCGAGTCAGGAACCTGGGGACAGTTGGAGGCCTCGGCGGCGTCGATCGCCAAATACGGCGAGTACCTGGTCGGCAAGGATCCCTTTCCGATCGAGCATCATTGGAATGTGATGCTGCGCGCCAACCATTTCACGGGCGGCGCGATCACGGGCGCGGTGTCGGCGATCGACATCGCTCTGTGGGACATCAAGGGCAAGTTCTTCAATGTTCCGGTCTACGAACTATTGGGCGGCAAGGTGCGCCACAAGGCTCGGCTGTATGGTCATGTGAAAGGCCGGACGATCGAGAAATTGGTTGAGGAAGCGGTCCGTCTCAAGGAGGCGGGATTTACGGCGCTTGGGCACCTCAACCCGTTGCTGGATGAGGGGGAGGGCGAACCGTACTACAAATCCCACGCGGCGAAAATCGAAACCGCGATCGACAATGTGCGGCGGTTGCGCGAGGCGGTCGGGCCTCATGTCGATCTTTGCATTGAGATCCATCGCCGTCTGACTCCGCCGGAAGCGATCGCGTTGGCGCGGGGCATCGAGAAATACACGCCGATGTTTTATGAGGACCCGCTGCGGCCGAATAGTTTCGACGCGATGGCGCAGGTGGCGCGGCATATCGATATCCCCATCGCGACGGGGGAGCGATTCACCAGCCTCTATCAGTTTCAGACACTGCTGACTCGCGACGCGGTGCAATACCTGCGGCCGGATGTTTGCCTGTGCGGCGGCATTACCGGAGCGAAGAAAATCGCCGCGTTGGCGGAGGCGCATGACGCGTGGGTCGTACCGCATAATCCGCTGTCGCCGGTCAGCACCGCGGCGTGCCTGCAGATCGCGGCCTGCATTCCGAATTTCGCGATCCAGGAGTATCCGTCGCGAACGCCGGATCTGGATGGAGGGAAGGAACTGCTTGGCAACGATCTGGCGACCGGATTGTCGGAGCAGGTGGACGGGTTCATCGCCATTCCGGGCACGCCGGGAATCGGCGTTGAACTCGTGCCGGATGTGGAAAGGAAATTCCCGTATCGCCCGCGACCGATCTCGATGCGGGCGCACGTGGATGGGTCTATGGTCGATCAGTAAGTCCGGCGCGGATTTCGGCCAGGCCGCGCTTCGCGGTGCCGTCCGGCGCGAAGTTTTCCGGTGAGAGCCAGGACAGCAAAGCGTCGCGGCGGGACGGCCATTCGTCCTCGATGATGCTGTACCAGTCGCTGTCGCGGCGGCGTCCTTTCGCGACCATATGCATGCGGTGGGTGCCCTCGAAGGTAAAACCCAACCGCTCGGCCGCGCGTTTTGAGGGGGCGTTCAGAGCGTTGCACTTCCACACCAAACGCCGATAGCCCAGATCGTCGGCGGCGTGTTTCAGCGGCAGGAACATCGCTTCCGTGGCCGCGCGGGTTCGTTGCATGACCGGGGCGAACCAGATGGAGCCCAGTTCGATGGAGGCATTCCTCGGTTGGATGTCCATGAGAGAGAGCCAGCCGGAGGCGACGCCGGTGGCCACCGGCCGCACGGCCCATGCGATGCGGGTCAGGTCCGTTCCGAAGTCGTTGATATGCCGGATCATCGCCTCACGCGTCGGGAACGGCCCCGACGGCAAATACGTCCAACTCTCATCCGCGCCCTGGGCCGCCCGCCACAACTCGTCGGCATGACGTTTGTGCAACGGTTCAAGTACGACGTGTTGCCCGCGCAGCGCCACCCGCGGGGGGACTGGGCGCGGGGTGGTATCTACTTCCGGACCGACGGGTGGGGATGTCACGCCCGGGCGCCCGCCAGGCGGAGTGCCCGGTCAATCCACAGCGCGGTGAGTTTTTCCTGCGTGCCATTCTGGCCAAGCCGCTCATTCAGCACCGAAAAATCGACGTGATCGAGCGCCTGATCCTGATTAAAGCAGGAAAACACAACAGTCCGCTCCCCGGTGACCGGATCGACATGGGCCTGCAGGCATTGGGCGCAGACCTCTTTCATCATGCACTGCATCGGTGAGTTGATCGAGCCAATCGCCGAATGCGCCGGGTTCAGCAACGGCGCCAACTCGTTGTGCCGGGCGATACCGACCGCGCGCATCATACGATCCGAGCCGATGACGATCATGTGGGTCGCGTCGCGCAACGGAACGGCCTGCTGACCAAGCTGTCCGGATCCATAAGCGTGCATCGCCTGAACGATATTGCCGACGAAAGCTTTGTCGGTTGGGCGGGTGGGCGTGAAGCCGGGTGCCTCATCGCAACACCAGACGATGACGTCGGCGGCGCGTTCGATTTCTTCGACTTTGTAACGGTCGCGGATTTGCTTGTAGCCGGCGAAATAGATGACTTTCGAACCGGCCGCGCGCATCGCCGCGCCGATCGAAAACAGCACGGCGTTGCCAAGCCCGCCGCCCACCAAAGCCACCGTGGTGTTGGCGTGGATTTCGGTGGCGGTTCCGGTCGGGCCCATCAGGATCACCGGTTCGCCGGGCTTCAGGATCGCGCACAGGTCGGAACTGCCACCCATCTCCAGCACGATGACGCTGACCAGGCCTTTGGCTTTATCGGTCCAGGCGCCGGTCATGGCGAGGCCCTCCATGCCCAGTACCGTCGTGCCGTCTTCGATGCGGGGCGCCAGGACCTCAAAGTTCTGCAAGCGGTAGAACTGGCCAGGACTGAAGGCGCGGGCGGCGGCGGGGGCGTGAAGGACGACTTCGACGATCGTAGGGGTCAGGCGATTGACCGCGTGCACCGTGGCGGTCAGATCGTTACGGCATCGCGCGATGAGGCCAGCACCGGTGATCGCGGACGCCGGCATGGCCGCCAGCACGCGCGAAACGACCGGATAGCCGCGTTTGGCGCCGCCCATCGCCTTGACGACGTTGCCGAAGAAACTCGGGTGCAGGTCGCCGAAGAAACTGATGAAGCGCCCGTCTGGGGCTTTGTGCATCAGCACGTGGTTCACGTCCGGCTTGGCGAGGCCTCGTTCCGGCGTGACTTTTTCGCCGTGTTCATCGACCGCCTGGAAGTAACGGCCGTCGAGTTCAATCCGGTGATCTTCGCGGGCCAACACGGTATTGGGTTGCGTGCCGGCGGCGACCAGGATGGCTTTTGCCGGCAGCGTGAAATCAGTCCCGTCGGAGCCAGTGACTTCCAGCGCGGCGGCATGACCGAACCGATCGACCGTGACGGCGCGCGGCGTCAATGCCTCAGCGAAACGAACGCCTTCTTCCAGTGCTTTCGCGACTTCCTCGTGGTTCAACGTGTAGGAAGGGCTGTCGATCAGGCGGCGACGATAGGCGATGGTCGCGCCGCCCCAGCGATCCAGCAACGCGGCCAGACGAGGCGGTCTGCCCTCCAGCGAAGCAAGAACCCGTTCTTCCTTGATGGCGGCGGCATGGGTCAGGAATTCGTTGGCGATTTCCTG
>Ga0182012_10006590_pt1 | contig 11818 bp, 8 predicted proteins | sample 612S2SmetaG_FD_120486 | JGI IMG/M metagenome (GOLD analysis project Ga0182012, IMG submission 120486) | Permafrost microbial communities from Stordalen Mire, Sweden - 612S2S metaG | ecosystem: Environmental > Terrestrial > Soil > Wetlands > Permafrost | place: Sweden: Stordalen | collected...
AAATGGCTCCGGCCGCCCCACCCGCCGCCATTACTAGATAAAAGTCAGTCAAGCCCGCTGCGTCCGGCCGGCTTAGATAAAGTTCGCCCTGACAAAACATCAAGCAAACGAAAAGGCCTCCCAGGAAAATGGGAAGACTCTTTTCCATCGCGTCAATTTTTTCGATGTTGTAAATCGAATAGGCAAGCAACCCCAGCGCAATCGCGAGAAGTCGCAACCAGACTGCTCGACTATAAAAGTTTCCAACGCCAAATCCAAAGATAAAACTCAATAAATAGATGGCCAGGGGCAAAACCCATAGCAGCGGCACCGCCGCCACATTTTGTGTAATGTGGTTCGTCACAGACAAGAGCAGCATTGATCCGCAGGCCGCCAGCGAAAACCAGTAGATCCGCCGGAAGATTGGCAGCGGTTCTGGCTTAGCCGTCATCTGCACCACGGCGCTCGATGAGTGGCTCAGCCACGCGAATCCCCCGCACACCACCACAAATACTCCAAACGCCACTGACCACCAGCTCCGCTGTGCTGCTATGTCCAAACTCGGCTCAATCACGATCGGATAACTCAACAATGCCCCGAGCGACGCAAAATTCGAGAGAGCAAAAAGCCGGTAGGGTGCCGGCTCGCCCGTGCGCGCTAACCAGAACTGCACCAAAGGACTCGTCGCCGAAAGAATCACAAATGGCAAACCGAGCGTGGCGCCCAGCATCACCAGAATGTCCCAGGTGGGTTGTGTGCCTGTCACCGGTTGCCAGCGGTCAGACGGACCGATGGGCAAAATAGCTAGCGATGCCAGCAGCAGCCCAATGTGCACCAACGCTTGCGTAAGCGCGCCCGCATATCGCGTCAGCACACGCGCATAAAAATAGCCAACCAATAGAGCCGTTTGATAGAAAACCAGGCAGGTGGTCCACACCGCCGCCGACCCGCCGAACCAGGGCAAAATGCGCTTGGCAAAAAGCGGCTCCACCATAAAAAGCAGAAACGCGCTGACAAAAATGGCGGTCGCGGCCAGCACTCGGCGGGCGGTTAACATATCATATTCTTCGAGCACCTTTTGGAGCGCATATGCAAATGACCAGACGGCAAGCGCTAGCATTAGCGCCCACTTTGACACTCCTATCCTGCACGAGCGATCAGAATAACAAACCAATGAGCGGAATCACAGAACAAGCCTGGGGCGCATTGCCCAGCGGCGAAACCATCAGTCTCTACACACTGCGAAATGAGAAAGGAGTGGAGGCCACCGTCAGCAGTTTCGCCGGACGCCTGGTGACACTCAAAGTGCCCGACCGCGGCGGCAACTTTGCCGATGTGGTGCTGGGCTACGATTCGCTTGAGCCTTACACCAAGCCGAATCCATTTTTCGGCACTCTGGTGGGCCGTTATGCCAACCGCATTGCCAATGGCGAATTCACATTGAACGGCAAAAAGTATACGTTGGCAAAGAATAACGGGCCGAATGCGCTTCATGGTGGCCCGCAAGGCTTTGACAAGAAGGCATGGCAGGCGGAGATCGTCAATGGCGGGCAAGCCTTGCAATTGACCTACGTGAGCAAGGATGGCGAGGAAGGTTATCCCGGCACTCTGACGAGCGTGGTGACTTATTCCCTCAGCAACGACAATGCACTCAGCATTGACTACGCGGCCACCACCGACGCCGATACAGTTTTAAATCTCACGAACCATTCCTATTTCAATTTGGCGGGTCACGCGAGTGGCAAAATTCTTGATCATCAGCTGATGATCAACGCTGATAAGTTCACGCCAGTCAACGCCAATCTCATCCCCACCAGCGAACTGCGCAACGTAGCGGGAACGCCGTTTGATTTCCAAACGCCCACAGCAATCGGCAAGAACATCGACTCGCCAGACCAGCAAATTCAATACGGCAAAGGCTACGATCACAACTTCGTGCTAAACCGCGCAGCGGGCGATCCACCCTCCCTTGCCGCTCGTATCAGCGATCCTCAATCCGGCCGTGTCATGGAGGTTCTCACTACCCAACCCGGAGTGCAACTCTATACCGCCAATCACATCGAAGGCAACATTACGGGAAAAGGAGGCGCCATCTACCACTTCCGCAGCGCCTATTGCTTTGAGACACAGCATTTCCCGGACACTCCGAACCAACCGACATTTCCAACCGCCGTTCTGAAACCCGGCGAGAAATACCACCAAACCACCATCTTCCGATTTTCTACATCGTAGACGCGCACCAATTCGTCATACAATTCGGAGAGACGCCCATGCTCCTACAGTTTCCCGGACCGAATCCGAACGAGGTAGACCTCTCACCCACCTATGACGCCGTTGTCGTCGGCTCTGGAGCTGCCGGCGGCATGGCCGCCTATGTGCTCACCTCGCACGGCTTTAAAGTGCTCCTCCTCGAAGCGGGCAAGTATAAGGACACCGGCAAAATACTGCACTCTATGGAGTGGCCCTACGATCATCCGCGCCGCGGCAGAATGCCGGATGATTATCACGCTCTTACTCTGAATGAGTACAACGTGCGCCAGTTACCATACGCGCAGAATTCTCCCTACAACAAAGTGCAATCGTATGTGCAAGGCTGGTCAGGCACAGATTACAGCAAGACGCTCGTTGTGGACGAAAAGGAGAATCCGTATACCGGAACACGCTACGCCTGGGTGCGCGCGCGTGCTGTGGGAGGTAAGACAAACATTTGGGGCCGTCTCGCGCTGCGTCTCTCCGATTACGATTTCAAAGCGAAAGATCGGGACGGTTATGGCGAAAACTGGCCGATCTCCTATTCCGATATCGAACCTTACTACGACAAAGTCGATCTATACCTCGGCATCTCCGGCCACCCTGAACACCTCCCGTATTTACCTGACAGCAAGTTTCAACGTCCAGTCAAACTTAACTATTCCGAGGTGCATCTGCGCGATACGCTGAAAGTTATGGATCGCGTACTTACGCCTTACCGCGCAGGCGTCACCACAGATGGCCTAAAACACAACAAGTACCGCAGCAAATGTTACGGCCGCGGCGCCTGCAACAGACATGTGGGAGGCTGCGATATCCACGCAGCCTTTGATTCACCCACTGGCCTGATCCGCCCTGCTTGGGACACAGGCAATCTCACCATGCGCACCAACGCCACGGTTTACGAAGTCACTGTGGATAAAGATTCGGGCAAGGCAACCGGTGTTTCGTTCCTCGATAGCGAAACTCGCAAGAGTTATCAAGTCAAAGCGAAGACGGTCATCATGGCTGCCTCCACACTGGAAAGCGCTCGCCTGCTGCTGCTCTCGAAGTCATCTCTGTATCCCAACGGGATTGGCAACTCAAGCGGCCATGTCGGCCATAACTTCTGCGAACACATGATGGGGCCTTCCGTCTCAGGCTTCATGAAAGACCTCGTAGGCAAGCCAAAAACTAATGACGACGGGCGTCCCGGCGGCTTTTATGTTCCCCGCTTCCGCAACCTCGACGGCAAACGCTCTGACTTCCTGCGCGGCTATGGCTTCGAAGGGAGCAGCGGTACAACCATGCTGTCTAGCAGCGCCTATGCCACTGCTGGATTTGGCGACGAATACAAGAAACACGTACGCGAATACGCCGGCGCCACCATCGAGATGGGCGCATTTGGCGAGGTGCTCCCGCGCTTTGAAAACTTTGTGGACATCGATCCCGACATGAAAGATGCCTGGGGCGTTCCGGTTTTGCGGTTCAGCTACAAGTTCGGAGAAAACGAACGCAAGATGGCGAAGGATATGGCCGTAGCCGGACGCGAGATGTTCGAAGCGGCCAAATTCGAGGTGCTGTCAAACTCTGACCAAATGTTGCCCGAAGGCTGGTCTATCCACGAGCTTGGCACCGCTCGTATGGGAAATAACCCCAAGACATCAGTTGTCAATCAATTTCAGCAATGTCACGACGTGAAGAACCTGCTGGTGGTTGACGGCAGCACGCATGTGAACGCCTCCTGTCAAAATCCAACCTGGACCATCATGGCCCTCTGCTGGCGCTCTTGTGACCACTTGGCCGATCAACTGCGGAAAGGAGAGGTTTAATGAACTCGCATCTTGATCGTCGCGACTTACTAAAGCTGATCACGGCATCCGCTTTCGCCATGCCGTTGCAACTAAACGCTGCCACCGACAAGCCGCTCTACTTTGACGAACACGAATTCACTCTACTGGATGCCTTGACCGAACACATAATCCCGCGCGACGCGCACTCTCCGGGCGCACACGACGCCGGTGTTGCCTCTTTTATCGATCGCACCGTGGCACATGCATTCCTGCCGGAAGAAAAGGAATCCTGGAAGAAGGGTCTCGCTGAAATGAACCGCCTTTCCATGGAAAGCTACAATCGGCCATTCTTGAAAGCCGGCAAGACGGAGCAAGTCGACCTTCTTGAAAAACTGGCAAAAGCCGAGAGCCACCCCAAAACAGACGGAGAACGATTCTTTGATCAACTCAAAGGCGCCACTATCTTCGGCTATTACACCACTGACATCGGCATCCACAAAGACATCGAATATAAGGGCAACGTCATTCAGGAGCAGTTCTCCGGTTACGACGCCGTTTAAACGTTATATAATTTCGCGATGCGTCGCTCTGTCTGCATCGCCACTCTGTTCTTAGCCGTTACCCTGTTGGCAGCGGCACAAGACGGCTCCCGCGTCTATCAAGATCACTGCGCGCAATGTCACGAAAGTGGAGCGCTGCGAATTCCTCCGCAAAGTGCACTACGCCAACACACCAGTGCCAACATTCTTCGAATTCTAGATCTAATCATAATGAAGCAACAGGCCGCCAGCCTGACTCCGGCGGAGCGCCAAGCCGTTGCCCAATGGCTCGGCGGCAACACACCGGTCAGCATTGACACCAGTCACGTTTCGAATTCCTGTAAAGGGCCAGCCCCCACTTATACCGAAAAGATGTTGGCTTGGACCTCCTGGGGAGCCGGCCTGGAGAACTGGCGCTTTCAAAACTCCGAACAGGCCGGGTTTACAGCCCCTGCGGTGCCCCGCCTCAAGCTGAAATGGGCATTCGCCGTGCCGAACGCCACAACCGTGAGATCGCAGTCGGCTTTGTACGGCAGTCGTATTTTCTTTGCTGCCGAGACCAACCTATATTCGTTGGATGCAGCCACTGGTTGTGTGTATTGGACCACCGAACTGACCGCGCCGGTACGTAGCGGAATCACCGTGGCGTCGCTCAGTGGCACTCCCGCGCTCTTCTTCGGTGATGAGGGCGGTCAAGTGCGAGCGTTTGATGCCAACACGGGCAAACCCCTTTGGAATAGCAAGGCAGATCCTCACCCGGCGGCGCTTGACACCGGCACGCCAGTTTTCTACCAAGGCCGCCTCTATGTGCCTGTTGCTTCGGCCGAGGAAGCGTTCGCTACCGCGCCTGGTTACGTTTGCTGCACCTTTCGCGGAAGCCTTATGGCGCTCGATCCATCGTCGGGAAAGATCCTCTGGCGGACTTACACAATTGATCAACCCGCCCATCCAGGCCCGCCGTTCAAGAGTGGTGAGAAATCGGCAGGCCCGTCGGGAGCCGGTGTTTGGTCTTCTCCCACCATTGATACTAAAGCTGGAGTTATCTACATAACTACCGGCGACAACTACTCCACTCCCGCTACGGCAACCAGTGACTCAGTCATGGCGCTATCGCTTGAAACGGGAAAGATTCAATGGAGCAAGCAAATGCGCCAGGGAGATGCCTTCAATGTGAGTTGCGTCATGCCCGGTCAAAAGAGTTGCCCGGAGTCCGCTGGCCCAGATTTTGATTTCGGCGCATCCGCTGTGCTCGTCAAGATTTCGAACGGTAAGCGCCTGCTGGTGCTGGCGCAGAAATCGGGCGCGGTTTACGCAGTTGACCCCGACCACGGAGGTAACTTGGTTTGGCAGAGTCAGGCAGGCAACGGCGGAGTTCTGGGAGGTATTGAATGGGGCGTGGCCTCCGACGGTGGACGCGTCTACGCAGCAATCTCCGACCTAGCGTTCGCCCCTCCCAAATCGGGTGATCAAACATTACAAATCGATCCCGAAAAAGGCGGTGGCCTGTTCGCCTTCGAGATCGAAAATGGCGAGCGCTTGTGGATGACTCCACCTCCAGGCTGCGGGGATCGCCGTCCCTGCTCGCCCGCACAATCGTCGGCAGTCAGCGCAATTCCGGGGGCAGTTTTCTCAGGCTCACTCGACGGACACATTCGCGCCTATTCAACCGCAGACGGAAAAATCATTTGGGATTATGACACTGAGCACGATTACCAGACGGTAAACGGTATCACGGGCAAGGGCGGATCACTCAACGCGGGCGGGCCCGTCATCGCCGGCGGCACGGTACTTGTCAATTCCGGCTACAACCAGTACGGCGAAGTCCAGGGAAACGTTCTGCTCGCCTTTACCGTCGACGGCCGCTAACTCGCCGCTGTGATACGCTCCCCGTGTGGGAAGTGCCGATGGAGCTTGAACATTTCGATGTGCTCATCATGGGCGCGGGCCTCTCCGGCATTGGTGCCGCCTATCACCTACAAAAGCACTGCCCAAACAAAAGCTACATCATCCTGGAGCAGCGCGACCGGATCGGTGGCACTTGGGACCTATTCCGCTATCCAGGTATCCGCTCAGACTCAGACATGTTCACCATGGGCTACTCATTCCGCCCTTGGACCAACACCAAAGCAATCTCTCCCGGCGAAGACATTCGCGCCTACATTACCGAAACCGCCCAAGAATCAGGTATTCATCGTCACATCCGCTTTCGCCACGAGATCAAGAGCGCCGCTTGGTTTTCCCAACACGCTCAGTGGCAGATTAAAGCCACTCGCAAACTCCCGGATGGAGGCGAGGAACCAGTCACGCTAACTTGCAATTTCTTATTTTCTTGCGCTGGCTATTATCGCTACTCTGCCGGATACTTACCTCAGTTTCCAAACATCAACAACTTTCGGGGTCGAGTCGTTCACCCGCAAGCGTGGCCGGAAGATCTAGATTACGCAGGCAAGCGCGTGATCATCATTGGCAGCGGAGCCACAGCCGTGACGCTTTTGCCCTCCATGGGCAAGACCGCGGCACACGTCACTATGTTGCAACGTTCTCCCACGTATGTCGTCTCTCTGCCCGAACAAGATCGCATTGCAAACTGGCTCCGTCGCGTCCTCCCACCCATCTGGGCCTATCGCCTTAGCCGCATCAAGAACGTCGCGTTCATGATCTACTTTTACCAGCTGGCTCAGCGTTATCCCGAGTTCGTCAAAGCCGGCATCATCAAGAATGTCAGTAAAGCAGTAGGCCCCAATTGCGATGTCGCAACGAACTTCACGCCAAGCTACAACCCTTGGCAGCAACGTCTGTGCTTGGTCCCCAATGGCGACATGTTCAAGACAATCAAATCCGGTCGCGCGAGTGTGGTAACCAGTCACATTCGAACCTTCACCGAAAACGGAGTTCAACTCGAATCTGGCGAAACCCTCGAAGCCGATATCATTGTCACCGCGACAGGCCTTATGATGCAAGCCTTCGGAGGCGTTCAACTTTCCGTCGACGGGAACGCTATAGATCTGGCCAACACTCTCGCTTACAAAGGCGTCATGTTATCCGGTGTTCCCAACCTCGCTTCAGTTTTCGGCTATATTAATGCATCCTGGACTCTGAAAGCCGATCTGATCTGCGGCTATGTCTGCCGCTTGTTGAATTACATGGACACAAAAGGCATGCGCCAAGTAACTCCTCAGAGTCGAGGTGAGACGGCTGTTGCACCATTCGTCGAAAATTTCACATCCAGTTACGTCCAGCGCTCCCTCGCCGGTTGGCCTAAGCAAGGGTCCAAGGCGCCATGGCGCGTTTATCAGAACTACCTCCGCGATACCATCTACCTGAAGTGGCGTTCCTTCAACGATGGCTCATTGGAGTTCTCAAATCCGACTCCCAAAGCGTCCTCCGGCCACGCTCCCACCAACTTAGCCAAAGCATCTATGGGCGAGTCATCATCCACGTAAGGCGCCCATCAGCCCAGTTGAATATAATGACAAAGTCAAGCGCTAACGCGTCTAACTAGCGAATTCTTTCGATTTCATGCCCTTGCGCACTAAATCTCAAATTCCGGGGTGGCTCCCCGCCCTTCAACGCAATGACGTTGACTTGCTCTCCCGTATCAAACGGCGAGATCCTGAAGCGCTTGGCGAATTGTATGACCGCTGTGGCAAGATCGCCTACGCGGTCATCCTGTTCATTGTCCAAAACAGAGACGTCGCGGAAGATCTGCTGGCGCAAACTTTTGTCACTGTTTGGAATCAAATCGCCCGGTGGAAAGATGCACGCATTGAAGATCTCCGATTGTGGCTGCTCCTCTTGGCTCGCAATCAAGCCGTAGAGTACCTCCGATCTCGAAACGATCCGCTGCCCAAAGCGTTGCCTCGCCCCACCGCCCTCATCCAGCCCGGCGTCTTACAGGATTTTCCACGGCCTCGCAATAACGAGCAATGGGCTCAGATTCGCCACGCGTTTTCGACCCTCACCGAACGAGAGGTCCAGATCCTGGAGATGGCAAGCTTCCGTGGCATTCCCGTTGGTGAGATTGCCGCCAATTTGGGTGAGACGGTAATGGCGGTAAAAGAGTCGATTGATGACACGTTGGAGAAACTCTCAAAAGCCAGTCACGAGAGTTGAAAATATTTTTTCCGCAAGCGAATCAATGGTTTACGTAAAAAAACCACAGTAGCCTGTTCGCTCCTTCAGTCATTCTGGGGTCGTTCCCAAAAGAATTTCCCAGGAGCAAAGCAGTCATGGTAGTTATCGCTTACAAAAATTTCGCCGCAAACCGAAACATTAGTCATATCGGTTTGGGCGTCGCGGCTGTCAACACCGCAAAAGTCTTACGCCGCGAAGGTATTCAAACCAACGTCTGGCCCATTCTGAGCGCCGCCGATTTGCGGGCCAGACTCACCGCACAGCCTGCTGAACATGTCATCGTGTCAGCGCCATGGATTCCAACCGCCGAGTTGCAAAGCCTAGCCACTGATTTTTCCGAAACTTACTTTGCCGTCAATTGCCATTCAAACGTGGGCTTCCTCCAAGCCGACCCCGGTGGTGTCAAACTGGTTCGCGAAACGCTCGACCTTGAAATGGCCACGCATAACGTGCGCCTAGCCGGAAACAGCCGGCGGTTTTGCCGCTGGATGGAAGATACTTTCGGAGGCCGTTGCCACTTTCTCCCGAACCTCTATTTTCTCGATACGGCTCCGCCTCGCCAGCGTTCTTTCTGCGGCGGCGGTGCTGTACGCATCGGCATTTTTGGTGCAGTCCGGCCGCTCAAGAATCTCATGAGCGCGGCTGGGGCAGCGCTCGAAATTTCGCGCAACCTGCGTGTGCCCTTAGAACTTTGGGTCTCTGCCGGCCGTGCGGAAGGTGGCGGCGAAACCGTCATGGACGCAGTAAAAGAAATGGTCAGCGGCTTACCCAACGTGAAACTGATACTCAAGGGCTGGCAGTCTTGGCCCGCCTTCCGGCAAACCGTGGCGCACATGCATCTGCTGCTGCAACCCAGTTACACCGAATCGTTCAACATGGTCACAGCCGATGGTGCCGCCGAAGGTGTTGCGTCCGTTGTTTCGGAGGCTATTGATTGGGCACCCGAAGACTGGAAAGCCGACGTAGATGACGTGCTCAACATCGCTCGCGTAGGCCGCCGTTTGTTGTGCGATACCACGGCCGCTGACGACGGTGTGCGCGCACTTGAAACGTACGTAGCCGATGGCGTTGTCGCCTATCGCAAATATTTCACGATTCGATAAGCATACAATCGCCATACGAAAAAAATCGATAGCGGGCGGCCACGGCGTGCTGGTAAGCAGCCAGCGTCAATTCGCGGCCCGCAAACGCACTCACCAGCATCAGCAAGCTCGATTCAGGCAAGTGAAAGTTGGTGAGCAGCGCGCCCGTTGCCAGAAATGGAAACCCGGGGGAAATAAAAATATTCGTCGGCCCGCTCATCGGCGCCAGTCCACCGCGCAGCATGGCGGTTTCCAGGGTTCGCACGCTCGTCGTCCCCACACAAAAGATTCGCGATGCCTCGCGCATAGTTTGTGCCGCCGACTCGCTGATTTCGAAACGCTCTTCGTGCAGTTGTACTTCGGACAATTGCACGGCCCGTAGCGGAGCGAAGGTACCAAGTCCCACATGTAAAGTTACTTCGGCCACCTTCGCCCCCGCTGCCCGGCACTCCTCCAAAATCTGCGGCGTAAAATGCAATCCCGCCGTGGGCGCCGCTACGGATCCGGTTTGTTTCGCAAAAACAGTCTGGTAGCGTTCGCTGTCACTCGCATCGGGTTTGCGCTCAATGTAAGGCGGCAGCGGCATCTCGCCAATTTCCATCAGCACCTCTGCCACTTCGCGCGAACTCCCAGAACGGAAACGGATGGTGCGCTCGCCAAATTCGCCGTGCTCCAAAACCTCCCCGCGTAAATCATCCGGAAAACAAATCACGTCACCGAGTCGCAAACGCTTGCCCGGCTTCACCAAACAGCGCCACACTTCGCGCTTTTGATCTTCGGCCCGCAATAGAAACACCTCTACCGCTGCGCCTCCGCCGCCGTCTTTCACGCCATGCAAGCGCGCCGGAAACACCCGTGTATTGTTTAACACCAGGCAATCGCCCGGCCGAACATACCGGCTGAAGTTGCGGAACACGTCGTCATGAAACACATGCCGGTCACGCGAAACCACCAACATGCGCGACGCCCCTCGTTCGGCGGGCGGCTCCTGCGCAATCAATTCCCGCGGAAGGTCATAATGAAAGTCGGATACTTGCAAACCCTTATTTTAGGTATTGAGAGTTCGTGTGATGAGACCGCCGCCGCCGTTGTGGCCGACGGACGTCACGTTCTCTCCAGCGTTGTGGCCTCCCAACTTGATATACACGCGCAGTATGGCGGTGTGGTTCCAGAGCTCGCTTCGCGTGAACATATGCGCGCCATCGTCGCGGTTGTCCGCCAATCGCTCGAAAACGCCGTCATCGCTTGGGGCGATCTGAACGCTATCGCCGTCACGGCTGGTCCTGGTCTGCTTGGCTCTCTGCTGGTCGGCGTGACGTATGCCAAAGCTCTTTCATTCGCCCGGAAAATTCCGCTCATTGCGGTGAATCATGTGGAAGGGCACATTCACTCGGTGCTGCTCGAAAACCACAACATTCAGTTCCCTGCTCTTGCCTTGGTCGTCAGTGGTGGCCACACTCATTTGTTCGAAGTCAAATCCATGGGCCATTACCGCTTGTTAGGCAAAACCCGTGACGACGCTGCCGGCGAAGCCTATGACAAGGTGGCAAAACTGCTCGGCTTCGGATATCCAGGCGGCCCCATTCTCGACAAGCTCGCACCGTTCGGCAATCCGCGCGCTGTTAAGTTCACATCGGCGAAGATGAAAGGCAACGAACTCGATTTCAGCTTTAGCGGCCTGAAGACCGCCGTTCTGCGCTGGACCGAACATAACGACATCAAAGCCGAAACAACCTACCGGCGAACATTGCAAAATCCCACGCTTGACGAACTGCGCGCCGCCACATCTCAAACGACGCTTGACTTAGTCGCCAGCTTTCAACAAAGTGTGATTGATGAGCTCCTGCGCCACGCCACTATGGCTGCTGATCAAGTCGGGGCTGAATCCATCATCGTGGCCGGAGGTGTCGCCTGCAACGCCGGGCTTCGCGCACAAGCAAAACGCACTGGCTTCGCCTGTTACTTCCCCACCGTGCGACTTTCCACCGATAACGCCGCCATGATCGCCGCAGCCGCATATCCAAAATTTTTGCAAAAAGATTTTGCCGGCTACGATCTGAAA
>Ga0182012_10006592_pt1 | contig 11817 bp, 10 predicted proteins | sample 612S2SmetaG_FD_120486 | JGI IMG/M metagenome (GOLD analysis project Ga0182012, IMG submission 120486) | Permafrost microbial communities from Stordalen Mire, Sweden - 612S2S metaG | ecosystem: Environmental > Terrestrial > Soil > Wetlands > Permafrost | place: Sweden: Stordalen | collected...
CACCGGGTGGCGGCGGTGTTCCTGCGTCAATTGCTGGCCGAGGATCTGCAACCCGTGGTGCAGCGGCTGGCGCAAGAAACTGGGGCGGGCCAGACGCAGCCCGCACGGCAGTGACCGGGTTCACCGAGATCGCCGCCGCCGGGCCGCTGCTGGTGGCGCTGGGAGTGTGCTTGCTGGCCGGGCTGGTGTCGTTCGCCTCGCCGTGCGTGGTGCCGTTGGTGCCGGGCTATCTGTCGTATCTGGCCGCTGTGGTGGGCGCGCCAGAGGAGCAAGACCCACCGCGCCCGGGCGCGATCCATACCCAGCCCGCCACGCGGTGGCGGGTCGCGGGATCCGCGGCGTTGTTCGTGGCCGGATTCACCACGGTGTTCGTGCTCGGCACCGTCGCGGTCCTGGGCATGACGAGCACGCTGCTCACCAACCAGCTGGTGCTGCAGCGGGTCGGCGGCGTGCTCACCATCGTCATGGGTCTGGTGTTCGTCGGACTGATCCCGGCCCTGCAGCGTCAGGTGCGGTTCAGCCCGCGGCAGCTGACGACCGTTGCGGGGGCGCCGGTCCTCGGCGCAGTATTCGCACTTGGCTGGACCCCGTGCCTGGGGCCGACGCTGACCGGAGTGATCACCGTCGCTTCGGCCACCCAGGGCGCGAATGTGGGGCGCGGAATCGTGCTGGTGATCGCGTACTGCCTGGGGCTGGGCATCCCGTTCGTGCTGCTGGCCTTCGGTTCGGCGCGAGCCGTTGCGGGCTTCGGCTGGCTGCGCCGGCACACCCACGCCATCCAGATCTTCGGTGGTGTACTGCTGATCATGGTCGGCGCGGCACTGGTCGGCGGGGTGTGGAATGACTTCGTCTCGTGGCTGCGCGACGCGTTCGTCAGCGATGTGAGGTTGCCGATTTGATGGCGCGAGCAGACGCAAAAGCACCCCAAAATGGTTCATTTTGGGGGCTTTTGCGTCTGCTCGGCGCAAAGGTGCGCAACACGTGGCGCGCGCTGACGTCGATGGGCACCGCGCTGGTGCTGTTGTTCTTGCTCGCCCTAGGGGCAATACCCGGCGCACTGCTGCCGCAGCGCAGCCTCAACGCCGGCAAGGTCGCCGAGTACCTGGCCTCGCACAACGTGAGCGGCCCGTGGCTGGATCGGCTGCAAGCCTTCAACGTGTTCTCCAGCTTCTGGTTCACCGCCATCTATGCCCTGCTGTTCGTGTCCCTGGTTGGCTGTCTCACCCCGCGGATGGTCGAGCACGCCCGCAGCCTGCGCGCCAAGCCGGTGGCTGCCCCGCGCAACCTGGCCCGGCTGCCCAAGCACACCAGCTCCGAGCTCATCGCGGACCCCGAGGACCTGAACGCCCTGGCGGCCACGATCACCGGACGGCTGCGCGGCTGGCGTACGACCATCCGGGACAGTTCTGGGACGGTGGAAGTCTCCGCCGAGAAGGGCTACCTGCGCGAATTCGGCAACCTGGTCTTTCACTTCTCGCTGCTGGGCCTGCTGGTCGCGGTTGCCGTCGGCAAGCTGTTCGGCTACGAGGGCAACGTGATCGTCATCGCCGACGGCGGCCCAGGCTTCTGCTCGGCGTCGCCGGCGGCGTTCGATTCGTTCCGCGCCGGCAACACCGTCGACGGCACCTCGCTGCACCCTGTTTGCATCCGGGTCAACGACTTTCAGGCGCACTACCTGCCGTCGGGCCAGGCCACTTCGTTCGCCTCGGACATCGACTACCAGGACTATCGGAACGGCGACGATCCGACGGCGAACAGCTGGCGGCCCTACCGGCTGGAGGTCAATCACCCCCTGCGGATCGGCGGCGACCGGATCTACCTGCAGGGCCACGGCTACGCGCCCACCTTCACCGTGACCTTTCCGGACGGCCAGACGCGAACGTCGACCGTGCAATGGCGACCGGACAACCCGCAGACCCTGCTCTCGTCGGGTGTGGCGCGCATCGACCCGCCCGCGGGCAGCTATCCCAACCCCGTCGAGCGCCGTAACCATGAAATCGCGATCCAGGGCCTGCTGGCACCGACCGAGCAGCTCGACGGCGCCCTGTTGTCGTCGCGGTTCCCGGCACTGAACGCCCCCGCGGTGGCCGTCGATATCTACCGCGGCGACACCGGCCTGGACGGCGGGCGGCCCCAATCCTTGTTCACCCTCGATCCCCGGCTGATCGAGCAAGGCCGGCTCACCAAAGAGAAGCGGGTCAACCTGCGCGCGGGACAGCAGGTCCGGCTCGATCAGGGCCCGGCGGCCGGCACCGTCGTCCGCTTCGACGGGGCCGTTCCGTTCGTCAACCTTCAGGTCTCCCATGACCCCGGCCAGACCTGGGTGCTGGTCTTCGCCATCAGCATGATGGCCGGATTGTTGGTATCGCTGCTGGTGCGTCGCCGTCGCGTCTGGGTGCGCCTTTCGCCTGGCGACCCCGCGCAAGCTACGCCAGGTACGGTAAATATCGAGCTGGGCGGCTTGGCGCGGACCGACAATTCCGGTTGGGGCGACGAGTTCGAAACGCTGACCGAGCGGTTGCTGGACGGACTGGGCGCGCCGCGCGGGCAGGAGCCGGGTCCCAGCCCTGCCCAAACCCCAGCGTCTGGAAGGAGTTCTCAGGTGGACGTCAAATGAATACCCTGCACGTCAACATCGGCCTCGCGCGGTACTCCGACTGGGCGTTCACCTCGGCGGTGGTAGCCCTGGTGGTCGCGCTGCTGCTGCTGGCCTTCGAGCTGGCGTACGTCGGAGGCCGCCGGGTAGACCGCCGGGAGCGGGTGTTGGCCGGTTCGGTTGCCGCCGACAGTGAAAGACCCGGCGTCGTCGCGGACGTTGCCCCGCGGCCATTCGACGAACGCGTCGGGCGGGCCGGACTTGCGGTGGTCTACCTCGGCATCGGGCTGCTGCTGGCGTGCATCGTGCTGCGCGGCCTGGCCACCATGCGGGTGCCCTGGGGCAATATGTACGAGTTCATCAACCTGACCTGCTTCAGCGGGCTGGTCGCCGGCGCGATCGTATTGCGCCGCCCGCAGTACCGCTCGCTGTGGGTTTTCCTGCTGGTGCCGGTGCTGATCCTGCTTACAGTTTCCGGACGCTGGCTCTACACCAATGCGGCACCGGTAATGCCCGCGCTGCAGTCCTACTGGCTGCCCATTCACGTGTCGGTGGTAAGCCTCGGTTCCGGGGTTTTCCTGGTCGCCGGTATCTCGAGCATCCTGTTCTTGCTGCGCACATCGCGGCTGGGCGATCCGGAAACAGAAGGCGCGCTGGCGCGGGTGGTGCAGCGCTTCCCCGACGCGCAGACCCTGGACCGGATCGCCTACCGCACGACGATCTTCGCGTTTCCGGTATTCGGCTTCGGGGTGATTTTCGGTGCTATCTGGGCGGAGGAGGCGTGGGGCAGGTACTGGGGCTGGGATCCCAAGGAGACGGTGTCTTTCGTCGCGTGGGTGGTGTACGCGGCGTATCTGCACGCCAGATCAACGGCGGGGTGGCGGGACAGGAAGGCGGCGTGGATCAACGTCGCGGGATTCGTGGCCATGATCTTCAACCTGTTCTTCGTTAACCTGGTGACAGTGGGTCTGCACTCCTACGCGGGCGTGGGCTGACGCTTAGCCGACCGAACGGAGTACGGCAAACAAGGGGGAATTGCACGTGGCCGACGATCCGAGGACGGGCTGGGGGACACCCGGTCATCCGACTACTCAATTGCCGCTTCAGGCGCCGCCGCCCCACCAACGCCCCGGCCAACCGCCGGCAGAATCCGGCGGCGACACTAATACTCAAGCCTTCGCCGGATTCCGCGGGCGGCGGGCGCCCGGACCGGACAGGCCGCTAGCGCCGCCACCGCCGGCCGGGATGCCGCCCTGGGATCCCACACCGATTACCGGCATCGCTCGGGTCGACCCCACGGCTTTCGGGGCGTACTACAGTGGCCCGGCCGAGGCGCCGCAGACCCAGCAGTATCACCACGAGCGCGTTCCGCACACCCCGTATCCGGAGCTGTCCACCGGCGTGCTCCTGCGGCCGGTCAAACCGCCGCCGTCGCAGGGCTGGCGGCGGTGGCTGTACACGCTGTCCGGTCAGCTGATCAATCTGGGGGAGAGCCCCCGCGCCGCTCGCTACAACAACCTGGTGGCACAGGTGAACCAGCCGCTGCGCGGCTGCTACCGGGTGGCGATGCTGTCGCTGAAGGGTGGTGTCGGCAAGACCACTATCACCGCGACCCTGGGATCCACCTTCGCCGCCCTCCGGGGCGATCGGGTGGTGGCTTTGGATGCCAGCCCCGACCGCGGCACCCTGAGTCAGAAGGTCCCGCTGGAGACGGCGTCCAGCGTGCGCCAGCTGCTGCACGACGCCAAATCGATCGATCGCTACAGCGATATCCGCCGCTACACCTCGCGGGGCCCGAGCGGAATGGAGGTGCTGGCGTCCGAGAGCGATCCGGCGGCGTCGGACCCGTTCAGCGCCGACGACTATGCCAACACCCTCTATCTGTTGGAGCGGTTCTACGGCCTAGTGCTCACCGACTGCGGCACCGGACTCCTGCACTCCGCGATGTCGTCGGTGCTGGACACGGCCAATGTGCTGCTGGTGATCAGCTCGGCATCCATCGACGGCGCGCGGAGCGCTTCGGCGACGTTGGATTGGCTTGACGCGCACGGCCACGAAGAGCTGGTCCGCAACTCGATCGCGGTCATCAACGCGGTGCGGCCACGAACGGGCAAGGTCGACATGGACAAGGTGGTCGAGCACTTCGCCCGGCGTTGCCGCGCGGTGCGGCTAGTGCCCTTCGACCCGCACTTGGAGGAGGGCGCCGAGATCAGCCTGGAACGGTTGCGGCGACCGACTCGTGAAGCGCTCACCGAGCTGGCGGCCGCTGTCGCCGATGGGTTCCCCAGCGACCATCGAGCCTAAGCGGCGATCGCGAGCGCGGCTTAGCCGGGCGCTGCGGGTCGTCGCCAATTGGACCTAGCGCGGGTTATTGTCCCCGTGTCCTAACCGCCGCATGAAATCGGGATCGTCGTCGGGCCCGATAACGCGAGTCTTCGTCCGCAAGATCTGTGAACGCGCCGCACGCAGGCCAACATAGAGCAGCGTCCCCAAAACAAGGACGAGCAGCAGGTAGAGCACTCAACACCTCCTTTGAATGAATATACCTGGGCCGTAGGCTCTAGCTGTGTCAGAACGAGCCAGCGACAACAGCACCGAAAAGCTCGCGGGGGACCGGATTGAGGGTCACCGGGATCGGGTGGTCATCGACGTCTTGTCTTACGCGTCGGCGCGGTTACTCCTGGTGGCTGCGCTCAGTGCCGCGATCTACGGGGTGGCCCGATTACTCGGAGTCACCCAATTCCCCATCGTCGTCGCCGTGTTGTTCGCTTTCATCATCGGAATGCCCCTGGGAATCTGGTTGTTCACCCCGTTACGCCGCCGCGCCACAGCGGCGCTTGCAGTAGTCGGTGGGCGCCGGCGTGCGGAACGCGAAAAGCTGCAGGCCCGGCTGCGCGGCGAGACGGTGCGCGGGCAGGCGCCAGACGACGAGTGAAAGCGCGCGCTCAACCGTTGGGCATGCGTACGACCTGCGCGGCATAACTCAGGCCTGCGCCGTATCCGATCAGCAGGGCAAGGTCGCCCGGTTTGGCTGCCCCGGTCTTCAGTAGTTCGGCCATCGCCAGGGGAATGGAAGCCGCGGACGTATTTCCAGTGTGCTCGATATCGTTGGCGACGATCGCGTCCGGCCGCAACTCCAGGCTCTTCGCCAGTACTTCGTTGATTCGGCTATTGGCCTGGTGAGGGACGAACACGTCTATCTCGTCGGGTCTGATTCCTGCTGCGTCCATCGCCTGCCGACCGACCTTGCCCATTTCGAATGCCGCCCAGCGGAATACCGCGCTGCCTTCAAGCCGCAGGTACGGCCGCGGGCCGGTGGGATCCTGGGTGTAGGAGATCCAGTCGATATCCTGACGGATGGCATTGGCCTGTTCGCCGTCGCTGCCCCACACGGTCGGTCCAATACCCTGAATGGGCGTCTCGCCCACCACAACTCCGGCTGCGCCGTCGGCAAAGATGAAACAGTTGCTGCGGTCCTGCATGTCGACAGTGGGGGACAGTTTCTCCGAACCGATTACCAGCATCTTGTTGGCACTGCCGCCGCGGACCATGTCGGCGGCGACGCCGAGCGCGTACCCGAAGCCGGCGCACCCCGCCGCGATATCAAACCCGAGAACACCCTTTGCGCCCAGGGCTGCTGCAACCGTTGGGGCGCAGCCCGGGGTCTGACGAAAATGGGTGTTGGTGGCGACGATGACGCCGTCAATATCGGTCGCCGCGAGTGCGGCGTTCGAAATGGCCTGTCGACCCGCCTCGATCGCCATGGATGCGGCGGATTCCTCGGCAGCGGCGAACCGGCGAGTTTTGATTCCGGTTCGGGAGAAGATCCACTCGTCGGAAGAGTCGATGTCCTGACATATCTCGTCGTTGGTGACCACTCGCTGAGGGCGGTATGAGCCGAGACTGAGCAATCCGATGGACTTGGGCCCGCTGGTCGTGGCGATCTGCTTCATGCCCGTCCCTCGATTGGTGGTGTCACCTGACTCTATGCATGTTTATCTCGGGCCGGTGCCTGAGGCTCCAGGGTCAGCGCCCACGATGCACAGTCAAAGCCGCAAGCGGGCTAATGCCAAAGCTACCGCTACAGCGATCGCCCACACCACCATGGCCAGCCCGGTGTCACGCAGCACCGGGATGAGCTCTGGCCCGACGCGGCCGGATCGCACCGGCGCTGCGGCGCGCAGGGCCAGCGGCGTGGCCACCAAGCCCACCGCACACCACGCCGTCGCCAGCATCAGCACCAGCGTCAGCGCTCCGGCGGTCGCCAGCAACGCCTGGTAGAACACCCGGGTCCGGGCGTCGCCTAGGCGTACCGCGAGGGTCAACTTGTGCGACTGCGTGTCGGTGGGGATGTCCCGCAGGTTGTTCGCTACCAGCACCGCTGACGACAGGGCGCCGACAGCGACCGCCAGCACCAGCCCCACCCAGTCGACCCGCAGTGCCTGGGTGTATTCGGTGCCGAGAACGGCGACCAGGCCGAAGAACACGAACACCGCGACCTCGCCAAAACCCGCATAGCCGTAGGGTTTGGACCCGCCCGTGTACAGCCATGCACCGGCAACGCAGGCGACGCCAACAGCGATCAGCCACGGCGCGCTGAGCAACGCCAGTACCAGCCCGGCCACCGCCCCGACCGTCAAGCTCGTCACCGCCGCGGTCAACACCGATCGCGGGGTCGCCAGTCGCGAACCCACCAGTCGCAGCGGGCCGGCCCGCTCATCGTCGGTGCCACGGATGCCGTCCGAGTAGTCGTTCGCGTAGTTGACGCCGACGATCAACGCCAGCGCGACGACCAGCGCCAGCAGCGCTTTCCCCCACACCGCGGAGTGCAGCCATGCGGCAGCGCCGGTCCCGGCGACGACCGGCGCCACCGCGTTGGGCAGCGTCCGCGGTCGCGCACCTGATATCCACTGCGTGAAGGTGGCCACTAGGGCATCCTTCCGCTGCCGCGCACACGAGAACAACCGGGGGGTCGTGCCGCACAATGGGCGCATGCTCGGAGTTATCGGCGGCAGCGGTTTTTACAGCTTCTTTGAGGCCCCTTTTGGAAGCAAATCCCGCGACGTCAGCATCGACACCCCGTACGGTGCGCCCAGCGCACCGATCACGGTGGGCGCCATCGGTGAGCACGAAGTCGCCTTCCTACCCCGACACGGCGCCCAACATGAATACTCGGCGCACACCGTGCCGTACCGGGCCAACATGTGGGCGCTGCGAAAGCTCGGCGTGCGGCGAGTTTTCGCGCCGTGCGCTGTCGGCAGCCTGAAACCTGAACTGGGCCCGGGGGCCGTCGTGGTCCCCGATCAGCTGGTGGACCGCACCACCGGCCGGGCCGACACCTATTTCGACTCCGGGGCCATCCACGTCGACTTCGCCGATCCGTACTGCCCGGCCCTGCGAGCCGCGGCCAGCGGTCTGCCCGGCGTGACCGACGGCGGCACCATTGTGGTGATTCAAGGCCCGCGGTTTTCCACCCGAGCCGAAAGCCAGTGGTTCGCCTCGGCCGGGTTCAGCCTGGTCAACATGACCGGCTATCCGGAGGCCGTGCTCGCGCGGGAGCTCGAAATATGTTATGCGGCAATTGCTTTAGTGACCGACCTGGACGCGGGCATCACGCCCGGCGAGGGTGTGAAGGCTGTTGACGTGTTCGCCCAATTCGAGAAGAACATGACTCTGTTCAAGAAGTTGGTGGGCGCGGCGATCGGCCGCGTCGCTGTCGATCGCACCTGCACGCACTGCCTGCCGCACACCGGCGTCACCTTGCCGCAGGAGTTGCCATGAACGCGTTGGCGGGGGACTCGACCTAAGTCGAGTCTTGCGGTGGTCGGTAAATTCTGGGCTTCTCGGTGGGTGTCTGCAAGGGTGTCTGCAAAGGTATCCGCCGCGTGGCGGAATCGTCGCCGCGGAAGATTCGAGGCGAGGCGCCGGTAGCGATGCGGGTAGTCGTCGCGGCCGACGGCAGCGCAGCGGCCCTCGGGGCCCGACGCTGAGTCTTGCGGGCGCGAGCGGCACGGCGCTTTTCCCGGCGCAGACGTCGACGGGTGAGGTGGCCGGTGATGATGGCGAAGGCAAGGATGCCCAGGGCCAAGCCGGACAGCACCACATCGAAGGTGCTGGTGATCTGCTGCGCGAGATCGTTTCCGTAAACCGGGTTAGTCCACCCGCCGCCGTTCGGAGGTTGTTGGAATCGTGGGGGCAGGACGACGCCCACCACAACGCGAGCAACGCTGAGTGTGACCAGGAGTCCAGCAAGCGATGACGTCAATCTGGCGCGGATGGCGGCGTTGGTCAGGTTTATCCGAAGCCAGATCGCAAGGATCGCGGTGACCAGATCGAAAGCGGCCAGCGTTATCGTGTCGTAGCGGGAGAAGGGGTAGTTCAGAATCACCGCCACGGCGAGGTCGTTGGCCCTCATCAACATCGATCCAAAGCACCACAGGGCGATGAGCAGCAAGCCATTTCGGGCGGCAGTCCGCCACGGGCCTTCGTCGGTCGACGCCGTGTGTCGATAGCCGAACAAGGTCCGCGGCCCGAAGATCGCCGCAGCTGCCGCCCACGCCAAATAACCCTCGAACCCGACCCCGGCCGTCGACGTGTTCTGCGCGATGCCGTGGAAGGCGTCGATGTCACGACCGATCGGAAGGCTCCACACCAGGACCCCGGCGACCAGCGTCGAGGCCCCCAGCGCGATGGTCGCGAGTTGGGAAGCGTTGTCGCTGCGAAGCATCCACCGCGACGCGACCAACACGGCGGCCAACGCCACCACGCCGTACACCACCGCCGTCGAGATCACGGCGATGTTCTGCTTGCCGAAGTCAGACGAACCGCCAGCGCCGTGCAACGCATACTTCAGCCGCCAGAACAAGTTGAAGGCGAAGCTCAGTGCCGCCGCGACCATCGACGCGTAGCCGAGGATCCGGGTCCACCTCAGCCAACCGCTGAACGCGTCATCCGCCCCGGTGATCGCCGGTTGTGCGGCCAGCAGTGCGCCGGCGATCCCCAGCCACCCGCCAGGCCCGACGCCACCGGGCACAGCCACGCCGCTTCCGGATCGGATCGTCTCGAACACGTCGAACACGACGAAGCCGAGCACCAGCAGCAGATAAGGGAGGTTGAGTGCGAAGCGAAGCCGCCCGCTCACGGCTAGGGAAGCCAGGGAAAGCAGCGTCACCGCGCCCAGTGCACCGAACAAGGCCGTCTTGCTGTCCGGAATTCCCACACCGAAATACAGGTTCCACGGCAACAGCACCGCACCGACGAGCAGAACTGCGGCAAGCAGCTTGCGAACAATATTCCAGCGGCGCTGGCCCGCGTGGTCCGGAGTTGCCGGATCCGCCGGATTCCCCGGACGCGCCGGTGCCTGCCGGAGATGCCCGCTGACCGGGCCGGTCGGCGTGTCGTCGTTGCTTTGCGTCACGATGCCCCCCAGGGATCAAGGACGGTCACTGTTGGCGCGGATTCGGTTGGGCGGCGAGGGAGCACCCCGCCGGGCCGAATGTGACGCTCAGTTGCGAACATAGTCTCCATTCGGGCGGCGCGGCAGTGGCTGACAACCGGCACTTGAAGCACCTGTCGTCCCGCGGCGACCGTCCCGCGGTTGGGGAAGCCGGTTACGCTGCGCTGTAAGCAAACCTCGTCGGCTGGAACAATTGATACTGCCGACGGTATCGCAGTGTAATGATGGCTGGAGATTGCTGGCGCGGGGTGGCCAGCCGAAGGAGAGCCGCGGTGGACGTCATTTTGGGGGTTGCGGTGACTGGCCCCGTTGCCCGCTTGGCGCTTGTCGCGTCGGGGCCGGCGGGCCACGACGTGATCGACCAATCCGTCGTCGATCTCGCTGATCAACCGATCGAGACGTTGACCCAGACCGTGGTCGGCACGAATCGACTCCTCGCCGACGAGAGCCACCGGCTGGTCGCCACCCGGCTGTGCTGGACAGATCACCCCAAAGCCGACCAGTTGCGGCGGGCGTTGGAAGATTCCGGCGTTCACGACGTCGCGGTGCTGTCGGAATCGCAGGCGGTGACTGCCTTGATGCGCGCCGCGGGGCGGCCCGGCGCCGTGCTGGTGATGGACGACGAGACCGCCACGTTGTCAATCGTGGGTTCGGGGGTCGATTCGGCGGCGGGTGACGAGCACGCGCCGCCGACCCTGCTGGCCACCGGGTCCCTTGCCGGTGCGGAAGCCACCGCCACGCTCGACACACTGATGGCCAGGCTCGGCGACCAGCCGGACGCCGCGGGGGATCTGTACCTTTTGGGCGCGTCTCCTGAGCTCACCCAAGTTGCCCACCAGCTTCGCGATGCGACGACGATGCGGGTGGAGATTGCCGACGACCCCACTTTTGCGCTCGCCCGCGGCGCTGCACTGGCGGCCGCGCCTTTGGCGGCTGGGCCTGACGCGACCGCGATGGCCCCGGCCGTGCTCACCGGAGACGAAACGACGATCGCACCCGCCGCCGAGTTTGCCGACCCGAATGCGGAGGATCACCAGCTGGCCTATTCGATGGCCGGCGAGAATGAACTGCTTCCCGTCGACATGGATGAATACGACGACTACGACGAGTTCGGCGATGGCGATGGCGATGGCGAGGCCGAGACCGGACCGGTGCGGCTCAGCCGCCGGTCGCTGCTCGTCGGCAACGCCGTCATCGCCTTCGCGGTAATCGGGTTCGCGTCCCTGGCTGTGGCGGTGGTGATCGCCGTCCGGCCGACCGCTGCTACCCAGCCCGTGGTTGGGCTGCAGAACGCCGCCCCGGGAAAGTTCATGCCGCTGTTGCCGACTCAGCAACAGGCCCCGGTGCCGGCGCCCCCGCCTGATCAGCCGAACGCGGGATACCAGGGCGGCGTCATTCCAGATTCCAACGGTTACATTCCGCAGCAGCTGATTCCCGAAGGCGGTGGGCTGGCGGCAATTGCCCCCGCTCACGTCGCCCCGCCCTGGCCGGGCGGCATCAATCCGTATCCGGGGTGGCAGCCGCCGTACCCGGGCTGGCAGCCGCCGTACCCGGGGTGGCAGCCGCCGTATCCCGGATGGCAGCCGTATCCGGGGTGGCAGCCGCCGTACCCGGGCTGGCGGCCGCCGTATCCGGGGTGGCAGCCGGGATACCCGACCACTCCGCCCACCACGCCTCCGACCACTCCGCCCACCACGCCTCCGACCACTCCGCCCACCACGCCTCCGACCACTCCGCCCACCACGCCTCCGACCACTCCGCCCAC
>Ga0182012_10006593_pt1 | contig 11815 bp, 8 predicted proteins | sample 612S2SmetaG_FD_120486 | JGI IMG/M metagenome (GOLD analysis project Ga0182012, IMG submission 120486) | Permafrost microbial communities from Stordalen Mire, Sweden - 612S2S metaG | ecosystem: Environmental > Terrestrial > Soil > Wetlands > Permafrost | place: Sweden: Stordalen | collected...
GCCGCCGCCACCGCCGAAGCCGCCGCCGCCGCCGAAACCACCGCCGCCGAAGCCGCCGGCCCCGAAGCCGCCGGCCCCTGTGAATCCGGACGCCCCACCGAGCCCACCGAACCGGGTGGTCGTGGTCGACGTGGAGGGCAGGGGCTCCGACAGGGAGGCCAGCGAGACCAGCTCACCCTGGTTCAGACCGGACGTGATCTGGGTGAGGACGTCCCCCACCGTGCCGGTGCCGACCCTCACCACTTTGACAGTGGTCCCGGTGACCACATCCACCAGGTGACTCGAGCCGATGGTGTGCACGGCCGACGTCGGTACCGTCATGACCCCCACCGAGCGCCGGGTCACGATGGACACGCTGGCATAGGCCCCGGAAAACTGGCCGAGATCCGTGGAGTCGAGGGTGATGGTGACCGGGTAGGTGGTGGTGGACCCGGAGGTGGTGCCGAGCACGCCGATGGCGCTGACCCGTCCGGTCTCGACTGAGTTCGTCGAGTCCGGGGTCACCGTGGCGTGCTGGCCGATGGATACCTTGCCGATGTCGGTGACCGGGATGTCGGCGGACACCTCGTAGGTGGAGCCGGTCCCGATCACCACGATCTGGGGGGTCGTCGAACCCGCGGTGACCGAGTCACCGACGGCGAGGGAGACCGAGGCCACCGTCCCGGCGATGGAGCTGACAAGGTTGGCGCCGGCGACCGCCTGTTGGGCGTCGGTCAGGTTGGCCCGGGCCGTGTCGATGGACGCCTGGTCCACGGCCAGCTGCTGGGCACTGGCGGCCTGGTTGGTCGCGCCGTCGCCACCCGACGCCGAGCCCGCCGACGCCTCCGTCCCACGGCTCGAAGCGGTCGAGCCGCTCGACGCGCTCGAACCGCTCGTCGTGCTCCCGGCGCTGATCCCACCGGACGATCCGGTCGGTCCGGTCGATCCCGTCGATCCCGTCGATCCGGTCGATCCCGTCGATCCGGTCGATCCGGTCGACGACAGGGCGGCGTTGAGCGCGCTCTCCGCCGCCGCCACCTTCTTCAGGTCCGCCGACACCTGGGTCTGGGCCGCACTGGCCTGACTGAGGGCCTCGCTGCACGTCGTCGGTGTGGCCCCGGCCCCACCTGTGGTGCCACTCGTCCCACCGGTCCCACCGGATCCACCACCGGGTGGGGTCCCGCCTGTCCCACCGGTCCCGCCGGCCATGCTCCCGCCAGGGGTGGTGGTCGTGGTGGTCGTCGTGGTCGAGCTCGGTGCGGTGGAGGTCGTCTCGGCCTCACACAGGGTGGTCGCCGCAGTGAGGGCCGAGGTGGCCTGGGTCGAGGCGGTGTCGGCCTGGGACTGGGCGGCCACCAGCGCGGCCTGGAGTTTGGTGATCACCTGTGTGTCCGGCCCGGTCCCCGTGGCCGTCGACGTCACCACGGTGGTCGGCGTGGTGGCCGCGGCCGTCGTCGTGGACGTCGTGGTGGTGGTGGCCGCCTCGCTGGCTTCCGCCTTGGCCAGCGTGGCCTGGGCCGATGCCAGCGACGCCTGGGCCGAGGTCACCGCGGCATTCAGGGTGGCGAGGTCGAGCGAGGCCAAGGTCTGACCGGCGGCCACGGTCTGACCCACCGTGACATCGATCGAGGCAACGGTGCCCGAGGCGTTGAAGGTGAGGTCGGCCTGGTTGACCGGCGTGACGGTGCCCACCGCATCGAGCGTGGACTCGACGGTACCGGTGCCCACGGCGGCCGTCCGGTAGGCCGGAGTGGCGCTGCCGGTCAGCCCCCAGGCCAGGAGGGCCGCCGCCACGAGGACCACGGCCACCCCGATGCGGAAGGGCGAGGCCCATCCGTGACCGTTGGTGGGGTGCACGTCCTCGGCCGCGGCGGGTCGGCCCCCGGCCGGGCCTACGCCCGGGTCCGAGGGAGCCTCCGCGTCGGCCGGGGACGGGTCAGGCACCGGTGGTGCCACCCGGGGTGCCGGCCGCCGGCCCACCCGCCGCGCCGCCCCGGAATCCGAATCCGGAGGTGCAGCCGTTGGCGCCAGGAGTCGAGATGGTGATGGACGACGCGGTCACCGCTCCGGTGGAGTTCGCCGGGCCGATGGCCGAGGCACACTTGCCCACGGCCAGGTCGGTGGCTGAGGCCGTGGTGCGCTGCGTGAACGTGGTCGACGCGGTGAGGGTGACGACCACGCTGGACGTCGTACCGGTTCGTGGATTCTTCTCGCTGATCGTCACCGACGATCCGCTCACCGCGGTCACCGATCCCGAGGCGGCCCCGAAGGTGCCCCCGGCGAAGCCGCCGGCCGGCCGGCTCCCCGACCCGGCTCCGGGGAAGCCCTCGCCCGATCCTCCGCCGGCACCACCGGTGCCCCCGGTGCCACCCCGCGGGAAGCCCCCTCCTGCCCCGCCAGGGCCACCGCCGAACCCACCGAAGCCGCCGGTGCAGCCGGCCGAGGTGGGCTGGCTGATGGTCACCGTCGTGGCCGTCACCGGCTCACCGAAGGCCCGGATGGTGGAGGACGACGAGGTGCCCGACGTGGGCTTGCCGAAAGCCGAGATGCACGAGCCCACGGTCACGTCGGCCACCGTGGCCGATACCGTCTGCTCGAACGTGGTGGTGGACGTGTAATTGACCGTGGTCTGGCTGGTCGTGCTCTGGACCTCCAGCGAGGTACCGCTGATGGACGCGATCTCTCCCGAGGTGACGGGGAACCGGCGGGCGGATGCGCCACTCCCACCGGTTCCGCTCCGGCTCGGGGTCGGCGCCTTGGTGGTGGACGTCGTCGAGGCCGACGACGAGCTCCCGCAGGCGGCCAGGGTGACCGCCACAGCGCCGACCACCGTCAGGGCCAGCGCCCGGCGCACGGATGGGGTGCGGATCAGCCGGTGGCCGGACGGGCCACTCGGCCGGCAGGGAGACGATTCGGTGGGGTTGTTCATTTCTCTTCCTTGTCGTGGATACGGGGTCGTGGGAACAGGATCGTGGATACGGGGTCGTGGGAACAGGGTCGTGGGAACAGGCTCACTCGCTGCGCAGCGCGTCGATGGGGGGCAGCTTGGCGGCGCGGCCCGCCGGGTACACCCCGAACGCCACCCCGATGCCGATGGCCACCACGATGGCCCCGGCGGTGGCCGCCGCCGAGATCCTGATGGGGTCGGAGATGAAGTGCGGGAGGATCCAGGCGCCCAGGAGTCCCAGCCCGACACCGAGCACCCCGCCCAGCAGGCCGAGCACCGATGCCTCCACGAGGAACTGGCGACGGATGACCCGGGGGGTGGCCCCGAGGGCCTTGCGCAGTCCGATCTCCCGGATCCGCTCGGTGACCGACACCAGCATGATGTTCATGACGCCGATGCCCCCGACCAGGAGCGAGATGCCGGCGATGCCACCCAGCAGCACCGTGAGGGTCTTGTCCACCGAGGTGGCCGTGCTCACCAGTGAGGTCTCCGGGGTGATGGTGTAGTCGGCGTCGGCCGGGGTGGTGATGCCGTGGAGGCTGAGCAGCTCGGCGTTGGCCTCCTGGTAGGCGGCGGAGAGTGTCGACGACGAGGTGGCCTGGACCAGGATGTCGCTGACCGAGTTGCGGGTGGTGCCGCCGAACAGCTGGGTGGAGGCCGTGGTGATGGGCACGATGGCCTGGTCGTCCTGGTCCGAGGTGCTCGAGGAGTCGCCCGACGAGCCCACGGTGTTGAGCACGCCGATGACCGACATGGGCAGGCCCGCCACGGTCACCGTCTGGCCCACCGGGTCACGCGCCCCGAACAGCTCCTCGGCCGTGGTCGAGCCGAGCACCACGACGTCGGCCCGGGTGGTGAGGTCGTGCCCGGCGATGAACCGCCCCTGGGTGATGGAGCGCCCCCGCACCGTCAGCCACGACGGCCAGGTGCCGACCACGGTGGTGGTCCAGTTGGTGGTGCCGGCCACCAGCGATTCCGACTCCGAGGAGGTGGGGGCCACGGCCCCGATGTCGGGGGCCACCGTCTTGGAGTCCAGCGCGGTGGCATTGGCCAGGGTCAGCGTCGATGCGGTCCCGAACCCACCCCGGATCCCCGAGCTCGAGGTGGTGCTGCCCGGTGAGATGGTCAACAGGTTCGAGCCCAGCGCGGTGATCTCCGAGCTGACCTGCTGCTGGGCGCCCTCGCCCAGACCCACGGTGAGGATCACCGCGGTGATCCCGATCATGATGCCGAGGATGGTGAGCCCCGACCGTAGGCGGTGGGTGACCACGGCCTCGAGGCCGGTCCGGAAGGTCTCGAGGACGTTCACGGGAGGCCGGCCGCACTGTCGGCGAGATCGCCCTCGAAGATCTCCCCGTCCCTGATGCGCATGACCCGCTCCGCCTCGGTGGCGACGTCGGCGTCGTGGGTGATGAGCACGATGGTCCGCCCGCTCCGGTGGAGCTCCTCGAGCAGGTCGAGCACGTCACGGGCCGACACCGAGTCCAGGTTGCCGGTGGGCTCGTCGGCCAGGATCAGGTCCGGATCGGTGACCAGGGCACGGGCCACCGCCACCCGTTGCTGCTGCCCACCGGACAGCTCGCCCGGCCGGTGCTCGATGCGGTCGCCCAGGCCCACCCGGTCCAGGGCGGCCAGGGCCCTCTCCTTGCGCGCCGAGCGGTCGATGCCGGCGTAGATCAGGGGAAGCTCCACGTTCCGCCAGGCCGACAGCGAGGCCAGCAGATTGAACTGCTGGAAGACGAACCCGATCCGGCGGTTGCGGACGTGGGCCAGCTCGTCTTCGCTCATGGTGCTGACATCCTCGCCGGCCAGCCAGAACGAGCCCGACGTGGGCACGTCGAGGCAACCGAGGATGTGCATCAGGGTTGACTTGCCCGAACCGGACGGCCCCATCACGGCCACATACTCACCTGACTGGATCCCGAAGGAGACCCCGCGCAGCGCCTCGACCTCGAGGCTCCCGTTGGAGTAGGTCTTCCGCACCTCGTCGACCTCGATGACGGGTCGGTCGAGCGCCGGGTGCCGGCCGGTCGGCTCCAGCCACACCTCGGAGGTGTCATCGAGGGTGAGGGGCGGGCGGGCTGCGCCGCCGCCGATCGCCGGGGACCCGGTGGGACGCTCGGGAGTCGTCATCCGGCCAATCCCCCACCGCCGCTGAAGCCGCCGCCGCCGCTGAAGCCACCGCCGCCACCGAACCCGCCGGCCCCGGTGCGCCCGAACAGTCCGCTCCGGGTCCCGGTGCCCAGGCCACCGTGGAAGGTGACCTCGGTGACGTACACCTTGTCGCCCACGGCCAGACCACTGGTCACCTGGGTGTCACCGTCCGAGGCCGCACCGATCTCGACGGTCCGGGACACCTTGGTCCCGTCCTGGTCGAGGAGGACGGTGGTGGTGTTCCCGCTGTACTGGATGGCCGTCGTCGGCACCACCACGACGTCCTGGAGCTCCTCGGTGATGATGGACACGGTGGCGGCCGAGCCACCGTAGAGCCCGGACGGGCTGCCGGTGACGTCGATCACCACCGGGAAGGAGGACACGTCCGAGCTGGTGGAGGCGAGCAGGCCCACCGAGGCCACCGTGCCGAAGATGTCCGAGGTCGAGCCTGAGACGGTGACCGTCGCCTGGTCGCCCACCTTCACCTGGCTCACCTGGGTGCTGTCCACCGTGCAGTTGACGATGTAGGAGCCGGTGGAGACCACGACCACCTGGGCCGTCGACGAGCTCGACGACGTGGACGACGACGTCGACGCCGAGGTGGTCCCTCCGGAGGCAGCGGCCGACGCGCCCCCGGCGAAGCTGCTTCCGCCCGCGGTCGCCGTCGTGCCACCGCCGGCGGAAGCGGACCCGGTCGAGGTGGACGACGTACCGGAGCCGTCGACCTGCTGGCCGACCGTGAGCGTGACCGAGGCCACCGTGCCGGCGATGGTGGACGTGAGGGTGGCGTCGGACAACGACGTCTGCGCCGAGTTCACCGTGGTCTGGGCCGAGGCGATGGTGGCCTCGTCCGAGGCGATCTGGGCCGCCGAGGCCCCGTTGGTCTGGTCGGTCGACAGCGTGGCCTGGTCGAGCGCCAGGGTGGCCTGGGCTTGGGCCAGCGCCGCCTGGAGCGAGGTGGGGTCGATGGTGGCCAGGGTCTGGCCCACCGATACCTGCTGGCCGGCGGTGACGTCGACGGCGGTGACCCGTCCCGAGGCGCCGAAGTTGAGGTCGGCCGTGCTGGCCGGCTCGACGGTCCCCGACGAGGAGACGGTCTGGGTGATGGTGCCGGTCGAGACGGTCTGGACCGTCGTGGTCGTGGTCACGAGGGGCGTAGCGCTCGAGCTGCTGGTGGCGAGCCAGGTCCCCAACCCGGCTCCTAGAGCAACAACGGCGACGACCACGATGATGATGGGGCCCTTGCGGGCGTACCACCGCTTGCGTCCACGTGCCACTGACTACCTCGCTTGCCGTCTCGCCGGTCACGACGCCGGCCACCCGTCGGGGGTCCAGCGGTCATCGGGCCCCACCGGGATGGGCCGGCCCCATCCAACCGGGCGAACATTGACGCCAGGCCACAGCCACCTGTGGGGTTCCTGAGAAAGCCTCCCGAGCGGAGCGTTCCGGCCCGAGGGTCCGCGTCCCCTAGGGTCAGCGACGGTGCCGACAGGGAGGATCCCGGCCGGCCGACGGAGCAGGGAGGTACCTGATGGAGTATCGGAATCTCGGCAGAACGGGCCTGCGGGTGTCGCGGGTCTGTCTGGGAATGATGAGCTATGGCAACGACAGCGACCGGCAGTGGGCGCTGGACGAGGACCAGGCCGAGCCCATCGTGCGGGCCGCCGTCGAGGGCGGTATCACCTTCTTCGACACTGCGGACACCTACTCCAAGGGCGCCAGCGAGGTGGCCACCGGACGCCTGCTCTCCAAATTCCTCAGCCGCGACGAGGTCGTCGTGGCCACCAAGGTCTTCATGCCGATGACTCCGGGCGAGAACGGCGGCGGGCTGTCACGCAAGCACATCCTGTCGGCCATCGACGCCTCGCTGGCCCGACTGGGCATGGACTACGTCGACCTCTACCAGATCCACCGGTGGGACCCCCGCACGCCCATCGAGGAGACGATGGAGGCGCTCCACGACGTGGTCCGGGCGGGCAAGGCCCGCTACATCGGCGCCAGCAGCATGTACGCCTGGCAGTTCGCTCAGGCCCAGCACGCGGCCGACCTCAACCACTGGACCCGCTTCGTGTCCATGCAGAACCACTACAACCTGATCTACCGGGAAGAAGAGCGCGAGATGATCCCCCAGTGCATCGACCAGGGGGTCGGCATCATCCCCTGGAGCCCCCTGGCCCGAGGCGTGCTGGCCGGCAACCGCTCACGCACCGGCGAGAAGCGGACCACACGGTCGGGTACCGACGACTTCACCGACTACCTCTACAACCAGCCCACCGACTTCGATGTCGTCGAGCGGGTGGCCGAGGTCGCCGAGGGGCGTGGGGTGCCTGCGGCGCAGGTGGCATTGGCCTGGATCCTCCAGCGCCCCGGGATCACCGCGCCGATCATCGGGGCCACCAAACCGCACCATCTCACCGACGCGCTGGCTGCCGAGCAGTTGGAGCTCTCTGCCGACGAGGTGGCACGACTGGAGGAGCCCTACGTGCCCCACCCCGTGCTCGGCCACTTCTGAGTTCCGGGGCCCCGGGGAGCGGGTGGCCGGAGGGCCGGGGGCCGACGGCCGGCCGGGGGGCGGGGAGCCGGCGGCCGGCCCGGGGTGGGCTCTCCGCCGGCGAAGAGGTCCTCGAAATAACATGACATCCGTAGGCAGTACGTACTCGCCCCAGGTGATCGGGGGGAACGGTCGGCGGATGGATCTCTCGGCACGGGGTGCCGCCACCCATCGGCCCGCCCGCTGGGTGCGTGTACGGTCAGGAGCGCAGCAGCGCAGGAGCGCAGGAGCGGACGAGCCAGGAGGGCTGTGAGCATGGACCGACCGACCGGCGTCGACTTCCACTTCGACATCATGTGCCCGTACGCGTACCAGACCTCCCTCTGGATGCGTCAGGTCCGCGATGCAGCCGGCATCGACGTCCGGTGGCGCTTCTTCAGCCTCGAGGAGGTCAACCGCGAGCCGGGCAAGAAACACCCCTGGGAGCGCGAGTGGACCTACGGCTGGTCGATGATGCGGATCGGGGCCTACCTCCGGCGACAGGACATGGAACTGCTCGACCGGTGGTACGAGGCTGCCGGGGCCGCTCTCCACGTCCAGGGGCGCAAGCCGCACCGGCCCGAGGTGGCCGAGGCGATCCTGGTCGAGCTGGGTCTCGATCCCGGAATCGTCGCCGAGGCCATCGCCGATCCCACCACCGGCGACGACGTGATGGCCGAGCACGAACGGGTGGTGTCGAAGGGGGGGTTCGGCGTCCCCACCCTGGTCTTCGACGACGGTCAGATGCTCTTCGGCCCCGTCCTGGTCCACCCACCGGAGGGCGATGCCGCCGTACGCCTGTGGGAGCACGTCACCGGCTGGTTGGAGTTCCCCACCGTGTTCGAGCTGCAGAGGCCGAAGTCCGCCACCGACATCGAGACCATCGCCGACGCCTTCTCCGCCTACCTGAACGCGCGTGATTGGTTCAGCGTCGAGAAGCCCACACCGTGAACCGGGCCGACGCGCCCAGCGGGGCCGGGCCCGACAGGACCGGGGCCTGACCGGGGCGGTCCCCCGTCACAGCTCGGGGCTGGAATCGTGGCGCTCCGTGGCCTCCCCGACCCTGCGGAGCCGCCAGATGCCGAGGGCAGGGAACAGCAGCACCGACAGCATGCCCGCTGCCACCAGGGACGCCGCGTTGACCTGCAGAATCCGGTGCTCCTCCAGGGCGATCTCGGTGATGACCACGATCAACGGGAGCCCGGTGGCCGAAAACAGGGCCATCGGAACCCGCTCCGGGACGGTCAGCCGGCTCCGGTAGAGCAGGAACACCGGTACCCCACGGGCCAGGAGCATCAACAAAAGGAACAGGGGCACCCGCCACAGAGCGCTCGGGTGCCGCACGAAGACGTGGGCGTCGAACTGGATGCCGCTGACCACGAAGAAGATCGGGATCAGGAACCCGAACCCGATGGCCTCCAACTTGGCCTTGATGGCCACGCTCTCGCCCCGGGAGGTGAACAGGCGGACCACGATGCCGGCTGCGAACGCACCGAGGAGCACGTCCAGTCCGAGGGTCTGGGCCAGCAGCACCAGCAGCACGATGAACATCAGGGACACCCGCACGGGCAGTTGCGCGCTGGACTCCAGGTGGCGGTTGAGGATCTCCACCATCCGGGGAGGCTGGGCCCGCGCCGCCAGGAGCACCGTGGCCACGGCCACCACGATGAAGGCGACCAGCAGTACCGAGGTGAGGAGCGGCTCCTTCCGGGTCAGGAGGAGGGCGACGGCCACGATGGGCAGGAACTCACCGCAGGTACCGATGGCGGAGATGAGTGCACCGAAGCTGGTGTCCATGACGTCGGCGTCGCGCAGCATGGGCACCAGGGTGCCGAGGGCCGTGGTGGTGAGGGCCAGCCCGACCACCACGGTGTCGCGCGCCAACCCCGACGAGACCAGGGCGAATGCCGCCCCCAGCCCGATCACGAGGGAGATGAGCCAGCCGATGGTCGCCAACTGGAGCGGCCGTCCCCGGATCCTCTGGAGGTCCAATTCGTAGCCGGCCAGGAAGATGAGATAGGTGAGGCCCAGATCCGACAGGCCCGACACCACATTGGTGACGTGGGCCACGTCGAGCACATACGGCCCGAGCAGCATGCCCAGACCGATCTGGAAGACGATCTCGGGAATGGCCAACCGTCCGGTCAGCTCGGACAGGATGGGGGCGACCACTGCGGCGATGGCGATCAACACCAACGTGGCGATCGATGTCGAGGTGCTCACACCTCCCCGCCAGGCCCAGGGCGCTTGAACATCGCATCACATTAGGCGCACCCACCGGACCGGGGCCGGAACCCGGGGGCAGCCCGGGGGCGCGGCGCGGGATGCCTGAGGCAGACTGGCCGCGTTTCTGCGTCGCCGTGCCGGTCCCGTCCCTCGACCCACGGGAGTGGCCGGTGTTGACCGTGGTCGGCCCCGTGGGTGGCGAGGAGCACCACGCCGGTCGCCACCGTCAGCACGGCCACCCCGAACGGCCGTCCCGGGTCGACGCCGTCATGGAGGGCGTCGCCGATCTCCATCTGGGGACCGACCTCAGTGTGCTCGAGGCCCGTATGGCCGGGCCTGACCGGCTGGTCCGGGTCCACGGAGCCGCCTACCTCGACAGGCTCGAGCAGCTCTGCGCGTCCGGTGGAGGCGCGCTCGACCAGGACACCTATGCAACCGAGGCCTCGTGGGACGCCGCCCGGCTGTCGGCGGGGGCCGGACTGGTGGCGATCGAGGCGCTGCAGGCCGACCGTGACGGTGTGGCCTTCGTGGTGGCCCGGCCGCCCGGTCATCACGCCAGTGCCGACCGGCCCATGGGCTTCTGCCTCCTCAACAACGTGGCGGTGGCGGCCATGGCCCTGGTCGATGCCGGTCAACGCGTCCTGATCGTCGACTGGGACGTCCACCACGGGAACGGGACCCAGGCCATCTTCTGGAACGAGCCCCACGTGCTCTATGTCTCCACGCACCAGTGGCCCTGCTACCCCGGAACCGGACGACCCGACGAGGTGGGCGGCCCGACGGCCCGGGGGGAGACGCTCAATGTGCCGCTCCCTCCCGGCGCCACCGGCGATGTGGTGCGAGAGGCCTTCGACCGGGTGATCGGGCCGGCCGTCGAGGAGTTCGGACCCGACTGGGTCCTGGTGTCGGCAGGGTTCGACGCCCACCGGGCCGACCCCTTGGCCGACCTGGCCCTGTCAGCGGGGGACTTCGCCGACCTGGCGTCGACCGTGGCCGGGTACGCGCCGGCCCCGGGACGTCTCGTCTTGTTCCTCGAGGGCGGCTACGACCTCGGAGCCCTGCGGTCGTCCGTCCGCGCCTGTCTGGGGCGCCTGCTCGGAGCGCCGGACACCGGCGAGCCGCCGACGTCGGGCGGACCGGGCGCCCGCGACCTGACGACACTGATGGACGCCCGCCTCGAGGCACTGCACGGTCTCTAGCCGCTCGTCGGCGGGGCGCCTCCGGGGGCCGCAGAACCCGTCACCAGGTGTCGATACAGCTGCGCTTCTTTCCCGTTCGGGCCGGAGGCGCAGGGGACGACCGGATGGCGTGGAGAATCCGGTCCCGGGAGTCGGCCGGGTCGATGACGTCGTCGATCTCGAATGCCGATGCCACGTTGACGGCCTTCCCGTGCTGGTAGGCGCGCTCGACCATGCTCTGGAACAGCTGCTCCCGCTCGTCGGGGTCCTCGACGGCCTCGAGCTCCCGGCGGAACCCGAGCCGGACCGCGCCCTCGAGGCCCATGCCCCCCAGCTCGCCCGTGGGCCAGGCCACGGTCATGATCGGCGACCGGAAGCTGCCACCCGCCATGGCCTGGGACCCGAGTCCGTAGCCCTTGCGGACGATGATGGTGGTGACCGGGACGGTCAGGCTGGCCCCCGTCACGAACAGCCGACTGAAGTGCCGCACCTGGGCGGTGGTCTCGGCCTCGGGGCCGACCATGAAGCCGGGCGTGTCGCACAAGAAGACGATCGGCAGGTCGTGGGCGTCACAGAGCTGGAGGAAACGGGCCGCCTTGTCGGCAGCATCGCTGTCGATGGCGCCCCCGAGATGGGTCGGGTCGTTGGCCACGATCCCCAGGGGAAGGCCCTCCACCCGGGCCAGGGCGGTCACCATGCCGCGGCCGAACCCCCCACGGAGCTCCAGGACCGAGTCGGTGTCGGCCAGCGTGGCGATCACCTGGCGCATGTCGTAGACCCGCAGCCGCGCCTCGGGCACGC
>Ga0182012_10006595_pt1 | contig 11812 bp, 9 predicted proteins | sample 612S2SmetaG_FD_120486 | JGI IMG/M metagenome (GOLD analysis project Ga0182012, IMG submission 120486) | Permafrost microbial communities from Stordalen Mire, Sweden - 612S2S metaG | ecosystem: Environmental > Terrestrial > Soil > Wetlands > Permafrost | place: Sweden: Stordalen | collected...
CGCCGGCGGAACCTTGGCCAGCCTCGCCCGCCACTGCATGCCACAGAAACAAACGCACCAGATCGCCATGACGGACTTGCGCAGCGCCGCTCCGGTCAATGGCTGCTTGGGTCCCGATCGCATTGGTCGGGCACCATCCCTTGCCATGGCCTCGAGTTCGGCCAGCACTTCGTCGACGAAGGCGTCAACATCGGCAAAGGCATCCCACGGCGCAGGAGACGTCTTGGCAGGACGGACGGCGGTTCCCATGTTCTGGCCCCGATGCTGTTGCTAATGGTGATCAGTTCGGATGGTCGCCATTCCGGGCACCGCAGACAATTCAACAGAAAGTTGCAGGCAAAGGGGCATCGCCTGGCTCGTGCTATCTACAAAAAGTCTCTTAATGTCGTCCTCACGGCAGTGCCGGATGATCAGAAGCGCTGCGTAACGCCCGCCAGGATTGTCCGGCGCAGACCGTATTGCGGTGCGCCCACACTCACGCCCGTTCCGTTGCGAATCTCGTAAATCGTGTCACCCGCGTTTAGAACATCCAGACGCAGTTCGGCTCCTGCGCCGACACCGGTCTTCAACTTCTGCACAACCGACAGGTTGACCAAGCCATACCCGGGAAGTGCAATCCCGTTCGGCACCGTTGCCGTGCTCGCACGCAGGCCGCTGCCCGACAGGAAATCCATCGACAGCAACGTCGGATAATCGGTGTCGGCGTTCACCCTGTAGGAAACGCCAGCCGAACCGGTCCACCGCTGGTCGTGATCAACATAGATCCAGTGGGAATTGATATAGGCCAGTTCATACGCCGAGAAGTTGAACTGCGCCGAACTGATACCGTTGGCCAGCGACGTGGCCCAGCCGAGATTTGCGTAGGCGGACCACGGCCCGCTGTCATAGTTCGCGGTTAATTCACCACCATAGATTTTCGCTCTGGTATAGCTGAAAGCGGTCAGAATAATGGGCGCACCAAACTGACCGACGTCGCCCTCGTTTGTTGCCTCCTGCAAATACGCATCGATGCCCAGCTGAAGACCCGGCACAAGCTTTTGTGTAACGCCTGCGTCGAAATAATTTGACCGCGTGGCCTTAACCGGATCGTTTTGCGTCACATGTGGTGCCGCCGTCGTGTTCTGGAACGTGGCAATATTGGTCTGCGTGACCGCTTCCAATGGCGGCGGTGCAAAGTAGCGCGCGTACCCGGCATGTATCGTGGTGTCCGGCGTCGGCTTCCAGACCATGTTGATGCGCGGGCTAATCTGGTTCTCGTTGGTGAACGTATCGATCTGATCGAATCGCGCGCCGTAGTTGATTGTAAGCGTCTTCACAATCCGCCACTCATCCTGCAGATAGATGCCATACAACCATCCTGTCTTGCCACCGTTCTGTCCGATGGTGATCGCGCCGGGAGCCGACTGATTGCCAGCTCCATCGACCGGCAACACGCTGGAGACGGTCTTGAACGAGGCCCGCTCACCCTGGAACAGTATCCCGCCGCGCAGTGTATTTTTGTCGTCCACTTTCCAGCTTGAATCCGCCTGAATGCCGGATGCCAAGTCGGATCGGGTGGCTTGTTGCGCGATACTGTTGAACAGCAGATCCCCCAGAGGGTCCGGCGTGAAGTGTAGGTAGTTATTGCGGCTGAACAGCGCGATCTGCACATCGATGGCATCAGTGTGTTGCTGCAGCGACAGGATCCCGAAATTCGCCGATTCCCGCTGCTGCTCGTTCAGGACGGCGCTGGAATACGTGCTGATGCCGTTCACGCTCAACCCCGGCGTCGTCGGCTGTCCGGGGGAGTTGGGAATCTGAAACTGACCCGAATAGGCGCCGACCAGCAGGCTCAGTCGTGTGTTCTCGTCAAGAATGCCGGAAACATGGGCGAAGCCATGAAACTGGTTAGTCGTGTCATGCAGTGCGCCATAGCTGGAGACCGGATTGTCGATGCCACGGTCGTTGTGCAGGTAATCACCGCTGATGAACCAGTCCACGGGTCCGCTGTGGCCACCTTCCTCGAAGCTGGGTTCCAACCATCCCCAGCTGCCGCCATACATCGACACGGCCAGACCGGGACTGGTGAACCCGGTCTTGGTTTGTATATCGATCACACCCGCTGTATTGATCCCGTATTGCGCCGGAAGTGTCCCGGTCAGCATCGAGACGGAATTGGCGAACCGCGACTCCAGCGCTTGGCCAAAGAACGAGAGACCCTCCGGAATTTGCATCCCATCGATGCGATATTGCACGTTGGCCATCTCACCCCGGATGTGGATCTGGCCGAAACTGTCCTGCCAGACGCCCGGCGACTGTAACACGACCTGGTTAAGATCCACGTTCGAGCCCTGCGGGATCGCTTGCAGCGCTTGCTGGTCAAATTGATACTTCGTCGCGCCGAGGCTTGGCTGGATCTGCTGTCGTGCCACATCCAGGCGCGTCGAAGTGATGTCGATGTCGATCCGTACATCTTTGTTTGTGCCAGGATCAGGCTGCACAGGTGGAGAGCCAGGGGCGGGCTGAGCCGACCTGGACGGTAATGGAACGGTGACAAGGGAAAGCGCACAGACCGTCGCAACGAACGAACGCCGTGCCTCCATTTCCGTCCCCTCCCCGCGTCCGCGCCGGCCAGCTTGCGGACTGGCTTGCTTTTGACGCTGAACTAAGCAGCCCGCGTCCACGTGTCCAACAGGCCGGCGCGGATGGCCAAGGCGCACGGTCGCACCAGGTTCAGTTCGGCAGCATGCCTGCCTTCGCCATTCGCGCGGTCAGTTCATATCGATTGGAGGGTATTCACGATACACGTTGGCCGCGGTGACGAGGATATGGCGGGTGTGCGTGTGCGGCGGGATCGACTCGCCGTTCAGCATGCGCAGTGCCAGCGGCAGCACTTCAAATCCGTAGCGGTCCATGTAATAGGCCACGGAACCAAGCACCGGGCTGGTTCTGTTGGCGGGATCGATTTCCTTCTTTTCGCTGGCGCCGCCATGGATGGTATGGTCGAGGCCCTGGCCGACAATGACACAGTCATTGGCCCGAGCGGTCAGGTCCACCGCCGCTTTCGCCCAGACCGCGGTCGGGTCGTCGAGCGTTGCAACCACTGCCCGCGTTCGCGGGTTCTGCTGGAGAAACTTGGCCAGCAGGCCGTCGCCGCGCTGAGGCTGTCCGCCGGTGTCTAGCAGGACCAGGTCGACGCTCGGCAGCGCCGGACGGATCGTGTCGGTGATGCCCTTGATCCGTTGGGTGACGGCGTCGACTGGATCGCCGACGTCACCAAGGATGATAACGACGGGCGTCTCGTCCGGCCAGCTTTGTTTCGCGAACGTTGCCAGCGCGCGCCCTGCGATTTGCCCGGCGACGAGGTTGTCGGCGCTGTAAAGCGGGGCGTCGCCGACGGGGTAGCCGATGGCCAGGACCAGGACGCCAGCGGCAGCGGCTTTGCGTGCAATGTCGTCGTTAACGTCGGTCTCGCTGTTGAACTCGATTAGCAGATCGACCTTCCTGCTGATCGCATCAATCGCGTTGGCGACGGCCGTCTCGGCGTCCCCAGCATTGTCGTAGTAAATGATGTCGACCGGTTTGCCGCGTGCGGCAAGTTCGAAACTGCGGCGGACGTCATAACCGGTGAAGCCGAGGCCCTCGATTCGCACGTCCTTTGCGTCATTGATGTTGGCAAGGGCGATCCGATACGGCGGCGCGGCGGCGCGCACAGTGGCCGGCCGCAATGGTGCGACGGCCAGCCCGACAAGGAAAAGCCGGCGCCCCACAGGAGACCCCGGCATCGGCAAAACCCGCCGGAAGATCAGCGGATCGCCTCGACATTGACGAAGTTGCCGGTGAAGCCGACAGCCTTCGGCACCGTCATGTTCAGGAAGAACGTTGCGCGGCCAGTTCTCTGCGCGTCGGCGGCGATCAGGTCGGTGCGCACGTTCTCAATGATGTGGATGCCATTGTTCGGCAGCAGAATAACGTGGACCGGAAAGGCTTCCTGCGGGTCCTCGGACGGAATGACTTCCACAGCGAAATTGTCGGAGCCGACCAAGACGACTTTTTGCGACGCCAGCCACTCCGCGGCGTCCTTGCCGATGCCGGGTTCAGAGGCGTTATAAACGGCGTTCATAGCGGGAAATTGCAGGAACAGATCCTCCCACCCGGTGTGGATGAAAACCGCATCGCCTTCACGCAGCGTGACGTTGTACAGCTTCAGCCCTGCCTGCAGGTCCGCGGCGGAGATCACCGTTCCGCCGTCGAGGCAGTCGGCCTTGCAGTTCGGGTTCTTCTTGAGCTTGCCGGCTTCCCTGAACACGCGGACGGCGTCGATGATCACCCCGCGCGTCGCAAAGCTTTTCAGGTTTTCGAGGCCAAGCTTTTTCAACCCGTTCTGGGTCACGTATTTCCCCACCGGCGTCTGATTGTAGTAGCAGTCCTGGAGGCCGATGTGGCCCATCCCGTCAATGTGGGTGCCGACATGGCTCTGGCTCAGCCAGGTGTCTTCCATGTAGGTCATCTTGTTCTTGCCGTATTCTGCGCCCGGCACCAGGGAAACGGCTGTCAGAATGTCCTTGGAGAAGCGGGTGCCGAACAGCGGGACGCCGTCGACGAGGACGTTCGACAGGGAAATCGTTTCACCGCTCTGGATTTCCGCGGCAGCCGCCTTGGTGACGGCGGGCGTGATGCGGTTCGTTGCACCGACCTGGTCGTCAGCACCGAAAGGCGACGGCTTGATCAGCGTCTTGCAGTCGCCCTGCGCGAAGGCGCCGCTGCTGATCCCGACGGCCATAAACGCTCCCAGCGTGATCTGAAGCACCCTGTTCATTCGTTTCATGTGTTCCTCCGACCCGACGAAATCTTGCGGAATTGTTCCGTCTTTTGGCGATCGATCCGGTCTCCGGCCGACTTTCTTCCACATTACAAATCGTATAGGTGCTGCGGCGATTGTCAACCCACGGCTGTGATCATGCCACGCGCCATTGCAACCTACTGCGGCGGTGGACCGAAGTCGTACAGGCGGGCGTTGATGCCCTGATCGGGGTTGCCTTGCGTCGCAAAGGTGACCCCGCCGTTGGCCCCGGCCGACGTGACAGAGTTCAGGACAAAAGGCGCCAGCACGCCGCCCCCGGGCAGCGGCTGACCGGAGAGCACGAGGCGGTGGATTACGCCGTTCTGCCAGTCGAAGATGCCGATCGGGCCCGGTCCATCTTCCAGAGCTGCCACGAAGGCGACCCGACCCACTGCCCCAGCGCTTGGCCAGGCACCGAAGCCCGCAAACCGCCCGCCATCAGGAGCCGCATCGCCGTCAGCCGCGATCATTGTCAGTCCGGATGTCCCAACCCGCATCACTGCCTCGATCGGATGCCCGCCGGTGCCGAGGTGGGCGCCAAACGCGATGTCGTCGTCATCGTCGATGGCGATCCGTTCGGAGAAGCGAAGGATCATTTGTCCGGTCGGCGCAGGCTGCCCCGCGCCAACCAGCATTTTCAGGTCGCGGGTGCCGGTGACGAAGATGCCGCCCAGGACCGGGCCGTGATCCAACGTGAGGGGCAGAGCAACGACACCGCGGTTGTTGATGCAAGGCAGGCCGAACTGGTCGAAGAAGCCGCCACCCAGGTACGGGTCGCGTTCGGCCAGCAGTTTCCGAAGCTTGCCGGCGCTGTAGATGTAGAGCGCCTGAAACGTCTCGCGCCCGTGCCGGACCGTGGCGACGAACACGACCTCACCGCGGTTGTTCAGTGCCGGCGTGTCGAAGGCGATGAAGGTGCCGGCGACGACGCCCGGCGCGTCGCCGCCAACCACGGCGATCGTCTTGATCTCACCATCCTTGGCGACGAACACGCCCTCGGCTGACTGGCCGGAACTGATGGCGGCGTCGAACGCAACGGCGCCGGAGTCATTCAGCGACGGAATTGGATGATGCGCAAACTGCGTGAGAACGCCGCCGCCGGACACATCGTCGCCGACCGCGGCCACCTTGGCGATCTTGCCGCTGCCGGTGAGGAAAATTCCCTCGGTCGCCTTGTTGCGAAGGATGCTGGCGTAGAACGCCACCTGTCCCTTGGCATTGACGGGCGCAACGATCGGCTGTGTCATGACGTCGAACCGATCGAATGTGCCGCCGATCGGGGTTGGCTGGCCGGCAGAGACAAGTAGCCGCAGCGACGGCGGCTCCGGCGGCTCTGGTTTGGCGGATTGCGGCGGCACCGGATGGGTCAGCAGCGCCCACATCACGACGCCCCAAAGCACGGCCGATGCTGCGGCCGCGACGGGCAGGCGGCTCAGGATGCCGCGTAGGAGCAGGCTGCGGATCGGCATCTGCCGGCGTCAGTTCAGCAGCATGCCCGCCTTGAGCGTGGATACGTCGTGGCGGATCATGTCGATATAGGTGGCCGCGTCGCCGCCGGCCTTCGACAGCGCATCGCCGTACAGTGTGCCGCCGATCACCGCGCCGGTTTCCGTGCTAACCCGCTCCATCGCTCTGGAGTCGGTGATGCTGTCGAGAAACAGCGCCTTCACATGGTCCCGCTTGATCTGGTCGGTCAGGCGCGCGAGGTCAGCGGCCGAAGGCTCCGCCTTGTTGGTCCAGCCATTGATCGAAATCATGGTGATTCCATAGGCCAGGCCCAGATATTGCAACGAATCGTGGGAGGCGAGGACCCGCCGTTTGGCGACCGGCACAGTAGTGATTTCTGCCTGTGCCCAGGCGTGCAGTTCCCGCAGGTCCTTGGTATAGGACGCAGCGCGATTCCGGTACAGGTCCGAATTGGCGGCATCCGAGCGAACCAGCGTGTCCGCGATATTCTTGACGTAAACAACGCCATTCCGGGGATCCATCCAGGCGTGCTGATCCAGCGCGCTGGCTTTCGGACGCCCGCCGACGGGATGCTCATCCTCGGCGCTGATCGCCTTCACGCCGCGGGTGGCGATTGCCTTGGTGCCGGTGAACTTCGCCTGCTTCATCAGATTGTCCAGCCACGGCTCGAACTCGTCGTTCAAGCCGTTCATGAAAAGTATGCGGGCGTTCGCGATGCGCGGGATGTCGGCGGCGGTTGGCTCATATTCCTCGCTGTCGCCATCGGGTCCGACGATCGTCACCAGATCGATCTGATCGCCGCCGATGCGGCTGACCATGTCGCCCAGGACGCTGAACGTGGCAACGACCTTGATTTTGTCGGCTGCCAGCACCACCGGCGGCAAGGCCATCGCGGCAAGGCTGCTCAGCAGAGCGCGTCGTCTCATCGGATGTTCCCCCTCAGTCTTGTTCTCAGCGCTGCCGCCCCGGACGATACCAGGACCGACGCGCCGTAACATGCGCCCGCGACCATGACGATCGCCGGCCCGGACGGCAGATTGCGATGATACGACAGCAACAGGCCAATGTAAGAGGACAGCATCCCAATCAGCACCGCCAGCGCCATCATCAGACCGGGGCGGTTGGTCCAGCAGCGAGCCGCAGCAGCGGGCAGCAGGATCGGGCCGATCGCCAGCAGCGTGCCGAATGTCTGGAAGCTGACGACGAGGTTCAGCAGCACCAGCAGCGTGAACAGCGCGCGCATGCCCCGGGTGCCAGCCATCCGCAGAAACACCGGATCGAACGCGTCGAGCATGATCGACCGGTAGAACACCGCCAGCGCCACCATCGTTGCAGTACTGACGAAGGCAATCTGCATCAGGGCGCTTGGATTGATCGCCAGGACCGTGCCGAACAGTACGCGCACCGTGTCGACATTGCTGCCGAAGAACGCCACCAGGGTGATGCCGAGCGCAAGGGCGACGAGGTAGAAGACGACAAGGCCGGCGTCCTGGCGCGCGGCACGCTTCCTGCTCAACAGTCCGGTTAGGCCGGCAACCATTGCGCCGCTGGCGAAACCGCCCAGACTAAGTGCCGCCAGCGAATGGCCCGCATAGACGAAACCCAGCGCCGCGCCAGGCATCACGGCGTGCGACAGAACGTTACCGTCCAGTGCCATTCGCCGCAACAGCAACAGCACGCCCAGCGGGCCGCCGGACAGAGCGAGCGCTAGGCAGGCGGCGATGGCGATGCGCATGAAGCTGAAGCCCTCGAAGGGCGTGATCAGCAGATCATACAGCGACGTGGTCATGCGGCAGCGGCAGCGCGCGCCAGATTGTCCTCGGTCAGGACGGTGCCGGTATCACCCCAGGCGACGGGACGACGCGACAGCAGCAGCGCGCTGGGGAAATGAGCGCGCACCTGTTGCATGTCGTGCACCACCGCAACTATGGTGCGGCCCTCGGCGTGCCAGCGTGCGATCAGCGTCAGCAGGGTCTCGACGGAGCGCATATCGACTGCGGCGAATGGTTCATCGAGCAGGATCACCTCGGGTTCCTGCAGCGTCAGCCGTGCAAAAAAGGCTCTACGTATCTGGCCGACCGAGAGATCGCCGATCCGGCGATGGCTGGATTCCTGCAATTCGACGGCCTCGATCGCGTCGGCGACCCGGACGAGTGCCGGTCGTGACAGGCCACGGTAGGCGCCGATCGTGCGCCAAAGACCCACGGCCACGACCTCTGCCACGGTCATAGGAAAATCCCGGTCCAGTTCGGTCTGTTGCGGCAGATAGGCGACGCGGTTGCGCCGCCGAGCTGGGCAGGCGACGCGGCCGTTCGTCGGGCGCAGCAGGCCGGACAGGACGTTCAGAAGCGTGCTCTTGCCAGCGCCATTCGGGCCGACGACGGCCGTCAGACTGCCTGGGCGGAAACTACCGCTGACGCCATCCAGCGCGAGGTGCGCGCCTAGGCGGACCTGCACGTCCTGCACGTGCATAGCGGCTGCCGCATCTTCGGTTGGCGACCGGCCAGCGTTATTGGCGAACCATCTCGGCCGATGCGCGGTGGCCGATCCATTGTCGCGCCCTCTCAACACTATACTGCCAAGGAAAATGTCCGGGCTAAGCCAAGGGCGTCACGACAAAGATCCAACCCGTTAATGCTGATCGGGTCAAGCCATTTTATCGGCAGGGGTCCGCCCCGCGGAACGAGTCGGTCGGCACCACGTGACAAGACGACACTCTGCCCCACCCGCTTCAGGGTGTCATGCACCCGCTGCGACGATCCCCCACCGCGACCACCCCTCGTCACCGCAAGCCTGGGTTCGCGGTGACTGGACAGACGCACTAAATTCCTAAGCATTTTCCATGGATTACGGCGGACGGATTCTGGGCGTGTATCCAGACCGCGATGGGGTCGGCCGCCGACACTGACATCGACAGGGTCTGACCACCCCAACCCTTCCTTTACACCGGTGGTTGCTGCGCAGTGGTCCGCCCACACCGTACGAGTCTGTCCGTTTGTCATAGAACCTCTCTCCTCTGGGCAACGTCCTCGGCCGAGGGTGCGTGGATATACCGTAGGGTTGTAAAGGGAGGTCGATGGCGAGGTCGATGCCTGGACGGTATGGTAGTTTGCCGTCTTCCCGGTGACAAGAATGGCATTACGCGCTTACGCGCCGAGCCGACCGCCCCCTTTCGGAGAATACCGGCTCATCGCAAGAGCTTCGTGAACATCCTTCCCGACAGTACGGGAAGTGGAACCCGATGACTCCGCCGAGGATGCCCAAGATGACGACCCTTGATGACGACTTCGCCGATCCGCGCCCCTCGTGGCGGCGCTCATAATCGCTTCGACATGATGAGACAGACGCCCCTCGCGGAACGGCTTGGAACCTCAATAGCTATGCGTCTGCCGCTTATAACAGCCGGATGAAGCCGGATGCTTGATTAAACAAGGCGACGCTCAACGCCCTTCGGGGATAATCGTGCCTTATCGTGATCATAAAATGAGCATACCGAGTAGGCGGGCAGATCCTCACGCCAAGCGGCTTCCTGCGCGTAACGAACAAGATAGGGTCCCGATATGTGGTGGTGATGGCCTACTTCGCCGCGCCGGAGGCGGGAAAAGTAGGATTCCGCCCCGTTCCTGCAAGCGCCACCCATACTTTAACCGTCCTGATGGTTGATCCGCCGCATGGCGAAGCTGGCATGCAGCGTGTTCCAGGCCGGGCTCTCGTCCGCGTGCACCGTGGTGCCTTTGGCGATACGCTGGCGGATCGTTGCTAAAGCCTCGGATTCAGCTGCGAAGACCTGTGCCAGTGTCCGCCCGCCCCGCTCGCGCATGGCCACCACGACCTGGCGTTGGCCGGTTTGGTTCTCGGCCAGCCGCCGGTCAATGCGATCGGCGGCCAGGTTTTCCGGTCGGATATGGCCACCGAAATAGGCGCCATCGATCTCGGCCGTGCGGCCATCGCCGCCGATCCGCAGGGCTGTCGTGGCCGACGCCACGGCCTCGCGCAGTTTGTGCGCCAGAACGAACGCGGTCTTGTACTGGACATCGGTGTCACGCGAGAAAGCCAGCATACTCTTGCCTTTGACTTCGTTGCAGAAGACCGCGATGGCCATCAGGTAGCTTCGCATCGGCAATTTGTGCCAGGCAAACAAGGTGCCCGAGGTTACGGTGAAATCGGCTCGGCAGGCTTTGCAGCGCCAGCGGAGCTGATCGGGTGAGCGGCGGCAGACCAAGGCGTCCATCGACAGGCCGACGAACCAGCGGAACATGATGTTGTAGGTCAGTTGCTCCATCAGTTGCCGCTCCGAGCGGACGGCGAAGAAGGCTTGCAGCAGCAGTGCTCGCAGAAGCTTCTCCGGCGCGATCGATTCCCGGCCGAACGGCGAGTAGATCTTGGCAAAGTCTGGCGAAAGGCGGTCCAGCGCGGCGTTGACCAGCGGCCGGATGGCTCGCAGCGGATGGTTCGGCGGAACGAAAGCCTCGGGACTGAGGTCGCTGAACATCGCAGCAGTCTGTCGGTCGGCACCACGCATCGGTCCAGGTCCCACGGCGAATCGATGGGGCAAGCGAATCATACCGGTATCGATTTGTAAACCCGAATTTCCGCAGCCTGTTAGGATCCCGATCGACACTACGCATGTCCGGACTCTAACCTCGACTTTCCGCAATTCATGCGGCGAGACATAGAGTCTCCACGAATCGATTTAGCAAGGTGACCGGGATATCTATGCTTTCGGAATCCGACCGGGACATGGAAAAACTCGGTGGCGACCACAAGACGCGGCTCACGGCGGCGATCACGTCGCTGAACCTCGGCTGGTGTTTTTTATACCAAGCGGCGGGGTGGGGGCGCACAACGGTGCTGGGTTGGCGCATCATTCCGTGCGCCCAGACTGTCACCAGTGAGTAGAGTCCCAGCAACGCCGGTGTGGTGCGCAGGATGGCCAGGTCCGACCATTGCCGTTGCGTCTCGACGCCCAGATGTTCACGGACCTCCTGAAAGGTTGTTTCAATCCGCCAGCGGCACACGAAGCGCTGGAGGATCGCGTGGGTTCGAGGTCAAGCTCGGTGCAGAGAAACGCCTGCGCGTCACGCTGGCCGGATGGATCACGCACCAGCACCCAGCGGATCGCAGCCGGAGGCATGCCGTTATGATACCAGACGGCGGTTGAGGAGACATACTCCAGCTTGCGAGTCTGGCCGCCGTACCACTCTGTCAGCATGACGGATGTCCATACAGTTTTCGGTTCGACGAGCACGGCGCTGAGTTTGGGCCGGCGTTTGCCTTTCAGTGCAGGCCGTCCCATTTGACCCTTTCGGCGTTTGGGTGCCGGCTCGAATAAACTGGCGTCGAGGCGCAGCCTGGTGATCAAGCAGACGTACCGGCGCACCGCGGCGATGAGTTCGAGTGCCAGGGCAATCGCATTTCAGAAAAGTGCCAGCAGCCGGGTGAGGTAGCGGTCATCCCAGGCCGCCCGCATGAACTTGCCGCGCAGCGAGTTCTTTGACTTGTCCTTCTGCATGACGTTAAGCG
>Ga0182012_10006596_pt1 | contig 11812 bp, 5 predicted proteins | sample 612S2SmetaG_FD_120486 | JGI IMG/M metagenome (GOLD analysis project Ga0182012, IMG submission 120486) | Permafrost microbial communities from Stordalen Mire, Sweden - 612S2S metaG | ecosystem: Environmental > Terrestrial > Soil > Wetlands > Permafrost | place: Sweden: Stordalen | collected...
AGCCCTTCGACGGGGCTCAGGGCTTGCAGCATGGAACGTCTCCGGCTCGCAACGCCAGTTGCATTGAGTCGCGCCTGAGGTTAGATATGCCGGGATGACGCTGGCTGAGTTGGTAAAGAAGAATGTGGAATGCCTCCCGATGCGGGAGCAGGCGCGGATATTCAGCGAATCATTTCGAGCAAGCGCGAAGGCACAGGAGGAGCGGGTGGCGGCGGCGAAGGAAACATTTGGCAGGCTGAGCGATGCGGAGGGTATTTCCATGGAAGAGGCGCTGCGCTGGGGCCGGCGAATTGAGCCGGAGGAATGAGCGACGTCTTTTTTGACACGAGCGTCGTGGTGGCACATATGCGTGGCCGCTATGACTCATTGGAACGAGCCGGTCGTCAAAACACAGTCTTCATCAGTGCGACCGTATTAGGAGAGTTGTGGCACGGGATTCGGAAATCGGCGTCTCCCGATCAGGGAAAGACGCTGCTGGCGCTCTTTCTCGGTCAGGTGGGCGTGTTGCATCCAGACGAAGGGACTGCCGAGATTTATGGAACAATCGCCGCCAGCCTGGAGCGCAAGGGGGCGAAAATACCCGTGAACGACATTTGGATCGCAGCGGCAGCGCTTGAGTGCGGATTGCCATTGGCTACAAGCGATTCTCATTTCAACGCGTGGATGGACTTCAGCCGAAGTGAGCGGTGTAAAAGAAATAACGAGAGCAATGAGGATCGCCCATTTCACCAGCAAATTGAGCTTTGCAACTGTGTTCACTTTTTAGCGCGGGTGAGTGTACCTCTTCAATAAGACCAGTACTTTTTAGGCAATACAACTATGTCGCCAGATTGAAGAAGGGTGTCCTGATTCTGGTTTTGTTCTGCGGCGTGGAGGTTAACTGGGACTTTAACTTTGCCGGCGTCCCGCGTGGTCCGCAGGATGTAAATCATTTTGTGGTCACTGAAGGGGTCGGGGCCGCCAGCTTTGAAGATGGCTTCCAAGACGCCCAGTCTTTGGTTTGGCTTAAGTGGAATGTGGCACGGATCCATAACTGCGCCGATGACCGTTACGGAGGGCGGACGAACGCTCGGCGAAGGTGCGCTAATTGGGCCGCTCCGTTGTGCCGACTGGCCGAAGACATTTAATCCCAGACCGACCGATACTGCGGCAAAGATGACCGCGCCTGCATTGTTGACCCTGCGTCCAGGCATAATTGGAACGCTACACCCAGTTCATCACGATGCGATGATTTTCCGAAGGTGAATGCGATCTGGGAATTTGCCCTTTTCTCTATCGATCCGACCCGCGAAATAGTGCAGACGGAGTGCATAAAAATCGCAAAAACTGCGTAAGCGCCTCAGCATAAACACCTGCGTGAAAGGTTAGAATCCCCCGGCCGCCGGCATCCCCGTTAAAGTTAGCTCACCGGTACTAAAGTCTGCAACGGTACCCGGCGCTCGCGGGCCTTTTGCACCGCATTTCGCAACCCATCACGCATCGATTTTGCACGAAGCCGGCTCTCACGCTTGAGTTTTGGATCGAGCTGCTTCGTAGAAATCGCGCGAAACGTATAGGTTTTTCCCTCGGGAGTCCTGATCGCCACCATCACCACCCCGTTTTGCCCCTTCTTCTTTGAAAAACTCATTAAGGGTACACTGCCCGAGCTTCTGAAGTTTGTCAATTGATCGGCGCAAGCGGCGGAAGCCGATCTATACGGATTTTGAGGATGAGCTGGGGGGGCGGAGGGATGAGACGCGCTTTCAGCGCTTTGGGTTTTGCGCGCGTGGGATTCCTTGGGCGTTGCCCAAGGCTGGTATGAGGGACGCCGTTGGCGTCCGGGACGGAGGAGGGTGCCTGCCGGTTGACCTGTTTGTGAGGGGATGATCAGAAAGGGATTTAACCGCATAGAACGCAGAGATCGCAAATTACCAGATTGCAGCCCGCGGGATCGCAAAGACGTGGGCGGTAAGCGGGCGCGGGGGCAAAATGGGCGTTGCGTCCGTGGGCGGGTAGGGATTACTCCTTTCGGTCCGTTGTTCGCGGGACGGTCATCCACCTCAATTTTTTCCGATGCTTTTCGGCCAAAAGGTCCATCCCCTCTCATTCGAGTATGGCGCGCGGGCGAGCGTGAAGGGGAAGGGGATCGAAGTACGGGGGGAATCGTTCAAGGCGCGGGTCGGATGCGACGCGATTACGGACTTCTGCGCGCGAGTCCGGATCGAGAACCCGAATGCGACCCACGCGGGGAATTACTCGGATGGCGTGGTCGAGAAATATCGCGCGGGCCGGGCCATTGCGCCGCAGAAAAGGGCGGGGGGAGGGGGTGGGCGCTTCGAGGCGAAAGGGGCGATTATCGACATTGGGGCGAGCCGGATGGCGATTGAATTCGCGCATGGGCTCAAGATAGAGACGGCGGCGGAGGGGTATGGGTTCAATGGGGCGAAGAGCATTTTCAACTTCGACGTGCCGGGCGCGACGGGGTTTTATGGGTTTGGCGAGCGGACCAAGCGGTTTAACAAGAGCGGGGACAGCCTCGATTTTTATACCGTGGATGTCATGGCCGTGTGGCCGCAAAGCTATTGGCGGGATGACTATGACCCGGCTTATGTATCGATTCCGCTGGCGATCATCCGGGTGGGGGAGCAGTGCTGCGGGCTTTATTTTGACAGCGCGGAGCGGCTGGTCATGGATTGCGGGCAGATACAGCCGGGGCGTTTCATCGTGCAGGCGATGGCCGGCCAGACCGACCTTTACCTGATCAATGGGCCTACGCTTCGCGACGTGGTGCGGAACTTCACGGCGCTCACCGGACGCGCGGAGCTGCCGCCGGGATGGGCGCTCGGCTATCACCAATGCCGCTGGGGCTATGAGACGGCCGAGGAGTTCGAGGCGCTCGCGGCGAATTTTGCCCGGCGCGATATCCCCATCAGCGCGCTTTGGTATGATATCGATTACATGGACGGGTACCGCGTCTTTACGTGGGACAAAAAGGACATGCCGCGTCCCCGCGCGCTCAATGAGTCGCTCAAGAAGCAGGGGATCCGGACCGTGGCGATAGTCGATCCCGGCGTGAAGATTGATAAAGGGTACGAGGTCTATGAGAGCGGGAAGGCCGCGGGGGTATTTTGCAAGACCGCGAGCGGGCGGGATTACGTGGGGCAGGTCTGGCCGGGGGATACGGTGTTCCCGGACTTCACCCAGGAGACGGGGCGGGAATGGTGGGCCGGCTGGCTGGCGCGGTTCTTGAAGGAATCGGCGCTCGATGGCGCATGGCTGGACATGAACGACCCCTCGACGGGATGGTGCGCGACCGAGGATATGCTATTTGGCGGGGGAACGCTCCCGCACGCCCGGTATCACAACCAGTATGGGCACTTCATGGCGAAGGCGAGCCGGCGGGCATTCGAGAAGCTGGACCCGGACCGGCGGGCGTTTTTGCTGACGCGGAGCGGATTTACGGGAACGCAGCGCTACAGCGCGATCTGGACCGGGGATAACGATAGCAACTGGAGCCACCTGCGGATGTCGATCCCCTGCACGATCAACCTTGGGTTGTCAGGTGTGGCGTTCAACGGGCCGGACGTGGGCGGCTTTGCCGGGAACGCGACGCCGGAGCTGCTGGTGCGCTGGTATCAGGCGGGGTTTCTTTTCCCGTTTTTCAGGAATCACTCGATCTCGAACTCGAAGACGCAGGAGCCGTGGCAATTCGGGCCGGAGATCATGGACCGCATCCGGGATGTGCTCCGGACGCGGTACCGGCTGCTGCCCTATCTTTACCAATGCTTTTTCGAGAATCATCTCACTGGCGATCCCGTGCTCAGGCCGCTCCTGTATGAGTTCGAGGACCGGGAACTCGAGAATATCGATGATCAATATATGGTCGGCGGCTCGCTGATGGTCGCGCCGATTGTGCGCCCGGGAGAAGGGGCGGATTTTATCATGTCCGGCGGCGTCCGGCGGCAACTCCGGCATATTACATTACCGGCGGGTTGGTGGTATGACCTGAATATCGGGGAGTGGGTCGAAGGGGGCAGAACCATCCGCTATGGAGTGGCGGCGGATGAGGCGCCCATCTTTGCCCGGGAGGGGGCGGTGATCCCGTGGTATCACGGGAAGCTGAAGAACGGGGATACGCTGCTGGATGACTTTGAAACGCATGTCTTTGCGCGCGATGGCGGGACCGCTACCGGCACGTTTTATATCGAGGATCAGGAGACCCGCGCCTACCTCAAGGATGGGTTTAACACAGCCACGATTACCGTGGCGCTGAGCGGTCGCGAGGCGAGCGTGAAGGTCAGGGAGACGGGGCCGCTCAAGGGCGGCGCCATTCGGCTGGATCGCATCGTCGTCTATGGGGCTTCCGGATTGTCTGGGAAGGGTTGGAAACCGGGGACGCGGCGGTGGGTGGCGAGGGATATCCCCGTAAGCGCGCCCGCCAAGGCATAGGGTGGGGATTTCGGCCGGCATGACCGGATGGAATAAGTACAACATAAAGGATTCATAGCCATAGATTCTACCACCGATTGTATATCGCCTTTGAAACTGTACCCGGAATAGACATTGATGCAGATGCCTGCACAAATAGATTTGACCGGGCCGGGAATCTGCTTTTGATTGAATGAATGTCTGAGATTCCAAGAACTGATTTCCTCTGCCCCAGTGGGGGAATCATGGTGGGTGCTGGGTCAATTTTCAATCTTGCGGGATCGTATTTCGATTTCAATGGGAGTCGGGATCCCGACGCCCGCGCTATCGGGGCTGACTGGATGATGGTTGGGCAGGACATTCGCGCGGCCTTGGATGAATTTGCGAAAGAGATGTCCAGCGGACGCACGTGAGCGCCTCGCCGGATGGGGAAAATAAGCAGCCGGAGGCATTAATTCCGGTCGCAAAAGACTTGCCGTCCGAAATAAAGAGGACAATCCAGCAAGTTGCGGAAAATCCAGGGGTCGCTGTCGAACCACAAAAGATCGAATAGGCCCTTTTGGCCGTGATTACGAAAATGAGCGTTTCGTACTCCCGACAAGGACCCCTTCCGCATCCGAGGGAACTTGCGGAATATGAAAAGATTTTGCCGGGTTCTGCGGAGCGAATCATTGCTTCGAGTGAAAAGCAACTGGACCACCGAATATTCCTAGAAAAACACACGGTCACTACGCAGCACAAACAAAGCGGGGTTGGGCAGATTTTGGGGTTCATCATCGCTGTTCTAGTGCTTGGATGCGCATTCGGAGCAATTGCGCTTGGACACTCAGTTTCTGGTACAATTTTAGGCAGTATTGACTTGGTGGCGCTCGTATCAGTTTTCGTGTATGGAAAGACCTCACAACGCACCGATCTGAGCGCGAAGGCTAAGGCCGTTCCGGACCCAGACGAAGCGGTAAAGCAGTGACCCTGTGTGCTCGATTTTCAAATTGAGCCATTACCCCTCCCAGAGCAGCCTTGCCGGATTTCGCAGCTTGGGGTAAATGTGGGGATTACCCCGCAAACAGGCGGGTTTTTCGCTCGCACACACATGGCCAAACCCGATTCCTCTCCTGCCGCGCCCGGCACGGAGATCGTCCTGCAACTGGGGGATATTCTCAGCCGGGTACCGAAGGAGTATCTCCTCCCGGGGCCGCACGACCCGAAGCAGCCCGTCCGGTTCAACGTCGAGGACCTCGCGGACTTCATGGGCACGGGGAAGAGCACCATGTCCATCGAGCGGCTCTCGAGGGCCTGCCCGAATGTCATCAGGCCCGACGTGGGGCGGGATATCGCGGTGCCGTTCCCATTCCAGAAAGCCGTTGGGCAGATTCCCCATTCCGATCCGCCGAAACGGTCATGGTTTTCCTTCCGGGATAGTCCGTCGCCGGAAAGGCCGCCTCCCCTTCCGCCGCCCGCGAATGGGAACGACGACGAGAAGATTCTCCTCAGCCTGCACGCAATCGTCGCGGCGCTGCCGCAGGAATGGCGAAACGCGGAGCTCGATCGCGTGGATGAGTCGGCCCGGGTTGCGCTGCCGTTGCGGCTTGTCGAGCGCCAGTTGCCGACAGGCAAAGTGGAGGTGCCGCTGGGCCAGTTGTTATCCGGGATGCCGGAGGATTTGCGCGGTTTATTTCCGTCGGACCCGTTGCGGCCGGTGCCGATCCCGCTGACCGAGGTGTTCCCCAATCTGCCGACGCGGACAGCGGGCGAGGCGGGCTCGACCGGGGTGCGCGACCAGGTGGCGAATGTGGAAAACGCGGTGGGGAATCGCGACCCGGCAAAGGTCAACAGCGAGCTTGCGCGGAAATTGGTGGATGCATCGGCGCGTATCGACCTGCTCCTGCGCGAGCGGGACAATGCGATCAAGCAACGCGAGGATGTGAGCCGGCAATTGAGCGCGATCCGGGAGGAGCTGAAGCGGCAGGGTGAGGGGAATTCGCGAAAAGGGGCGCCGGCCGAGGCGAAGGAAGGCGAGTCCGCACTGACGCGCGCCCGGCTGGAAGGGATGGCCCGCGAGAAGGAGGTGGCGCTGTCCGAGAAAGACGCCGAGATCGCGCGCATGCGCCAGCAGATCGAGAACCAGCGGAATGACCACAAGGCAATGGTTGCCGAGAGGGACCTTGCATTGAGGCAACGGACGGAACTGGCGGAGCAGATGCAGCAGATGAAGGCGCAGCACGCCCGGGAGCTGGACTCGACCTCCCAGCGGAGCAACGTGTCGATGCGCGAGAAGGATGAGGGGCTCTCGAGGCTATCGCAATCCGTCGAGGAACGGAGGCGGGAATTGAAGAACCTCGAGCGGGAGCGGGACAACGCGATCCGGGATCGTGACGCCGTCGCGTCGCAACTGGCCGAGGCGAAGGGCGAGCAGAAGCGGCAGATCGAGACCATGCGCGGCTCGCATAAGAAACAGATCGAGACGCTCGGGGAGGATTACAGCAAGCAGCTCGGCTCCCTGGCATCCGATCACTCGAAGCAGATCGAGACATTGCGCGCGGATCACAAGAAGCGGGTGGATGCGTTCATGCAGGAGCGCCTCATGGCGCTTGCGGAAAGGGACCAGGTCAATGCGCAACTCACCCAGGCGCGGGAGGATCACTCGGTGCAGGTGCGGACGCTCACCGGGGATTACAAGCGCCAGATCGATGCGCTGACCGCGGATCATAGGAAACAAATCGAGGCGATCAGCCGGCAGCGGGACGCCCTCGCGCGGGACCAGGCGCAATTGGCCGCGCAGGTCAGCCAGGTGCGCGAGCAATACAGGAAGCAGGTGGATACGATCACCCAGCAGCGCGACGACATCATGCGCGAGCGGGACCTTGCCAAGGCGCAGATGCAGCAGACCCGGGATGAGCACAAGCGGCACCTCGATGTGCTGACGGGCGACTTTACGCAGCAACTCGCGATCGTCCGGGGCGAGCACCAGCGCGAGCTCGATGCGCTGAGCAAGCTGCGCGACGACATCAACCGCGAGCGCGAGGCGCTGGCGCAGCAATTGGTCGAGACCGAGAAACGGCACCAGGTTCAACTCGAGGCCCTCACGGGCGATCATCACAAGCAGGTCCAGACGCTCAATGACGATTACGCGAAGCGGATCGCCGGCCTCGAGCAGGCGCGCGACGAGGCGGCCGGGCAGCGGGACGCCACGGCGTCGGAGCTAAACCAGGCGCGCGAGGATCACAAGAAGCTGCTGGAATCGATCCACGACCAGCATCGGCGGCAGGTCGAGGGGATGACGCTCGATCACAAGACGAAGTCCGATGATCTCGCCAGCCAGCGTGATGCCGTGACCGCGGAGCGGGACGCGCTTGCGTTCCAGATCAACCAGGCGCGGGAGGCGCACCAGAAGCAGGTCCACTTGATGACGACGGACCATCGCCAGCATGTCGAGTCGATGGAGCAGCAGCGCGACCAGATCGCCGCCGAGCGCGAGAAAGTCGTGGGCCAGATGGCGCAACTCACCGCCGATCATGCGTCGGCCCTTGATGGGCTGCGCCAGGCGCATGCGGGGGAGATCGAGAAGCTCACGGCGGGACACCAGCGGGGGATCGACGATTTGCGCGCGGACCATGCGCGGGCGATTGCGGAGCTCACCGCCCGGCACGACTCCGAGAAGCGGCAGAAGGAGGAGGTGCTGGGGCGGTTCGCGGACCGCGAGCAGGCGCACAAGAACGAGCTGGAGGGGATGGACGCGGGCCATCGCAAGGCCATCGATGCGTTAAGAGCCTCGCACAAGGAGGCGACCGACGGCATGACCGCGGCGCACGCGGCGCAAGTCGAGGATTTCCAGAAACAAAACGCGGGATTGTTGCACGAGAAGGAGACGCTGGCCGCGGCGATCGCGGCGGCGGCCCTGGCGCATGAGGCCGCCCTAAAGGAGGCCTCCGCCCGCCATGAGGCGCAGGTTGAGGCATTGAAGGCGGCGCACGCCCACGACATCGAGGGGATCAACGCCGGCCATGCGAAACAGATCGAGGTGGCGGCGCAGCAGAAGGCAGCCGTCGAGCGGGAAAAAACCGCGCTCGTCGGGAACCTTGCCCGGACGCGCGACGAGCACCAGAAGGCGCTGGCGCAGGAAGCGGAAAAGTCCCGCGCCGCTCTCGACGCGGCCGCGGCCGGCCATCGGCAGGAGCTCGAGCGCCAGTTGGCCGAGGCCCGGGCGGCGCTCGAGCAAAAACACGCCCAGAAGCTTGCCGCCGCGATCAACGCCCATGAAGCGGAAGTGGCCCGCATCACCGGCGAGCGTGAGAAGGCGGTCCTCGAGACGGCGGGAATGGCGGCGGCGATTGCCAGCCTCAAGGAGGCCCACAAGGCGGAACTCGCCGGACAAGCCGAGCAACACAAGAAAGCGGCGGCGGCGTTGCGGACGGACTTCGACAGGCAGGCAAATTTCCTGACGGCGAAACATAACGACGCGATGCAGGCCCAGCGCGCCGCCGCCGCGGAGCAGGAGCGCAAGGCCGCCCAGGAGCGCGAGAGCCTCACCAGCGCGAAGACGGCGGTCGAGACGGAATTTGCGAAAGCCCGGGACGCCCACGCGGTTGAGCTGGCGAAACTCAAGGAGGCGCACCAGACTGCACTCAAGGCGGCCACGACCGCCCACCTCGCGGAGGCGCAGGCGCTCCGCCAGGAGGCATCCCAGCGGGCTGGCGAGCTTATCGGCGAGCGCGATGCGGCGATAAGCGAGCGCGACGGGACCGCCCAGCAGCTTGCCAGCACGCGGGATGCCCACGCGCGGCAGATGGAGATTTTGCTGGCAGATCATGGCGCGAAGGTGGCCGCGCTGACGGCGCAGCGGGACGACTTTGCGCGCGAGCGCGATGGCGTGCTGGCGCAACTCGAGGCGACGCGGGCCGATTTGCGGCAGCGGACCCACAGCCTGACCCAGGCGCACAGCCGCCAGTTGGCCGCGATGCATGAGACGCATCGCGGACAGATCGAGGAGATGACCGCCCAGCGCGAGGCGGCGATCCGCGAGCGCGACGGCCTTGCCGCTCTCATGGAGAAGGCGCGCGAGGATCACCAGAAGCAGACAGCCGCGCTTGTGGCCGGGCATCAGAAGGCGATCCAGGGCGCGCAGGCCGGGCACGAGGCGAGGGTCGAGGCGCTGGCGGCGGAGCATCGGCGGCAGTTGGATATGCTTTCCGGCGAGCGGGACAAGGTGATTGCGGAGAAAGCCGCCGCGCTCAAGGCCGCGGAACAGGCCCGGCAGGAGCATGAGAATGCGATCAACCTGTTGACCAAGCAGCACGAGACGGAGTTGACCCGCGCCCGGGAGGAAGCCGCGCAAAGAGACGCGGCGGCCAAGGCGCGGCACACCGAGCTGGAACGCAGCCTCGCCATGGGCGCAGCCGCCCTCGCGGCGGAGCGCATCGAGCATGAGAAATCCCGCCAGGGCGCCGTCACCATCAAGCAGCAACTCGTGGCCGAGCTCGCGGCAACCCGGCAGGAGCACGAGAAGAAGCTGGCCGCGGCTGCGCAAGAGCGCGATGGCGCCGCCCAGGAAAAGGATCAGGCGCTGGCGCGTTTGCGGCAGACGCAGTCCGACCATGAGAAGACGCTCGACGCGCTCAAGGATGAGACCGCCGAGCAGCAGAGGGTCGCGGCTGCGCGCATCCAGTTGCTTTCGCAGGACAAAGAGAAGCTCGGCGCCGACGCCCAGGGATTGCGCGACCAACTGGCCGCCTTGCGCGCCGATAAAGAGAAGCTCATGGCCGACCTCGAGCGCGCGCGGGAAGCGGCCAAGGCGCAGATGGCGGGCTTGCAACGCGAGATGATCGGGCAGATCCAGTCGATCACCGCCGAGCGCGACGCCGCGGCGGCCAAGGCCGCCAATCTCATCAAGGCGCTCGAGCAACGGACTCAGACCCTGCTCGCCGAGCGGGACGGGATATCCTCCGACCTCGCGGCGAAGGTCAAGGAGCATGAGCGCGCCGTGGCCCGGCTGGGCGTCGAGCGCGCGGCGGTTGAAAAGGAGCGCGATGCGATGGCGAATGAGCGCGACACCCTCACGCGCAAACTCAATGAAACCTCCAAGCGTCATGTCGAGGCCCTGGGGACTCTCCAGGCGGAACGCGACTCGCTGCGGGCAAACCTCGCCAGGCGCGCGCAAGAGCACGAGCAGCAATTCAACGCAGTCACAGGCGAGCGCGATGCGCTCGCAAAACAACACGAGGCGATGACTCGCGAGCGGGATGCCTTGAACAGGAAGCTCGCCGAGGCGGCCCAGAACCATGAGAAAACCCTCGCGGCCTTGAAGGCGGAGCGCGACAAGCTCGCGGCGGAAATCGAGACTCAGACCCGCGAACAGGGCAAGCGGCTCGATCTGGTCACTGTCGAGCGGGATACGCTCGCCAAGCAGCAGGGCGCCCTGGTCAAGGAGCGCGAGGGGATGAACCAGAAGCTTGGCGACGTGATCCGCCAATATGAGAAATCGACAGGCGTATTGCGGACGGAGCGCGACCGGCTCAAGGCCGACCTCGCCTCGCGCGATGAGGAGCATGGGAAGAAATTTAACGCATTGACCGGGGAGCGGGATGCCACAGCGGCGAAGACCGCCGCCCTCGAGCGGCGGGCTGCTGACGCGGAGGGCCGCGAGAAGGCGCTGGCGGCGGACGTCGAGCGGATGAAAACGGAAACCGAGGCGCACAAAAAACACGCCGAGACGAAGGTGGCCGAGTACGCGGCGGCGCTTGCGGCGCTGGGCGGCACACACGAAGTGGCGTTGAAGGAACGGGAAGCCGCGCGAACCCGGGCCGAGGAGGAAAACGCGAAACTCATGAACCAGAACGAACAATTAACCGAGGCGCATCGAAAGGAACTGGCGGATGCGCAGGCCCGTCTCGATGCGGCAACGCGGGAACGCGACGAAGCGCTGGCGCAGGCCAGGGCCGAGGCGGACGCGCTTAAGAACCAATTGGCCGAGGCCGCCGCCGAGCGGGACCGTCTTGCCCGGAGCCATGGCGGGGCCGCATCGAGCGCCGGGGAGCATGGGGCCGAGCTGCAGCGCATTGCCGCCGAGCGCGACAAACTTGCGAGGCAACTCGCCGAGACCCGCAAGGACGCAAAGGAGCAGGCCGAGGCGCTGGGCGCCAACTCGATGCGCGTCTTCCAGGAGCGCGACGAAGCGCTTGCCCAGTTGGAGCGCGAGCGGGCGGAATGGCAGCGAAAACACGCCGAGGCGCAGGCAAACATGGAACGGCGAATTGAGGAATTGCGCGGGAACCGGGATCAAACGGCGGGGCAGCCCCACGAGCACGCCATCCCTCTTCGTGCTTTTCGTGCTCGTCGGGCTGGCCCGCCGTTTTATCCCCGGTCCCCCGCCATTCCTCAATTTGCCCTTTCCTGTTTGCCTGCGCCCCGG
>Ga0182012_10006598_pt1 | contig 11811 bp, 8 predicted proteins | sample 612S2SmetaG_FD_120486 | JGI IMG/M metagenome (GOLD analysis project Ga0182012, IMG submission 120486) | Permafrost microbial communities from Stordalen Mire, Sweden - 612S2S metaG | ecosystem: Environmental > Terrestrial > Soil > Wetlands > Permafrost | place: Sweden: Stordalen | collected...
GGATGGAACGCGCGCACCGTCACGCTCACCACCCCGGTGGTCAGATCGAAGAACGGATCCACCATCCGCTTCCAGTACCGCAGCCGCCGTTCGGCCGAGGTCCCCGGCTCCAGCCGTGCCCACCAATCCGCCTCCGCCTGCGCATAGATGCGGTCCAGGTTCACGGTATCGCTGATATCGTCGACGATCTGCCGGCTGCCGAGATACTGCAGCACCACCTCCGAATCCGCGATCACCGCCAGCAGCGGATTGCCCCCAGAAAGCGCGGAACTCATCCCGCCCGGCTCGATGCGCAGCGGATGCTGCTGGCGCACCGCAAAGCGGAACTCGCTGACATACTGATCCGTCGCGAACCCCCAGAGATAAACGCTCACCGCGCCCACCGGCACCGCCATCACCAGCAGCAGCGACACCAGCCGCGAAACGCGCCGCCGCCGGCGCCGGACCGGCGCCTGCGCCTCTGCCGCGTCAGTCGTGTCCTCCGGCACAGCGCGCCCATAAGGCGCCTCCCGGCTCGGGATCGGGCCGATCGCGCCTTCCATCACGCAGGCCGCAGCGCGGGCGAAGCCGCCCGGCGCATCCGCCACGCATGCACCTCCATCGCCGCCTCCAGCTCCTCGAACACGTCCAGCCGCCCGTCCGCCAGCACCGCGCCCATGTCGCAATACGCGCGCATCGTGCTGTCGTCGTGCGACACCAGAATCACATCCGACCGGTCCATCCGCTCCTCGAACGCCGCGAGGCATTTCCGCCGGAACTGCGCATCGCCCACCGCGGTCACCTCGTCGATCAGGTACAGGTCGAACTCGATCGCCAGGCACGCCCCGAAGGCCAGCCTAGCCAGCATTCCCGAAGAATAGGTTTCCACCTTCATGCGAAAATACTCGCCGAGCTCGGCAAACCGCTCGACGTAATCGAGCGTCTCCGCCTCGTCCGTGCCGTGCACACGCGCCAGGAACCGCACATTCTCCCGCCCGCTCAGATGCGGATGCAGCGTGCCGCTGAAGCCCAGCGGAAAGCTCACCGTACCGCCGCGCCGGATGCGCCCGCGGTCCAGTGCCTCCACCCCCGCGAGCAGGCGCACCAGCGTCGATTTTCCCGCCCCGTTCGCGCCCAGCACCCCCACACTGTGGCCGCGCGGAATCGCCAGGCTCACATCGTCCAGCACCACCCGGCTGCCCTCGATCGTGCGATACGCCTTGCAGGCCTGCTGCATCTCGATCATGTACGGGCTGCTCATCAGTACTGCGCCCCGTAATTGCGCGGCACCGCGCCGATCGCGGCCACGCCGTTGATCAGCTGCAGCACCTTGATCGCATCGGCGATCGGCGCGTTGCTGACGTAGACGATGTCCTCCGGCCGGATGCGGAACGCCTCCGCCACGAAAAACCCCATCGGATCGCGCAGATCGATCCGGTACACCACCCGCGTCGGGTCCTGATCCGCCCGCAGCGCCGGCCCCGCGATGCGCCGCGTCAACTCCGCGGACTGCCGCCGATAGACAAACACCCCGCCCGGATTGGCCTTGAGATCATCGAGGCCGGCAATGCGCCCCAGCGTGCGCGCCATGCTCATCTCCTCGTCGTCATAGGCCTGCTGCCCCGGCCGCGCGACGGCGCCGAACGCGTAGAAATAGCGCACCCGCTGCATCACCAGCACGCGGTCCCCCGGCGAGAGCAGCAGGTTCGCCGCACCGCTCTGCTGCAGCTTCGTCATGCTCGCCGTCACCGCCGCATCGCGCCGGCTCACCCGCACGATCGAGGCATGATCGGGCGACTTCCCGCCCCCCGCGATCGCCACCACGTCCAGCACCCCGCGCGCGCCTGGCGCGATCGGATAGCGCCCCGGCTTCATCACGTCGCCCTGCACCACCACCGTGTTGGTCACGTCGTCGGTGACGAAGGCGGAGGCCTGCATCACATGCCCCTGGTTGCCCAGCTCCGTCCGGATCGCCTCCTCCACCGCCGCCGGCGAGCGTCCGGCGGCGCGCAGCCGCCCGACATAGGGCACCGAGATCGTCCCATCCGCCCCGACGCGCACCGTCAGGTCCAGCCCAGGCCGGTCGAGCAGCGTCGCCCCCGTCGGGTTCGGCTCCCACAGTGTGATTCGCAGCGTGTCCTCCGGCCCCAGCAGCCCCACCGGCGCCCCGGGCGGCAGCCCGCCCGATGCCTCCGCCGGCGGCGCACCGTCGGAGACCGCCTGCCCGATCGCCGTCGTCAGGTCGATCAGCACATAGGGCGCGCCCGCGGCCGAGCCGGATGGTCCCGCCCCGTCCTCGATCGCCCCCCCGGTCGGCCCCGCGCGCGGGATCGTGCACCCCGCCGCCAGCAGCGCCAGGCCGCAGCACGCCGCGCGCGCCAGAACCGGCCCCGCCCGCCTCACGCCGCATTTTCCCGCACCAGCTTCATCGGCGCGCGCGCCCGCCCCGCCAGCCCGTTGGCCTGCAGATACAGCGCGGCGTTGGTGACGGTGTTGTACTCGGGCGCGCGCGCCGCGCAGTCGATCGGCGAGTCCGCCGCCAGCCGTGTCGCCAGTTCGGCGAAATTGCCGATATCGAAGAACTCGACCTGCCCAGGATGATAGCGCGCGAACTGCAGGAACGCCGCGGTGCGCGAGGCAATGATCCGGCAGCCCATGTCCAGCGCCACCGAAATCGGCCCGGAGGAAGACTGCCCCACTTCCAGATACGGCAGCACCACCGTGTCGCACACCGCCATCGCGGCGGCGAAATCCGCGTCCGCCAGCACGCCCATGAAATGCACCCGCGCGTGCAGGTCCTGCGGATGCTGCTCCAGCAGCGCGCCCTTCAGCGCCTCCGCGTCCAGCGTGGCCGACGCCCCGCTCTCCTTGATCGAATCCAGCACGGTCTGGCCGATCCGCGCATCGTGCAGCAGCTCGTCGATATACGGATCGAGCTTCTGGCGGCGCTTGATCGTCTGCGGATGGATGCCGCCGAAGATCGCCAGATGATACGTCTCCGGCAGGTAACGCAGCGCGCGGATCGCCGTCTCGAAGCCCTTGTACTCCGAGAGGAACCCGAATACCCCCACCAGCTTGGTCCCGTCCGGCAGCGTGCGCAGGATCGGGAACTGCGCGCGCGTCGCCTCCCGCCGGAGCGCGCGCGCCTCTTCCGCGGCGATGAAGCTCAGGGGGTGGTGGTGCACGTTCTTCAGCCGGTACACGTCGCGCAGCAGCCGCATGTCCCGCTTGGTGTGGACGATGATGCTGACATGCTTCCAGCGCTGCATCCGCCGCAGCAGGTTGTAGATGCCGAAGCACAGGATCGCCGCGCGCCGGTTCTCGACGATCGTGTTGATCGCCCCGCCTACCCGGAAGCTGCGCACCTGCCGCCCGATCGTGTCCCACGGCATCGGCTCGTCGGACAGCACGGTATGGAAGGTCACGGAGAGCGAGCGCGGGGCGCGGGCGAGGGCGCGAAACCGGCGGAAGATCTGCCAGGGCATCCGGCCCAGCGTGCCGTGCTCCATCTGGATGTTGACGCTGTCGAACGGGGCGAGCTGGCGCGCGATCTCGCGGATATGCAGAGTGCCGAGCTTCTGCACCCGCCGGTACGGGCTGCGCAGGTAATACTGATCGAGATCGAACACCTCGACCGCCACCTCCGGGTCGAGCTGGCGCACCAGCGCGCGGGTATAGCCGGCGATGCCGCAGAGTTCGTCATAGGTACTCACGATCGCCAGCCTGGAGCCGGGTTTGGCCGTAACAGGGCCGGGGCCGGGGAGGGGGGAGGGCTGCGATACCGGTGCGGATTGAGGGATCGAGGGGGCCACCGGCGATGACTGCATCATTCTGTTTGCCCCTGCGCCCGGCATCCGTTCTGGCGGCGCGCCTTGAGGGGGTCATTACAAATGCATTCGCGTAAACGATCGGTTAACGGATCGCCCGCTAACTGGCTGCCGTGCTGATTCTTTTTCCGCGACTTATTAACCAATTCGTCACCACGCCCCCGTCATCGTGCCGCATTGCCGGATCGGCGCGCACGCCAGCGGCGCGGTTTTCAGGACGCGGCGCCCCATCGGCGCACGGTGTCCGGCGCCGCACGGTGATCGCGTGGCCATGAAAATCGCGTGGGGATAAAAGAGCATGAGCTTCGATGTCGGACCGGGCCCACGATCCTCCCAGCCGGCGCCTTTGGAACCGCTCTGGACGCGCCGCACGCCCCGGCGCGCGGGCGGGGAAATCTGGTTCGACATCTCGCGCACCCTCTGGCGCGTTCTTTACGGTTCGCTCACCGGGATCGACCGCGTGCAGATCGCCTATGCCGGCCAGCTGCTCGCCCAGGCGCCGGACCGGCTGCGCTTCGTTGCTTATGATTACCGCGGTGATTTCGCCGCTCTCAGCCACGGCCGCGCCGCTTCGCTGATCCGCGCGATCGGCCCCGCCTGGCACGATGGCAGCCTGCGCCGCCTGCGCCGCCCCGCGCTCGATCTGCTGGCGCAAAGCCTGCTCGCCCGCACCCGCCTGCGCGCGGCGGATCACGCGGCGGTCCGGCCCACCTATCTCAACGTCTCCAACCACCCGCTGCAATGCGGTGCCGCCGTCGGGCGCATGCTGCGCCGCACCGGGGCGGCCTTCGTGCCGATGGTGCACGACCTCATTCCGATGGAGCATCCGCAATACTGCCCGGCGCGCTGGCCGGCCCGCCACGCCCAGTGCATCGACACCATCGTCCGCTTCGCCGACGGCATCATCGCCAATTCCGCCACCACGGCATCCGCGCTGCGGCCGCATTTGCCGCCGTCGCACTCGCTGGCCACGGTTCCGCTCGGCATCGCCAGCGCACCCGCGGGCGTCGCCCTCACGGCGGAGGCGCCGCCTGCGCGTCCTTATTTCCTCTGCCTCGGCACGGTGGAGGCGCGCAAGAATCACATCACCCTGCTCAACGTCTGGCGCCGGCTCGCCGCCATGCAGCAGGGCCCGATCCCGCGCCTCGTCATCGTCGGCAAGCGTGGCTGGCGCAACGAACAGGTGCTCACCGCGCTGGACCGCTGCACGGTGCTGCGCCCGCACGTGGAAGAGCGCGGCGTGATATCGGACGCCGAGGTCGCCGCCCTGATGGCCGGCGCCGCCGCGCTGGTGATGCCTTCCTTCTGCGAAGGCTTCGGCCTGCCGGTGGCGGAAGCGCTGTCGCGCGGCCTGCCGGTGATCTGCAGCGACATCCCCGCCCACCGCGAGATCGGCGGCGATGTGCCGGATTATCTTGCACCGCTGGACGAAGCCGGCTGGGAGCAGGCGATCCTCGATTTCGCCCGCCCCTTCTCCCGCCGCCGCGCCGCGCAGACCGCGCGCCTCGCCTACTGGCGCTGGGCCAGCTGGGAGGATCACGTCGCCGAAGCGCTCGACTACGTGGACGCCATCGCCGCCTGCGCCGCCGCCCGCGCCCCCGCCCCCGCCCCCGCGATCGCCCCCGGCCGGCCGGCGCCCTATGGCGGCATCGCCGCGGTCTGAGATCGCACCGCCATGGCCTCCCCCGACGATCCCCAGCCCGGGCGGGAGGAGCAGGACCGGCTGACCGCGCTGTCCGTGGCGGCGGAGCAGGACGCGGACGCGGCCCCGGCCAGTGCGCTGCTTCGGGTCAGGGCCGCTGAGGCCTGCGTCACCGCGGGCCGGGTCGATGCCGCGCTTGCTCACGCGACGCAGGCCGCGTCGATGGATCCCACCGGCTACTATCCCACTCGGGTGCTCAGCGGCATCCTCGCCGTCGCCGGGCGGCGGGAGGAGGCGATCGCCGCCGGCCGCCGCGCCGTCGCGCTCAGCCCCGCCACGTCGGACGCACGGCTGCACCTCGGCGGTCTGCTGCTGGGCGCCCAGGCCTGGAAGGAGGCCGCCGAGCACCTCGCCATCCATGTGTCGCAGCCGGACGCCGACCCCACTGCCTGGCACCTGTTGGCCGTGGCCCTGCACCAAGCCGGCGCCTTCGACCGCGCCATCGACGCGGCCGGCCGCGCTGTCGCCGGCGCTCCGGACCGGACGGAGTGGCGCATTCATCGCGCCTCTCTCCTGACGGAACGCGCCCGCTACCGCGAGGCGCTGGACGAATTCGCCGCCGCCCTCGCACAGAGGCCGGACGATCCGGCGATTCACCACGCGATCGGCAGCATCCACGAACTGCTCGGCGACCTGCCCAAGGCGCTTCACCATGCGGAGGCCGCGCTCTCGCTGGCGCCGGACCAGCCGCGCGTGGCGGAGAATGCGCGCCATATCCGCCGCCTGCTCGGCCTGGCCGCCCCCGATCCGCACGACGACAAGCTGCGCGAAGACCCCGCTTCCTGGGGCCCCCGCGGCCGCACCGCCGCCCCCCGCCCACCGCGGCATCGCAACAGTTTCGCACGGGATGTGAGCGAACGTGGCCGGGTCATCTACGCATTGATGCTGCGCGAGATTCGCACGCGGTTCGGCCACTCGCGCGTCGGTTATCTGTGGGCGATCGTGGAGCCGCTCCTCCATTTGCTGACCCTCGGCATCGTGTTCGCGCTGATGAATCACGGCCCGGCGCCGGTCGGTGAAAACCTCTTTCTGTACTATCTCACCGGCGTGGTGCCCTACCTCCTGTTCGCCCACCTCTCCAACGAGATGATGGAAGTGATCGCGAATAACAGCTCGATCCTGCATCTGCCGATCGTCAAGCGCGTCGATATCATGGTCTCGCGCGGTCTGCTGCAGCTGGCGACGGAAATCCTTGCCGGCATCGTCGCGTTCTCAACCGCCGCCCTGTGCGGCCTGCAGGGCATGCCGGCGGACCCGTTGACGGTGGCGCAGGCCGTTGCCTGCATCTGGGTGCTGGGCATGGGTGTCGGCGCCATCAACCTGGTGATCGCCGAATTCTCGTCCGCCTGGTGCCAGGTCTATACGTCGATGCTCAGGCTCCTGTATTTCGCATCCGGCATTTACTATTCGCCGATCGTGACGCCCGAAGCCGTGCGGAATATCCTGGTGTGGAACCCAATCCTGCAGGGCATCGAGTTCTTCCGCAGCGGGTTCTATCGGCAATACGATCCGCATTGGCTCGATCGGGGCTACCTCGTGACGGTGTCAGTCAGCGCCCTGGTGATCGGCTTCGCGCTGGAACGCTCGGCGCGCCATCATATTCGGGTCAATGCCTGAGATCGCGTGGACCGGGCCTTACGCGGCCAGCTGAGGTGAGACCCCGGGCACTGCGGCGGCGCACTCGGCCGCGACAGGGGCGCCTTCGCGCCGTCCCCAGAACATGTGGTGGCCGTCGTTGTAGTCGTCGATCACGTAGGGGGGGGCCTCCAGCCGAGGGAAGTGCAGCGTGAACCCAGCGCTTTCCATGCTGCGCAACGCATGCTTCGGGTCCAGGCCGCGCGGCCGGATCCAGATAGGGTGCAACTCAAGCGCGAAGCTGCGAACGGAGCCGAATAGCTCCGGAGGCTGTCCGTCGAACATGTCGTATTCCGCACCTTCAATGTCGATTTTCATGAACGCCGGCTTCAGGTGCATGAACTCGTTGATCGCTCGAATATCGAGACTTTGGCAGCCATCGGCGCTGCTGCTCTCAAACACACGGCTTTCGGTCGGCGCCACATCGATCCTGTACGTCTGGTTGGAAACGCCCACGGGATGGGCGGTCACGTTATCGAGGTGATTGATCCTCGCGTTGCATTTCGTCGCCACCGCATTCCAGGGGAACGGGTCAAACGCATGAACATGCCCATCCGTCCCGGCAAGCTTCGCCATCACGAGCGTGACGGCCCCGGCGTTCGAGCCGAGATCAAACGCGACATCGCCGGGAACGATCAGATCGTTGTCGGCAATGTAGTCCATGATGAAATCGGTCTGACACTGGTCGAACCACAACTTGCTCTCGATATGATATATAATTAATTCAAAATAATCCCGACCCCGAAAGAACGGAATGATGTAGGGATCGATCCGCTCATAGGACCCGGTCATCGGCCAGGTCTTTTCGATTTCATCGAGGGAGCGCTGCAAATCGTCGATAATGCGCTGCTTTCCAAAGGGATATTTCGGCATGCCGCTCCCGCTCCTGTGATCTCGGCCGCTCCCAACGCGGTTCGGTTGACTGTGGCGACGAAAACTTGCTGAGAGGTTAATTTCAGTAAGGATCGGACTGGAGGGCGCCCTGGGGAAAGACCGGTCCGCTCACAAAAACCATCCGCCACACATGAGTGTAGGACGCGTCGCCCTTTTCGATCGCCACCTGAAACTGAGCCTGGTGTCGATTGGCCGTCGCAAATTAATAAATCGTTTACTCTTTGCGCATGTATTCGGACGCACCGCGGTCGCCGTCGTCACCATCGTATCGATCAGGGAGAGCTTCGCCGCCATGACAGTTCAGCAACCGCTCGGCGCCGCGGAGCTTTTCCATGAGGCCACCTCCACCCTGGCCGAGCCCCCGCCCCCGCCCCCCGCACCGCCTCCGCGCCGGATCATCCCGCTCGGGCCGAACGAGCTTGCGGTCCAGACGGCGTGGGGCGGCTGGGTGGTCGTGCCGACCTTCAACCTCGACGTCGCGCTCGGCCCGATCCGGGACGGGGTGATCGAGCCCTGGACGACGCGCCTCGTCCAGGAGACCCTCCGCCACGGGGACACCTATCTCAATGCGGGCGGGAATTTCGGCTATTACGTCGCTCTTGGCGGCAGCATCGTCTGCGGCGCCGGCCGGGTGATCGGGATCGAACCCAATCCCTACATCCTGCCGTTCCTGATGAAGACGACGTACTGGTGCGGATGGATCGGGATCACGGAGATCTACCGCGCCGCCCTGTGGCACGAGGCCGGCCGGGAGGTCGAATTCATGTTCGATCCCCAGTACCTCGGCGGCGGCACGGCGAATGGCGTGTGGCGCGGCGGCTTCGGCGGTGCCGTCAGGGTGGCGGACGCGTCGTCCGCGATCTGGAGTGCCGCCAATATGGACGGTCTGTTCGACGCCCAGGGCAAGTGGATGAAGGACAAAGGCATCTTCGTGCCGTTCAAGACCACCACGCAGACGATCGACGCGATCGTGGGCGGAGCGCGGGTGGACGTGATTCACCTCGATATCGAAGGCGCCGAGCCCTTCGCCTTGTTGGGCGCCAAGGAGACCATCCGATCAAACCCGGGTCTCAAGCTGATCACCGAATGGTCGTCCAATGCCTCCCGGCAAGGCAGCGCGGAACTGAAGGCCGCCGTCCGCGATGTGTTCACGTTCATGGGCGAACTCGGCTACCGCGCACGCTATCTGGAACCATGGGTCGCGCCCGACGGCGGGATTTCGATGACGGACTATCTGGATTTCGAGTGGCTGTACTCGCAGGCGCCGCACGGCGACTATCTCTGGACCAGAACCTAGGGTCCGAGACCTATGCCCTGAAGTCCCCGCAAGACCACTTGCCGAATGCGTCCGCTGCACGCCGCCGATCATATAGTGTGCGTTCGGTCGGGTGGATCGCCTCAAGCCCTCGCCTTCGGCGACCCAAGTGGGCAAGCGGGGCTTGACCCGATCCACCCGACCGGAGCGATGGCAATGATCGGCGAATGAGCCGGGCTGTGCGGCGTCAGGCGAGATAGGCGAGCGACCTGCCAGGGCGAGCCCTTGGCGGGGTCCCAAATGAGAAGACGGGGGGCAGGGCCCCTGGCCGTCTTACTTACGCCACCGGCGCCGCCCGCGATGGCTTGGTCATCGCGTCCAGCTGCAGCAGCTCCTTCAGCTGCGCCTCCGTCAGCAACCCCTCCTCGATCACCAAATCCGACACCCGCCGCTTCTCCGCCAGCGCCCGCTTGGCGATTCGCGAGCACGCCTCGTATCCCAGCGTCGGCCCCAGCGCGGTCACCAGCCCGATGCTGTTCTCCACCAGCTCCAGGCAGTGTTCCCGGTCCGCCTCGATCCCCACCACGCAGCGTTTGGTCAGCGTCTCGATCGCGGCCGTCAGCGTGCGCAGCGAGGTCAGGATGCAATACCCGATCGTCGGCTCGAACGCGTTGAGCTGCAGCTGCCCGCCCTCGGCGCACATCGTCACCGTCAGGTCGTGCCCGATCACCAGGTACGCCACCTGATTGACCACTTCCGGGATCACCGGATTCACCTTCCCCGGCATGATCGAGGAGCCCGCCTGGACCGCCGGCAGCCGGATCTCCGCGAACCCCGCCCGCGGCCCGCTGGAAAGCAGGCGCAGGTCGTTGCAGATCTTGGAAAGCTTCACCGCCACCCGCTTCAGCACACCGGAGAACAGCACGAACGCCCCCATGTCCGACGTCGCCTCGATCAGATTGCCCGCCAGCACCATCGGCTGATGCGCCACGCGCGCCAGTTCCTCCACCACCAGCGACGCGTAGCGCGGATCGGCATTGATTCCCGTCCCGATCGCGGTCGCCCCGAGATTGACCTCGCGGAAAAACGCCACCGCCTCGCGCAGCCGGCTCACGTCCTCTTTTATCGTCGCGTGATAACCGTCGAACTCCTGCCCCAGCGTCATCGGCACCGCGTCCTGCAGCTGGGTACGCCCGATCTTCAGCACGTCGGCGAATTCCACCGCCTTGCCCTTGAACGCGAAGGCCAGCTCGTCCAGCGCGGCGATCAACGGCTCCGTGGCCAGGATCACACCCAGGCGCAGCGCCGTCGGGTACGCATCGTTGGTCGACTGCGCCATGTTGACGTCGTCGTTCGGGTGCAGCGATTTGTAGTCCCCGCGCTGCTTGCCCATGATCTCGAGTGCGACGTTCGCCACCACCTCGTTGGTGTTCATGTTGGTGGAGGTGCCGGCCCCGCCCTGCACCGCGTCCACCACGAACTGGTCGTGAAACGCGCGCCCCTCGGCGATGCGGATGCAGGCCTGCTCGATCGCGTCCGCCTTCGCGGCGGGCAGGTGCCCCAGCCGCTTGTTCGCCCGCGCCGCCGCCTGCTTGACCATCACCAGCGCGCGCACGAATTCCGGAAAATGCCCGACCGGCACGCCGGTGATCGGAAAATTCTCCACCGCCCGCTTGGTGTGCACGCCCCAATACGCGTCCGCCGGAATGTCGGCGTCGCCCAGCAGATCGTGCTCCGGCCGCGTCTTCACGTCCGACAGCGCGATGCTCTCGGTGCGCGCGACCTCAAGGGTTTCCGCCTCCCCGGCGGGTGCCTGCTGACGGGATTTGCTCATGCGCGCGACACCTTCGTCCGGGGCCCTCACGGGCGCGATGGAAGCGCCCGCCGGGAGCGCCAGGCGATGTTCCGCCGCCGCCATTAAAACACCACTCCCGGTGGAATGGGTATCCTTCCCTTCACCCGCGGCTTCAGGCCTGCAGCGGCGTCAGCCCCTTCTCCCGCAGCACCGCGCCGGCCTCCGCCGAACTCAGTGCCGCGACCAGCGCGCGCCCCAGCTTAGGTTCGGGTGCTGCGGCAAAGATGCCGGCGCTGAACACGGACACGCACTCGATCCCCGGCGGCAGCGCGCCGACGATATCGATCCCCGGCACCGCCATCAGCTCGCTGATCTGCTGCACCGCGATATCCGCCTCCCCGCGCGCCGCCAGTTCCCCGGTAAATCCGCTCGGGATCACGATGGTCTTCTCATTGATCTCGTCGGCGATCCCCAGCTGACGCAGCACGCCCTGGAACGACGCCCCGCTCGCCCCCGCGCGCGACACCGCGATCGCCCGCGCCGCCCGCAATGCGGTGACGAAGTCGCCCACGGTGGAGATGTCCGGCTTCTCCGCCCCCGCCGGCACGGCGATGCCGACCAGCGAGCGTGCGATATCCGTCCGCCCCGGCAGCAGGATGCCTTCGGCGGCCAGCGCGTCGATCGTCTCCGCCATCAGCACCGCGACATCCGCCGTCTCTCCCCC
>Ga0182012_10006600_pt1 | contig 11809 bp, 9 predicted proteins | sample 612S2SmetaG_FD_120486 | JGI IMG/M metagenome (GOLD analysis project Ga0182012, IMG submission 120486) | Permafrost microbial communities from Stordalen Mire, Sweden - 612S2S metaG | ecosystem: Environmental > Terrestrial > Soil > Wetlands > Permafrost | place: Sweden: Stordalen | collected...
CCCCGATAAATGGCTCCGCCATAATGCTCCCTTCACAGTCAGCGAATTACCCCAGCTCCAACTTGGGACTTCAACCCTGGCTGGGATAGATCCCCGCCCAGGCGATGATGAAGTTCACGACAAGGAAAGGCGGGAGGTTGTCGTGAGGCTGTCCACCGCCCGCCTGTCCAATCACGGAGGGTGCCATTGCATGGCTTGGCGCCTCCGTTGAGAACTGGCCCAGATTCGACGAAGCCCACACAACTCCAACCGGACTCGCCTGACCGCCGGCAACGGAACTGGCTCCCAGCGCGTGGCTGTGCACCGGCATCTGGTTGGAAAGCAGCGTCACCGACTCCTCGCCCGCAATCTGGCCGATCACCATCGTTTGACCGAGGTTGCTTGTGCCTTGATGGAACGGTATCCTGCCTTGTAGATCAGGCAGATTGAAGGTCGTCTGCCCATTGCCTCCATAAGTTGTGCCGATCAAATTGAAGAGCACTTCGTATTCAGAAATCGGCAGCGATTGCCCGTTGCACAGAAACCATCCGTCCGGCGCAAAGTTGAATCCTGTCATCCGAATTTCTCCGACAAACGGCGTCGCCATTTCTCACCTCCATCAAAACTCGTGTCTCTGCATCGGCTCTAGGAGCATGCCGAAGGCGAAATCCGAGCGCATCCTGGGTCACCGCAGAGCCGGTCCAAAAATCTGCAAGCGATAATACATCATCGAAGCAGGAAACTTTTCGCGGGATTCAGAAGGCTTGCATAAATTCTCGATCGGAATGAACCGGAGGTGAGTAAGTACCGGCAGGGAGCGCCGAAGTACAACCCGCAGTGGCCAATAACAATGGCCCTGACAGAAGACGTAAATCTAGCTGTGCAATGAAGGCGAAGTCTGGTCTTAAACGTGCATGAATTGGAGCACCGGGCGGGAATTGAACCCGCGAATACTGATTTTGCAGACCAGCGCGTTAGCCACTTCGCCACCGGTGCTCATCCTGCTTCCACGACGCCCGCGGTAGAAAAAGGCCGTCGCGGAAAAAACCTGACACAACGAAAAACCCACCTCGCTCGTATCGCGGGTGGGTCGCTTGTGCTTCGATTCGAACGATTGAAAGCTATCGAATCCCTCGCCCAGCGCGCGCCCGCAAACTGCTCTGGCAACAGCAGCGACAGGAATCGGATGGGATGGATGCAAACCTGATCATCGTAAACTTTCAGTGCGCGCCGGAAGCCTGCAAGCCACGGCGGATACTCGTAGACTAAAGACATTGCCGGGAGGTGTCAAGTGTTGCAGAACGAAAATGCATCCGCTGAGCGGGGTCTCGATTACTTTTTGCTCGATGTCTTCACCGACACGCGGCTCCAGGGAAATGCTCTGGCGGTCGTCCTAAGTCCCGGTACGCTCTCGACCGAAATCATGCAGGCCATCGCCCGCGAAACCAATCTCTCCGAGACCACCTTCATCGAGCGAAGAGACGCTGAGATCGAGCGCCGCGAAGGGGTGCGCGTGCGCATCTTCACCACCCAGGAGGAACTCCCCTTTGCCGGACATCCCACTCTCGGCACCGCCAGCCTGCTGCGCGCCATCGCTCCCGAGTGCGTCATCAACGGCACAGTTACCCTGGCTCTCAATGTAGGCCCGGTGCCGGTCCGATTCGAGCCCCAGGCCCACGCCTGGCCCGTCAAAGGCACGATGACTCAGCGCGACCCGGAATTCGGCGCCGTGCTGGACGCTGCAGAAGTCGCCGCACTCACCAGTCTCGCCATCGACGACTTCGACCCAGCCCGGCCCATCCAGATCGTTTCGACGGGCACGGCCTTCGCCATCGTGCCGCTCCGTTCGGCCGAGTCGTTGGCCAGGCTGCGCGTCCGCCAGGATGAGGCTACAGCCTTCCTGCAGGCCCGTGGCGCGCGCTGGTTCTATGTTCTGGGACCGGAAGACGCTGCGGCTGAGATGCCCGCGTGGCGCGCGCGCATGCAATTCAACGGCGGCGAAGATCCGGCCACCGGTTCGGCCGCCGGATGCGCCATCAGCTACCTGGTCCGCCACGGCGCTGTCGCTTCCACCCAAACCATCCACGTGCGCCAGGGGGTCGAAATCTCCCGGCCCAGCGAACTGTTCCTCAGCGCCCGCCAGATGGGCGACTCAGAAATCCCAACGGAAGCCCCCCCGATCGGCAAGGTCACCGATGTGCGCGTCGGCGGAAGCACAATTCTTGTTGCAAAAGGTCGGCTTTTCCTGCCGTGATGCACACGCTTTCAACAGGCATTCACATTGGCAACGTACTGCGAACAGTGGACCTAACGCGAAATCCGCGGGCAGGCGAAGATTTTCACAAGCCGTTTTCGCCTGGTCTTCCCCATTGCACACATCTTCCGATGCCCTTAGTCTCGGAAAGCGTTGCAGGAGTCAAGCGAGCAAGCCGGCTGATCCTGCCAAGAGTTTCACACACAATCGATAGCGGATGGGAAGGCGTCGCAGCCTCATTCCATGCACGTTTCAGGCATAGTTTGCCGGTAGTTGCATAGACTCCCCAATGGGGATAAGTATGCTTCAGGCTCACTTGCCCTTGAAACGGCAGGGCGGCTTTGCGCCACTTTTCATCTCCGTGGTCTAGACCGGTTTTCGCATACCAGGCCCAGACATAGCGGCGCTGTGCTTTTCGCGCAGACAGGAGTACCCTGTCCTGCGGTTGCCATGCTTCGTTGTCGGGCCGCGCAGGCTACTGCGCACCATGCACCGGTATGGCTGCGTTCCCCAGGATATTGCTGCCTCAGCGCGGCCGCATCCTCAGGTTTCAACCGAGACCCGAGGAAATGAGCCGGCAAGGCGCGTAATCATTTGCCCCGAAGGAGTTATTTTCACCCCCATGCGACCTAAGAAAACCATCCTCTGCATCGACGACAACGAACAAACCCTCTCCGTCCGCAAGTTTCTTCTCGAGACTCGCGGCTACCGCGTACTCACCGCGACCAACGGCCAGGACGCCATCACCCTCTTCTCTTCCACGCAGATCGACCTCGTCCTGACCGATCTGGGCCTGCCGCAGATGGATGGCAACGCGCTAATCGGCCATTTGAAAGAGATTTCTCCCGAGGTTCCAATGATCCTCACCAGCGACATTGTGCGGCCGGGCGAACGCGCCCATCGCGCCGACGCCTTTCTGGCCAAGGGCTTATGCACGCCGTCGGAGTTGATCGAGCGCATTCGCGTCATGAGCGCCCGCAAACGCGGGCCGCGCAAAGCCGTGTCCTCCGCGACCGTACCGGCACTGCAGACGTTCGCCGCTCAGGCCTCCTGAGCGCAGGATTCGTAGTGCCGCTCCCCATCGGAGTGCGAGAATTTCAGCATGGTCTTCAGCGCAATTTACGACAACGTGGTTCTGGTTCTACAAGCCTCCATCCTGGTGCTGGCAGCGTTGTTTCCGATCGTCAATCCCATCGGAAGCGCTGCAGTCTTCCTCAGCATGGTGGAGAACATCAGCCCCGACTTGCAGCGCAAACTCGTCAATCGCATCACCATGTACAGCTTTTTCCTGCTCTTTGGATCGATGCTCCTCGGCGGCAAGATACTCTCTTTCTTCGGCATCTCGCTCTACGCGGTGCAGATCGGCGGAGGACTGATCGTCGCCGTAACCGGCTGGCAATTGCTGACCAAGGACGCGCAGAAAGCCTCGCAAACCGCGCCCGATCCGGAAGAGGTGCTGGGGCGCGCTTTCTATCCGTACACGCTGCCGATCACCGTTGGCCCCGGTTCGATCTCAGTAGCCGTGGCGCTTGGCGCACACCTGCCCACAGAACTGCAGGCGAAGTCCTTCCTCGCGCCTGATATTCTCGCGGCGTCGATTCTCGGTACCCTCGTGACCTGCGCGGTCGTCTACATCTGCTACCGCTACGCGCGGTCCGCCACGCTGCTGCTGGGCAAGTCAGGCACCACCGTACTCATGCGACTCTCCTCGTTCATCGTCTTCTGCATCGGCGTGCAGATCCTGGCCAGCGGGATTCGAAGCTACGTTGCCACGCTGCGCTGAGGCTCGCGCATCGGGAACCTTCGTCCCCTGATGAAAGATCACCTGCCAGCGCCCATCGCAGTGAATCCACAGCGAACTGCGCAGCACCTCTCGCGCCGCATAGGAATCCGCGTCATGCCGCACGGTTCGATACGTCACCAGCACCACCCCGGGAGCAATCTCCTGAGCGGACATCCCCTCGACCGCCGGGGCATCGTAAGCTTCTCCGGCAAGCAGCGCGAGGATAGTCTCTTTGCTCCAAACCCGGCCAGACGACCCAAATTCGCGAAAATCTTCCGCCAACAGTGCGGCCACCGCTTCACTGTTCCGGCGGAACGCGGGGTCCATCAGGCGCAGTTCCAAAGACCATATCTTCGCCTCAATCTCGTCCTTCGAACCAGTTTTCAGAGCGTCGGCATGCATAGATTCATGGTACCGGAAGCTCCTGCGGTAACCATCCGAGAGTGGGAACGCCCCAAGCTAGAGTTTGCATTCGGATAACATACCCGGTCACAAATCTATTGGCCGCACTCATCGAGCGGCGCGTATTCGTTTCTTTCCGGCCTGGGCGCAGCCTGCCTGCTCTGCGCACTGATCGCTGCCGTCACCGGCCAATCCCGCAGTGTCATAGTGCCGCTCTTCGTCCTCGGCATCACACTCAGGGTGATTATGGGTTTGTTTTCCTCGGAAATCATCCGCGAGTATCAGCAGTTTGAATTTCGCAAACTGGACACAGAGATTTTCCGGCGCAGTTAGCCTCGCTGCTCTAACTCACCGCGCTAGAGTTGCTACTTGCCATCGCTCGTCACCGGCGGCTTCAGGTAAGTCTCAAACTGCGCCAGGATGCGGTTGTAGAGATGCGGCCGCACTTCTTTGCCCGCAATCGAATGCGTCTTGCGCGGATAAATCTGTAAATCGTACGGGATGTTGTTCACGATCAGTTGCTGCACAAACTGAACGACATTTCCCAGATGCACATTGTCGTCTCCTGTGCCTTGCACCAGCAGCAGGTGTCCATGCAGCGCGGCAGCCGAGTTCACCACCGAAAAGTCCTTGTATCCGCTGGGAAACTCTCCCGGCTCGCTCATATAGCGCTCGGTGTAAATCGAATCGTAGTTATGCCAGTCAGTCACCGGAGCTACTGCGACACCGGTACGGAACCTGTCTGAATGCGTCAGCGCGTAGAGCGTAAACGTGCCGCCCCAGCTCCAACCCCACCAGCCCTGCCGCTTCGCATCAAGCTGGGGATACTTCGCCAGCGCCGCATCCGCCACGGCAAGCTGATCCTCGAATTGCACCGGCCCGAAGTTATGAAACGCAGCGTGCGCAAACTCCCTGCCACGTCCAGACATGCCGCGATTGTCCGTGTGCAGCACTGCAAATCCATGCTGGGCCAGCAAGGTGTCGAAGAGGAAACCGTCTCCGCCCCACTTATTCTGAATGGTCATCACCCCAGGTCCGCCGTAAGGATTGACGATCAGTGGCACGCTCGCCGGATCAGGCCTCGATCCGTCTTTTGGGCCCTCGGGCAGCAGAATGGTCGCATAGAGCGTCGTCCCGTCGCCGGCTTTCACCTCCAGCGGCTCCGGCGAGCGCAAATGGTAGGCCTCCATCGCCTTGGTCGACCAGAACATATGGCATGGTCCATCCACATTGCAAAGGCTTTCCGAGGTTGGCGTCACCCGGTCGGAATGCCGATCGACAAACGCGCCGCCCGTCGGCGCAAAGTCGCCCGCGTGGAATCCAGGTTGAGTCGTAATCGGTTTGCGTTCGCCAGTGAAAGTGACTCGCCACAGTTGCTGCTCCACGGCATTGCCTTCGTTCGAAGCGAAATACACCTGCTTCCGCGCGGCATCGACTCCCAGCACCTCGTCCACGTCGAAGTCGCCTTGCGTCAGCTGCTTCTGCAGCTTCGCCTCACTCGCCATCGGATTGGCGCCATCGTAGCCATACAGGTAAATGTGAGTATGGCCGTCCATCCAACCTGTAAGGATAATCTGACCGTCCACAACCGAAACGTCATATTTATCGTCCAGAAACTTGTCGTCCTGTTGCTGCAGCATCAGCCTGGATTGGCCGGACACAGCGTCGGCAAAGTAGAGATTCCGGTGTTTGTGGTCCCGCGCCAGCGTCTCCACCCAAACCGTCCTCCGATCGACCCAGCCAAAACGAGGAATGTAATCTTCGCCGCTCTTGAAAGCGTCTCCAGGCAGCTTCACCCAAGCGGTTTTCCCGCCGCCCGGCCCGACAATCCCCAGGCGCACTGCAGGATTGGGATCGCCCGGCTGCGGATACCGCTGCTTATCGACCGTCGGATGCACCGGAATCCAGTCCGTAATTGGATACTCCGGCACGTTGGTTTCATCCATTTGCAAATACGCAATATGCATCGAATCCGGAGACCAGAAGTAGTTGCTGCGCACCTCCAGCTCTTCCTCGTAGACCCAATCCACCTTGCCATTCAGAACTGCGCCATTGTTGGTCGCTGCCACGTTGGTCACCGGCGTACCGGCGTCGCGCAGATGAATCACCGAAAGCCCATGCTCTTCGCCGTGTTCTCCGATGAATGACAGCAGCTTTCCGTCCGGGGAAAACTTAGGATCATCTCCCGATCCAGCGCCGCTCGCACCGATATTCAGCCCAGTACCGGTCTTCAAGTCATAGAGCCAAAGGCTGCCGTTCGTGTCAAACAACAAATGCGCCGAATCCGGCGCCCAGAAGTAGCTGGCCATCCCGTAACGATCCCGGTGATCGCGATCTTTCTCATTGACTGCGCTACCCGACAGCGACGTGAGCTTGGCACGGCTCACCAGCACATGTGGCTTGCCCGTCCCCGGATCGAGATCGATCAACTCCCCGCCGTCCAGATACGTCAGATGCGTTCCGTCCGGAGACCATGTCAACCCCTGCGGCGCCCCGCCGGCAAGCTGCCCGTGGGCAAAGATATCTTCAACCGTCAGCGTCTTGCCGGCGGACTGAGGATGGGCCTGCGGCAAGGAGATTGCGGCGAGAGCAACGAGAGAAACGGAGAAAAACCGGGCGCGCTTCTGATGGAACATCCGTGAGTGGCCTCTTCAGTGATTCGTAGGACAAAAGCGCGCAAATACCCTGTGAGAATCGGGAAAAAGGCACAACGTCTACGAAGGCAGTGTATCGCAGCCAATCACAAGCAAGCTCAAAGCCATGCGCGGTATCAATTCGGATCAATGTCCGCCGCCACCGCGGCCGCCTTTTACTTTAGTCATCAAAAATACGATCGGCACCATCAGCGCCATGGCGACGGCAAAGCACTTGATCACATCCAAATACGCCAGCATCGTCGAGTGCAGCACCAGCTGCCGCATCACCGATCCCTCGGCCATCGCCCGGCCCTGCATCAGCGAATAGGCCAAGCCGCCCTTGTCGTGCAGGTAGCGCGCCATCGTCCCCGCCTGGTTCAGCATCGACGGGCTGCTCGACGACAGATGATCCCCCAGCCGGGACTGATGATACTGCGCCCGCCGCGCCAGCACCGTCACCAAAAAGGCAGTACCCACGCTGCCGCCAATATTGCGCGCCAGGTTGGTCAATCCGCTGGCGTCATTGTTCTTGCCCGGCGGCAAACCGGCAAAGGAGATCGTGCTGATCGGCACAAAGAGAAATGCCAGTCCGGAGGCCTGAAAGATGCGCAACCAGGCCACATACCCATAGCTCACATCCAGATCCAGATTCAGCATAGTAAACAGCGCCACCGAACAGGAGAGAAATCCATATGCCACCAGAAACCGCGCATCCACCTTGGCCACCAGGAAGCCCACCAGAGGCATCAGCAGAATAATGCCAAGTCCTCCTGGGCTGATCACCAGCCCCGCCTGCTCCGCCGTATACCCCAGCATCGACTGCACAAACTGCGGTATCAACACTGTCGACCCGAACAGGCAAAAACCCAGCACAAACATCAGCAGAAAGGAAATCGCAAAGTTCCGCCGCTTGAAGAGCGTCAGATCCAGAATTGGCTTGTGGCCGATGCGAATCTGCCGCATCTCCCACAAAATCAGCACCGTCAGCGAAGTGACGCACAGCACGATGAACGTCGTGATCAGGTGCGAGCCGAACCAGTCATCCTCCTGGCCCTTGTCCAGCACAAATTCCAGCGACCCAAACCCAACCGCCAGCAGGAAGAATCCGAAAAAGTCCAGATTCAATCCCTTTTTCTGCATCTCCTTCACTTCGCTCACAATATGCGGAGGGTCTTCCACAATCCGGTTGGTCAAAAACAGCGAGAAAATCGCCACCGGCACATTGATAAAGAAGATCCAGCGCCAGTCGAAGTTGTCCGTAATGTAGCCGCCCAGCGTGGGCCCGATCGCCGGTGCGCAAACCACCGCAATCCCGTAAATCGCAAACGCCTTACCGCGGTCCTTAGGCTCAAACGTATCCGCCAGAATCGCCTGCTCGCTGGGCGCCAGGCCTCCGCCTCCAGCGCCTTGCAGGATGCGGAAGAAAATCAGCAGCGGCAGCGAAGGCGCCAGTCCGCACAGCGCCGAACTGATGCCAAACAGCAGCACGCAGATCATGTAAAAACGCTTCCGCCCCATGAAGGTCGTCAGATACGCCGACATGGGCAGAATCACCGCATTGGCTACCAGGTAGCTGGTCAGCACCCAGGTCGCTTCGTCTGAACTCGCCCCCAGCCCGCCGGCAATATGCGGCAGCGCCACGTTGGCGATGGAAGTGTCCAGCACCTCCATAAACGTGGCCAGCGTTACGGTCAGCGCAATCACCCAGCGATTGGCGCGCGGCTTCCACACTGTCACTGGGGCGTGAGCGGGATTTTGCATCGTTATGGGAGCAGTCTGGGTCGCGGCACTCATCGGAATCTCCACTATAGAGACACGACGCCCCACGAACGATGCAGAATCTCACCCGGTTGCAGAGCCATCGCATGAACGATGGCTCGGCTCGTGCCAAAGAAAAGCTACCAAATTGGACTGAAGCCTGGGGTGGTACCACTTTTTCCTGCCGTATTGCCAAAAGAATCAATGAGATACGGTAAAAATTCGGTGCGCTCAAGCGCACTTTAAGCGTACTTTAGGAACATATTCGGCGCACCTTTTGCCTCCTTTCGTTTCGACCCGAGGCCCTTGAGGCAAGAGGCGAGCAGGATGAAGATAATTCCCGCATTCGGAACCGTGATTCATTATGCTCTATTTCGGAAAAGGTATACGCAAACACAGGTGCCTGGAAATAAACGACTTACAACAAACTTGCTTGACAAAATCGGATTGTTTGCGCAGGGCTGAACCTGGCGACAAGTCGTCTCCATTTTTTCTTCATGCGATTGTCCTGTGCGCGATCGCGATCCTATGAATTCCCAAGAAGTTCGATGTTATAGTTTCTCAGCATGACGAGTCGCGTCCGCAGCCCATCCGAGGAACGCCCCATGGCGCGCGCTTCCACTCCGCCCTCCGCCCTTTCGAGCTTCCGGGTAGTCATCGCCATCCTGGGCATGATCGCGGTTCCCGCCGCTCTAACGCTCCACACGGTCAAAGTCTCAAATTCCATCGATTCCTCCCAACCCAATACATCGCCATTTGGATACACCGTCAGCCTGTTGCTTTTTATCGTGCCGATTGTGATTATCGCCTTCTGGTTCGTTCCGCGCGAGGACATCAAAATCTCCAGGAAATCCTTCCTCTGGACGATTGGTCTGCTCTTCCCGCTCGGAGCACTGCTCGATTTCTTCTTTGCGCGCAGCTTTTTCACCTTTCCCAACCCCGGCGCAACGCTCGGCATCACCGCTCCAGCCCTGGGCGGCGGCGTACCGGTCGAGGAATATGTCTTCTACTTCACCGGATTCGTCGCCGTGCTGCTGATCTACATCTGGCTGGATGAGTATTGGCTCTCGGCTTACAGCATCCCAATCGACGCGGCTGCGCGCACCAGCTTCGCGCGCCTGCTGCGCTTTCATCCTCAGTCACTCGTCTGGGCCATCGCGCTCATCGCCGGAGCAATTCTCTATCGCCGGATTTTTGTCGCCGAACCCGGCTTTCCCGGCTACTTTGTCTTCCTGGTCATCGGCGCGCTCGGACCCTCGGCGGCGCTGCTGCCCTCCGCCATGCCGGTGATCAACTGGCGCGCCTTCAGCCTGACCCTGCTGCTGATCCTGCTCATCAGCCTGCTTTGGGAGGCGACCCTCGGCGTGCCCTACGGCTGGTGGAATTTCCAGGATTCCCAAATGATCGGCATTCGCATCACCGCCTGGAGCCGTCTGCCCATTGAAGAAGTCTGCGTCTGGATCGCCGTGGTCTACGCCACCGTGATCGTTTACGAAATCGTCCGCCGCTGGCAGTCTTCCGGCAAACGGGCGCGAAAAGCCTTCCTGGGATGACACCGCCGCAACCGCTCCGGAAGACCGTACACTGGCGAGGCGAAGGAGGGAGTTGTCTGATCACCCGGCACCAGACGCCAAACGAAGCAGCCTCTCCGCATTTTGGTGGGTCAACTTGGCTAAATCGGCGGCTCCCAGAGTTCGGCCAAGCGCATCCAGATACTCCCTTCCTCGCGGATTGGGACTGAAGGGATAATCCACCGAGAACATCAGCCGGTCCATGCCGACGACATCGATAGCACATCGCAGCGGCGGCTCGGTAAAGTAGCCGCTGGTCGTCAGATGAATATTCGACTGGAAATAATCGGCCACCGGCTTCTGCAAATTCCCGGCGCGGGATAAGGCCGCGCTGGAGCGCGCCAGGGCATACGGCAACCCCTCGCCCATGTGTCCAATAATCAGTTGCAGCCCCGGCAACCGGTCGAACAACCCACTCACGATCAGCCGCAGCGTGTGCAGCCCAGTCTCCGCGTGCCATCCCCAGCCAGCCATCGAAAGCATGAATCCAAATTCGCCCGGCAAGCCGGAAAAATAGGCCTCCTTCACCTGCTCCGGCGGAAGTGCGGGATGCAGGTTAACGGGCACATCCAAAGCAACCGCCGCCTCAAAGACGGGCAGGAACCGCGCGTCATCCAGAAACAGGCCGCCGGTCGTTCCGTCCACAAGCGCGCCGTGAAAGCCAAGTTGCTTGACGCAGCGCTCCAACTCCTTCGCCGCTCCAACCGGGTCCTTGAGCGCCAGCGTGGCAAACCCGCCCAGCCGCGTGGAATTCGCCCGCACCGCTTCCGCCAGCTCATCGTTCACATCGCTCGCCAGCGCAGAAGCCGTCGCGGTATCCAATGCATCCATACCCATCGCTGCCAGGGAAAGTACCTGGTAGTCGATTCCCGCCTCATCCATTGCGGCGATTCGCCCAGCGCCAAGATCCAGTAGCTTGGAATGCATCGCCTGCATCGGCGCCGGCACAGGTACGCCCGGGACGCTCGTTGCCCTCAGAAAGTTTGCCATGACAAAGTGTTCTTCGAGAGTGATTGTTCGCACGCGTATTGGATGCGGTCCTCACCCTCAACGATGAACGAACTTCTGCCCGAGGATGTGACTGCTTACCCCTTAGGCCCAGCCCTTAGACTGGAGGGACGAAGGGATGCGGCCATGCCCACAGCCATCGAATTCCGCGAGGTCAGCTTTGCCACCGTGCAGGGCAAGCTGCTCCTCGACCGGATCTCGCTGACCGTCGAGGCCGGCACCATCACTGCCATCCTCGGCCGCAGCGGCTCGGGCAAGACGACGTTGATGCGCACGGTCAATCGCATGGTTGAGCCAACTTCCGGTCAGGTTCTTGTTTCTGAGAATCCAGTCCAGGAGGAAAACATCATTCAACTGCGGCGAGGCATGGGCTACGTGATCCAGGAAACAGGACTGTTCCCGCACTTCTCGATCGAGC
>Ga0182012_10006602_pt1 | contig 11808 bp, 16 predicted proteins | sample 612S2SmetaG_FD_120486 | JGI IMG/M metagenome (GOLD analysis project Ga0182012, IMG submission 120486) | Permafrost microbial communities from Stordalen Mire, Sweden - 612S2S metaG | ecosystem: Environmental > Terrestrial > Soil > Wetlands > Permafrost | place: Sweden: Stordalen | collected...
CTTCCAGAAACGAACAGGCGTAGGTTCTAATCGCTAACCTTGGGGGTCAATTTCCAGCCTCACATTACCGAAGCCGGGATACACTACCCATGAGGCACCCATGCTGACCGCCGAAAAAGTTCGTGCAGTTCTCGATACCCTCAGCCCAACACAAGAAAAGGTTGATTTGGCCGTGAAGATGGCTGTGGAGACATCGCAGCCCCTTCGTGTCATCCTGTTTGGCTCATGGCCGCGCGGTGAGGCCAAGTGGGACAGCGATTTGGATTCAGCGGTTTTGATCGACGATGCGCGCGAAGCCGAAATTGGAATGATCCGCCGCAGTTTGCGCCGCAAATTGGACCAAATCCCCATGACAATCGATCTGGTCCTAACGACAATCAGCTGCGCTGAGCAATTTCGCGGTTCAATCAATTCGATTTATCACCGCATTCTCACGGAAGGCCAGGCGGTGTATGAAGGGTCATTCGTTTACACCCGCGCAGGTTCTGATCATCAAGGCCGCTGAAGACGAGCAGACCCTGACGATGGAAGATTTGCCCGATGCCATTCTTGGTTTCCATGCGCAGCAGGCAGTTGAAAAGCTGATAAAGGCCCTGCTCTCGCAACCCGGTGTACCTTTTGAGTTGACCCACAATCTTGCAAGACTTGAGAGCCTTCTCGATGCCCTGGGGAGTCTCTGCCCGATACTCCAATACCTTTGGGAGAATTGACCGATTTCTCGGTGTTTTATCGATATGACCTTCTCTTTCAATTTGCTGTGCCGGACAAGCAAGATGTTCTTAATTCGGTCCGCCTCACCCGCGAGCACGTCGTAGACCGCATCGCCACCTTATCCGCGCCCCCCCGAGCCCCCTCCGCTACAATAGTTCAAAGCCTCTGCCGGAGATGGAAACCACTCCTTCACCCGCCAGCGGCATCAAAGCATCATGCTCACACAAAACCTGCCGGAAGCCCTCACCTTCGATGACGTATTGCTCGTGCCCGCCTACAGCGACGTGGTGCCCGCGCACGTAAGCACGCAAACCCGGCTCACGCGCGAGATTACGCTCAACACGCCTCTGCTCTCCTCGGCCATGGATACCGTGACCGAGTCGCGCATGGCCATCGCCATGGCGCAACAGGGCGGCATTGGCATCGTGCACCGTAATCTTTCAGTAACCGAGCAGGCCGGCGAGATCGACAAGGTCAAACGCTCGGAAAGCGGCATGATCGTCGACCCGGTCACTATCGGCCCGGATCAGCTCATCGCCGACGCGCTTGACGTGATGCGCCGCTACAAAATCTCCGGTGTCCCCGTCACGCAAGGCAAGAAGCTCGTCGGCATCCTTACGAATCGCGATCTACGCTTTGAGACGCGCACGGATATTCCCGTCAACGACGTGATGACGAAGAAAGATCTGATCACCGTCCCCGTCGGGACCACTCTTGAAGAAGCCGAGCTGATCTTGCACGAGCATCGCGTTGAGAAGCTGCTTGTTGTCGACGGCGACTACAATCTCAAAGGCCTCATCACCGTCAAAGACATCCAGAAGAAGCTGAAATATCCGAACGCCAGCAAAGACAACCAGGGCCGACTGCGCGTGGGCGGAGCCATTGGCGCAACAGGAGATTATCTGGAGCGTGCCGCCGAACTCGTCCGCGCCCGCGCCGATGTGCTGGCCATCGACTCGGCTCATGGGCATTCTTCACGCGTACTCGAAGCCGTGCGCGAAGTAAAAAAGCTCTTCCCAAATGTCGCGCTCTTGGCCGGCAACGTGGCCACATACGAAGGCGCGAAAGCGCTCATCGATGCCGGCGCAGATGCCATCAAGGTGGGCATCGGCCCCGGCTCCATCTGCACCACGCGCATGGTCACCGGCGCAGGCATGCCGCAGATCACCGCCATCGCCGAAGCTGCGCGCGCCGCCAAAGAACATGGCATTCCCGTCATCGCAGACGGCGGCATCAAGTACTCCGGAGAAATTACCAAAGCCATCGCCGCCGGCGCGGATTCGGTAATGATCGGATCCCTGTTTGCCGGCGTCGACGAAAGCCCCGGCGAGACCATTCTCTTCCAGGGCCGCAGTTTCAAGACCTATCGCGGCATGGGATCGCTGACAGCCATGAGCCAGGGCTCGGGTGAGCGCTACTTCCAGTCAACTTCCGATCTGGCCGGCGGGAATGAAGCCACGGAGGGGGTTGTCCAACGCGAGCGTGCCGGCCAGAATCGCCTGGCCAAATTTGTCCCTGAGGGCATCGAAGGTCGAGTGCCTTATCGCGGACCGCTTGAGGCCATGGTCTTCCAGCTTGTGGGCGGCCTGCGCTCGGGCATGGGTTACCTCGGCTGCGGCACAATTGAGGAGCTGCAGCAGAAGTCGAAGTTCGTGCGCATCTCCGGAGCGGGCCTGCGCGAAAGCCACGTCCATGACGTGATCATCACGCGGGAGGCTCCCAACTACCATGTTGAATAACCGCGCTCGCAGCCTGCTTTACTGGATCAATATCTGGTGGCCGGTTGCAGTGGGCCTGTGCATCATTGCGTGCGAGTCGACGGAGTTTTTAGGCGCTAACCACACTTCCGCTCCATTGCGGATGATCTTCCAGGCAATCTTCGGACCCGTAAGCGACGCTCGGTGGGAGATCATTCATCACTACATCCGAAAATCCGGCCACTTCATGGGTTATGGACTGCTCGGCCTCGCATGGCTGCGCGCATGGTGGATGACGCTGCCCCACTCCCGATTCCTGCAGGATGCCTTGCTCGCACTCCTTGGAACGGCAATCACTGCCAGCGCTGACGAGTTCCACCAGTCCTTCCTGCCAAACCGCTCATCCTCTGCATGGGATGTTCTGTTGGACTGCTGCGGCGCCATCACTCTGCAATTGCTGGTTTACGTCTTTATGCGAATCTTCAGACCCAAGCGGCTGGCAAGGGGAAGTTAGGGTTCCTCAGAAGTTTCGAAACGTTACCGTTGTTATAAAAAACACGGGCGCACCCTGCGAGAGGATGCGCCCGTGCGAGCTTGTTTAAGATGGAAAAAGCTGCGGTGGAAAGTCCGCTTAAGCGGCCTCTTCGCCGCTCTCGGGCTCGTTCTTCTTGGACTCTTCCAACTGCTTCTCGAGCTCTTCGCGCTTTTTGGCCTTCAAGTCCGCGCGCTTCTGGCTCTTTACTTCGAGCTCCTTCTCTGCGCCGAGCAGTTCGATAAACGCCTTCTCCCCGCCGTCGCCCTGGCGAAAGCCGGTGCGAACGATGCGCAGATAGCCGCCCTGCCGGTCGCCGTAGCGCGGAGCCACGGTTTCAAACAGGCGCGTGACGGCCTTGTCGGTCATGAGAAAGCTGAGCGCCTGGCGGCGCGAGTGCAGATCGCCCTTCTTGCCAAGGGTGATCATCTTTTCCACGTGGGGACGCACGGCCTTGGCCTTGGTGATAGTGGTCTCCACGCGATCTTCTGTGAGAACGGACGTGACCAGGTTGCGCAGCAGTGCGCGGCGGTGGCTGGTGTTACGCCCAAGTTTGAATCCTGCATTGCGATGACGCATGTTAAAACTCGCTTTCGAATTTTGCTTTCAGCTTTCAGCTTTCAGCACTTCAGCACTTCATGCAAAAATTGATTTCATCAATTTGGCACGAAAAGCTGTAAGCTGACGGCTGAGAGCTGACGGCTGTATTTAGAAATTTTCCGTTTCAGTAGGCAGTTGCAGGTCTACTGAATCGAGGGGTTCGTCCTCGTCGTCGTAGTTGTTGTTGTAGCTGGCAGCCAGTGCGGCGGCGGGCGGAATGCTCGTCGGTCCGGGAACCGCATTGCCCTGCTCGTCGATGCGCATGCCCAGCGACAGGCCCATCTGAGCCAGTATTTCCTTGATCTCGTTCAGGCTCTTGCGTCCGAAGTTCTTGGTCTTCAGCATCTCGGCTTCGGTCTTCTGCACCAACTCGCCAATCGACTGAATGTTCGCGTTCTTCAGGCAGTTGTAGCTGCGCACAGACAGCTCAAGCTCTTCCACGCTCCGGTTGAGGTTGTCGTTGCGGAGCAGAATGCGGCCTTCATCGCCGCGCGAGTCAGCTTCCATTTCCTCTTCGAAGTTGATGAAGATGTTCATGTGATCCTTGAGCAGCTTGGCGGCCAGACCCACTGCATCGGCCGGCAGCACTGCTCCATTGGTCCACACTTCGAGAGTCAATTTGTCGTAGTCGGTGATCTGGCCAAGGCGGGCAGCGTCAACGAGGTAGTTCACGCGACGGACAGGAGAATGAACGGAGTCCACCGGGATAAAGCCCAGGCCGAGGTCGGAATCGAAGTTCTTGTCGGCCGAAACGTAGCCGCGACCGCGCTTGAGGCGCATCTCCATGTCCAGCTTGCCACCTTCGGAAACGGTGGCAATGTAGACGTCCTTGTCCAGAATCTCCACGTCGCCGTCGGCTTCGATCATGCCAGAGGTCACAACGCCGGGCTGGTCCGCGCGCAGGTAAAGCGCCTTCGGCCCCTCGCCCGCGAGCTTGAAGGGAACCTGTTTCAGGTTCAGGATAATGTCGGTTGCGTCCTCGACAACTCCGGGGATCGATTGAAACTCATGCAGCACGCCCTCAATGCGAATGGCTGTAACCGCGGCTCCTTCGATCGAGCTGAGCAGCGTCCGGCGCAGTGCGTTGCCGATCGTGGTGCCAAAGCCCCGCTCAAACGGCTGGGCGCTGAACTTGCCAAAGGTGTTGGTAAGCGTCTCCGCATCGACTGCAAGGCGCTTCGGTTTTTGAAATCCTCTCCACAACATACTCATCTCTCTTTTCCCGCGCGGCATGTACGTCGCGATGCATTTTGCGGCGGCCGCGCAAGTGCTCCTTGGGTTGAATTGCAGCCGACAGTGAACAGTGGACAGCTAACAGTAAGAACCAGGTGACTGTCAGCTGTCTGCTGTGAGCTGTCTGCTGTGTTACTTCGAGTACAGTTCGACGATCAACTGCTCGTTGATCGGCAAATTCACATCGGCGCGCTTGGGCAAATGCAGCACGCGCCCCGACATGTTTTCAAAGCTTGCTTCGAGCCATGCCGGCACTGGGTTCTGCGCGGCATACTGCGTGCCCTGCTCGATGATGACCAATTTCTTCGCGGCTTCGGCAATCGCAATCTCGTCGCCCACATTCACCTGGTACGAAGGAATGTTGACCTTCTTGCCGTTGACCATGACGTGGCCGTGGCGTACAACCTGGCGAGCCTGACGGCGGGAAATTGCAAACCCGAGCCGGAAGGCGACGTTGTCGAGGCGGCGCTCCAGTTGCTGAATCAGCAACTCGCCCGTGACGCCAGTGGCGCGGTTGGCCTTTTCGTAGTATTCGCGGAACTGGCCCTCGAGCGTGAAGTACATGCGCTTGGCCTTCTGCTTCTCATGCAGTTGCAGACCGTAGCCCACGATCTTGGCTTTGCGATCCTTGCCGTGCTGCCCCGGCGCAAAGTTGCGCTTCTCCAGCGGGCAACGATCCGAGGCGCACTTGGTTCCCTTCAAAAAAAGCTTTGTGCCTTCGCGACGGCAAAGGCGGCAGACTGCTCCGGTATAACGTGCCATTTCTTCTCTTCTCCTGATGCGGTGTTTCGAGTGTCGATCAGTTTACGCGCTGGCAGCGTGTCGTCCTGATCCGGTTGATTTAAAAGTGCGAGTGCGAGTGTCAGTGTGAGTGCGAGTGTGAGTGGGAAGTGTGAAATCCAAACACACTCACTACACACTGACACTGTTCTTAGACTCTGCGCCTCTTCGGCGGACGGCAGCCGTTGTGCGGAATCGGCGTGACGTCGCGAATCGATCTCACGTCGATACCCGCTGCCGCCAATGCGCGGATTGCCGACTCGCGGCCCGAGCCTGGACCTGCAACCCGAACATCGACTGCGCGCAGGCCGTGATCGCGCGCGGTGCTGGCCGCGTTCGACGCTGCCTGCTGCGCCGCAAACGGAGTGCCTTTGCGCGATCCGCGGAAGCCGAGCGAACCCGAACTCTTCCAGCTCAGCGTGTTGCCCACCGGGTCGGTGATGGTAACGATGGTGTTGTTGAACGAGGCCTGAATGTGCGCAATGCCAAACGGCACATTTTTGCGCTCGCGCTTTTTGAACTTCTTGTTTTTGCCCGCCTTGCCGGCTGCGGCTTTCTGCTCTGGCTTCGCCATTAGGTTTTACCCGTCGCTTTCTTCTTGCCGGCAACGGTGCCCTTGCGCGGGCCCTTGCGTGTGCGGGCGTTGGTATGGGTGCGCTGGCCGCGAACCGGCAACGACCGGCGGTGACGCGTCCCGCGATAGCTTTGAATGTCGATCAGGCGCTTGATGTGCATCGAGACGTCCTTGCGCAGGTCGCCCTCTACATCCCCCTCGTCCTCGATCACCTGACGGATGCGGTTTACCTCGTCCTCACCCAAGTCCTGGATCTTCTTGAAGGCATCCACATTCGCCTTCTCCAGAATCTTGAGCGCACGCGGGTTGCCGATCCCGAAGATATACGTCAGCGCGATTCTTGCCTGCTTGTTGCGGGGAAGATCGACGCCAGCAATACGTGCCATCTGAATTCCTTTGCTGCTTGCGGTTAGTGTGCCTCCGGCCTCAGCCGGCTCGCACGGGTTATCGGGGAAACTTCAGAGGTTCATCGCAAGCCTTGACTCAAGCTAACTAGCCTCTTGTACGAGGGACTAGGGACTGAGGGACTAGGGACTAGGGGAAAACTCACTGCGCTTATGATGCTGCTTCAACTAGTCCCTAGTCCCTAGTCCCTATGTCCCTGCCTTTCGTGAAGTGCCCCATCCTTGCCAGGAAAAATCGTTATCCCTGACGCTGCTTGTGCTTTGCGTTCTCGCAGATCACACGCACCACACCGCGGCGCGTAATCACCTTGCACTTCACGCAAATCTTCTTTACCGATGCCCGAACTTTCATTGTTGTTGACTACCCTTCTTTTCAGCTTCCAGCTTTTAGCTCTCAGCTTTCAGCTCACAGTGCAAATCGACGCCTATTTCCAGGCACGAACAAGCTGACGGCTGAGAGCTTATTTGTACCGATACACAATCCGCCCGCGATTCAGATCGTAAGGACTCAGCTCCACTGCCACGCGATCTCCCGGCAATATGCGGATGAAATTCTTGCGCATCCTTCCCGAGACATGGGTCAATACTTCGTGATCGTTCTCCAGCTTGACCTTGAACATGGCATTGGGCAGCGTCTCGGTGACCGTTGCCATTACCTCAATCGCATCTTCCTTCGACAATCCGTGTCCACTTCCGCCGGCCTGCTATCCCTTCCGGCAATTTCGACCCCTCAGGCTTGTGCCCGAGGGGCAGTTTCCAAATCCGCCACACGTTAATCAGGCGGTCAATATCGAGACGCCGTCCGCGGTCACCGCGACAGTATGCTCAAAATGAGCGCTCATGCTGCCGTCCCTTGCCACCGCCGTCCAGCCGTCGTCCAAAACCATCACTTCCGGGTTGCCGGCATTCACCATGGGCTCAATCGCCAGCACCATGCCGGCTTTCAACTTCATCCCTTGCCCGGCCTGCCCAAAGTTCGGAATCTGCGGATCTTCATGCATCTGCGAACCGATTCCGTGCCCCACAAAATCCCGCACTACAGAAAATCCTTCACCTTCTACCACTGCCTGAACGGCTGCGCCCACATCGCCCAGCCTTGCTCCCGGCTTCACTGCCGCAATCCCGGCCTTCAGGGACGCTTCGGTCACCTTGAGCAGCCGGGCGGCATTCTTGTCGATCTCGCCCACCGGAACCGTGATCGCCGAATCGCCGTAGTACCCGTCCACTACTACGCCAAAATCGACGGAAACAATGTCGCCCGACTTCAATACCCGCTCGCGCGACGGAATCCCGTGCACCACTTCGCTGTTCACCGAGGTACACAACACGCATGGAAAACCGTGATACCCCTTGAACGCAGCTTTCACCCCCAACTCGTTCAGCCGCGTCTCGGCCGCCGCTTCAAGATCGTACGTCGTCGCTCCCGGCTTAACATGGCTGCGAACCAGTTCCAGAATCTCGCGCACCACCTGGCCCGCGCGCCGCATCTTCTCGATCTCTTTCGCCGACTTCAGAACGACTGCCACGTTACCTCAGTTTTCAGTGATCAGTGGTCAGTGGTCAGTTTTGTCCTGCCGCACATAACAACTTCAACTGTTCCGAACTCCCAATCACACTGCGCTGTCATTTCAGCGTTCCTAAGTTGAAGCGGCGAATTTCGCCGGGATTCAACTGTTCACTGACTACTGACAACTGCATTTCACTTCTTCCGCAACTGCTCCACGGTAGCTACGATTCCGGCCGCGATCTCTGCAATCGGCCGGTCTCCATCCACTTCCGAAAATCGCCCCAAAGTCCTGTAGTGCTCCACCACAGGCGCGGTAAGAGCCTCATAAGCGCGCATGCGCTCCTGAAAAATCTCTTCCGTGTCATCGGCTCGCTGGGTCAGACCCGCGCCTTCAACATCGCAAATCCCGTCCTGTTTCGGAGGATTCACGTAGATGTTGTAGATGGTCTGGCAGACAGGACAGTTCCTGCGCCCCGTAATTCGACGCAGTAACTGATTATAGTCCACTTGGACCATCACGGCAACCACGGGCAGCGATTTCGGCTGCGCGCTTAACCTGGCATCCAGCCAGTCCGCCTGTCCCAGAGTGCGCGGAAACCCGTCCAGAATGTAGCCCTTGGCCGTGTCCTTCTGCTTCAACCGCTCGGCAACCATGTCGTTGACCAAGGTATCCGGCACCAAGTCGCCCCGGCCGATAATCGCCTTGGCTGTCTGGCCAAGCGGGGTATTCTGGCTCACATTGGCCCGCAGCAGATCTCCGGTTGAAATCTGCGGAATGGCCCAGATCTTCACCAGTTCCTTGGCCTGCGTGCCCTTGCCTGCCCCCGGTGCGCCCAGCAAAAGAATCGGGCCGGGAGCGAATCGTTTCCCCGCTGCCCGGCCTCTTTTCTCTGAACTTGCACCCGAAGGCATTACCAGGTCTTCCTTCCCCGTATGCGACCCGAGCGCGGAGAGAACCCATCATAGTGCCGCATGATCAGCTGCGATTCAATCTGGTTTACCGTATCCATCGCCACGCCAACGACGATCAGCAAAGATGTTCCGCCGAAGTAGAAGTTCACGTTCATGCCGTGAATCAGGAAGGTGGGTAGATTCTCAAAGACCCTGCCAATCAGCCAAAGCTTGTCGAACCGGATGCCCGAAATCAGGAATGTCGGCACCAGCGAGATCACGATCAGGTACAACGCGCCGACTAAAGTGATCCGAGTCAGAATGTCGTTGATAAAGTCCGACGTGCGCTTGCCCGGACGAATGCCCGGAATGAACGAGCCCGACTTGCGGAAGTTGTCGGCAATGTCGTCCGGCTTCATCACGATCGACACGTAGAAGTACGCGAAGAAGATGATGCCCAGCATGTCGAGCAGTTCATACCACGGATAGCCCGGCTGCACCGCAGCCAATATCGGCTGGATGAAACGATTGTTCTGCACCCACTCCACCTGCCCGAAAAGCAGTGGCGCCGAGAGAATGGAGCTGGCAAAGATGACCGGCATCACGCCGCCCGAGTTCACCTTGAGGGGCAGATGGCTGGACTGGCCGCCCATCATGCGCCGGCCCACGACGCGACGTGCGCTCTGGATGGGAATGCGTCGCTCCGACCGCTCTACGAAAACGATGAAGGCCACCACTGCGATCATGCCGACCAGCAGAGCAATCACGACGACGATGGTCAACGAACCCCACGCATCGGTTTGAACTTTGTCGACGATATCCGCCACGCCGCGAGGCAGTCCGGCCACGATGCCGGTAAAGATCAGCAGGCTCATGCCGTTGCCAATGCCGCGATCGGTGATTTGTTCGCCAAGCCACATGATGAATGCCGTGCCCGCCGTCAGCGTGATGATGGTCATCAAACTGAAGCCGATGCCAGGGTGCAGAACCAAGCCCTGCCGGGTCAGGATGGCAGAAATTCCAATCGACTGCAGCGCGCCGAGGATCACCGTAAGGTAGCGCGTCCACTGCGTGATCTTGCGGCGGCCGAGTTCGCCTTCCTTCTGAATGCGCGCGAGCGGTTCATAGACCACGGTTAAAAGCTGGAAGATGATCGACGACGTAATGTACGGCATAATGCCGAGTGCGAAGATCGTCATGCGGCGCAGGTTGCCACCGCCGAACAGATCCATCAACCCCAGAGCCGAGCCGCTCTGCGAGTTGAACAACAGCTCAAGCTGTGTCGTGTTGATGCCCGGCGTAGGGATGAATGCGCCGAGTCTGTAAACGGCGAGAATGCCAAGCGTGAATAACACACGCTTGCGAAGATCGGGAATCCGGAAGATATTGAGGAATTTCTCAAGCATATTTGTTTATCCGCTTCAGGGCCGTTCCGGCCCCACATCTTTGAGCTTTTCCAGTTTAGAGCATTCCGCGACTTGAACTGAGTTTGAGAGCCGCGGGAACACCGTATATTCCTGCTGTCACAACTGTGCCCGGGCCGAACCATCCGTCATTCCGCCCGACGAGTCCTTCAGGCCTCTCCTGAGGCGGAAATATACCCGCCTACGGAATACCCGGACCTTACCCCGAAGCCTATTTCGACCCTTTGCCTACCAGACTCTTCGGTTCCTTGGCTGCCAGTTTCCCCTTCGCTGCTACCGGAGCCTCGCCACCCAGAACCACGACATTGCCGCCGGCCTTCTCAATCTTCTCAGTCGCCGACTTCGAAAACTTGTGCGCATGAATGGTGACCGCAGCAGTAAGCTCGCCCGAACCAAGAATCTTGATCAGCGCCTTCTTGTTCGATGCCAGGCCGAGCTTCTTGTAGTCATCCTGCCCGATCTCGGTCACGCCAAGCTCCGCAATCCGGTCCAGGTTCACAACTGTGTATTCGGTGCGGAAGATGTTTGTGAAGCCGCGCTTGGGTAGCCGGCGATGCAGCGGCATCTGACCGCCTTCAAAACCGCGCATCATGTGCGAACCGGAGCGCGACCGCTGGCCCTTGTGGCCGCGGGTAGAAGTCTTGCCCATGCCGGATCCCATGCCCCGGCCCACGCGCTTGCGCCCGGTATTGGCTTTCTTGGGCGCGCGCAAATTTGATAGATTCTTTGCCATGATTTCCTCGCTATAACGCCACCGGAGTTGAGCTCCGGCGACTCGCGTTGTAGTGCAGCTCTCAGCTATTAGCTCTCAGCTTTCAGCTAATTTGCGCTCACTTGATGAAATTGCCCCATGCAAGATGAGCTGAAAACTTATAGCTAGCTTTCAAGAATTCTCACCAGGTGCGGAATTGCCTTCACCATGCCCCGGATCGAATCGTTGTCTACCCGTTCGACGATCTGATTGAGCCGCGTAAAGCCCAGACCCTTCACCACCAGCTTGTGCTTCACCGGCGTGTTGTTCTTCGAGCGAAAATACTGTATGCGAATCTTCTTGGTCTCGGCCATGATTAGAGCTCCTCTATCGATTTGCCGCGAGCTGCCGCCACATCGGCCCGGTCGCGCAGTTTCACCAGCGCATCAAAGGTCGCCTTGATCACGTTGTGCGGATTGGGCGAGCCGAGACTCTTGGTCAGCACGTTCTGCACGCCGACCGAGGTCATCACCGCGCGTACCGCGCCGCCGGCAATCACGCCTGTACCTTCCGGCGCCGGCTTCAACAGCACCTGCCCGGAGCCAAACCGGCCCAGCACCTGGTGCGGAATCGTCGTCTCGGTCAGGTTCACGCGAACCAGGTTCTTCTTCGCCGACTCGATCCCTTTGCGTATCGCCTGCGGAACTTCCTTGGCCTTGCCCGAACCGTAGCCCACCACGCCCGAGGCTGCGTCACCCACCACA
>Ga0182012_10006605_pt1 | contig 11806 bp, 6 predicted proteins | sample 612S2SmetaG_FD_120486 | JGI IMG/M metagenome (GOLD analysis project Ga0182012, IMG submission 120486) | Permafrost microbial communities from Stordalen Mire, Sweden - 612S2S metaG | ecosystem: Environmental > Terrestrial > Soil > Wetlands > Permafrost | place: Sweden: Stordalen | collected...
CCGGCGTGGTCGGAGTCGGCCGCGTCGGGAACGACCCAGGTCACGTTGGCGAGCGTCCCGTTCGCCGGGTCGGTGAGAATCTGCGTCTGCGGCGAGATGACGTTGGTCGCCCAGTCGGGGCCGTTGAAGATGTAGTCGATCGCCTGATAGGCCGACCACAGGCCGCCCGAGGTGCCCGGCGCGGGCGCGTAATAGCGCCAAGTAAGTCCGGCCGCGTCCAGTTCCGACGCCAGTGTCGGATACGACGACGGGTATAGCGTGCCGAAACACGCCGACTGTGGCGGCCCGATCGTGTGGTTGGGCAGCAGCGTCGTGACAATCCCCGTCGGGCAACCCCAGACGCCGCCGCTCGGAAAACCGACCGAGTCGTTCGCCTGCGCCGCGATCAGATACTGATGCGCGGTGAAGCTGCCGTCCAGTTGCGACGTGAACGTGTCGTCGTTGAGGACGTACTGGTTCGCCAGTTGGAAGTACGGTGTCGTCTCTGCTCCCGGCACGTAACCGTACTGCGGAAATTTGCTCTTGTGATGGTCGCCGGCCGGCTCGCGATTGAACCCGTCCATCTTGCCGCCGTCGTATGCGAGCAGAAAGCGCGTCATGTCGTGCAGGATGTCGTACGGCGCTTCCAACGGGACCGGCTGCAACGGCACGACCTTCCCCTTATGGTCCAGCCCGCTCGAGACGGTGTTCGCGCCGGGATAGCCCTGGAACAGATCGTCGAACGAGCGGTTTTCCTGGATGATGAAGACGATGTGCTGGATCGGCGACGACGGCATGCGGTCCCGCGCGGCGTGCGCGCGCGCGATGACGGCCGGCGGCTGGGCCGGCACGATCACGGCTGCGGCCTCATGACCTCGTTGCAGATGCGGCGTGCCTCGGCCACGTCTGCCCCGCGCCGCACGAAGATCTTGCGCCAGTAGGCGCGTCCCGAGAGCCGCGCGATGAGGTCCGAGGCATCGGCCGCGCCCACGACTCCGGCGCGGGTCGTCACGCCGACGCTGCGGGCGTCCGCCGGGTCGAGCGGCAAGCGATGCAGCAGTTGCTGCTGCTCGTCGGCCCAGACGGCGTCGCCGAATCGCTCGCGGAGCGCCGCGGCGCAGGCCTCGTAGCGCCCGAGGTCGCCCTCGGCGTTGAACTCCGCCGCCAACACCCACAGAATCCGGCGGTCGCGCAGTGCGCCGGCCGCCTCGCCGGGGGCAGAGCGCAGCGCATCGAACACGCGGAAGTCGTCCCACGCGAGGTATTCTTCGATCGGGTCGAGCAGGCGCGGGTCCGTCCAGATCTCGCGCAGCGCGTCCTGTAGCACGCGCTCGAACGAACGCGTCGTGTGGTGGAAGTAGACCGTCGCGAACATCATGTAGCGCGCGAGCACGAACGACTCGAGCGCGACGACGCCGCGGCCATCCACGCCGAGCGTGCGCCGGCCGTCGCGTTCGACGGTCCGCAGCGCGCCGATCAATTGTTCGGCGTCGTAGCGGCCGCTGGTGACGCCCGTGAAGTACGCGTCGCGCAGCAGGTAGTCCATGCGGTCGGCGTCGAGATTCGGGCCGCTGACGAGTTCCTTGAGCACGGGGTCTGACGGCGCGGGCGTGCCGGTTACCAGCGACGCCACGTCGACGGCGTCGACGCCGATGCGGTCGAGGGCGCCGCGCACCTCGGGCAGAGCGAGGATGGCGGCGGTCCGCGTCTCGTGACGCACGCCGAGAACGTCCTCGCAGGCGTGGCTGAACGGCCCGTGGCCGACGTCGTGCAACAGCAGGCTCGCGCGCAGCAGCCTGCGTCGCTCGCGGTACTCGCGATCGGACGAGAACGCGTCGGGGTCGTGCTCGCGCAGCGACGAGAAGACCCGCTCGCCGACCGCGAGCGCGCCGAGCGCGTGCGTGAAGCGCGAGTGCTCGGCCGCGGGAAACGCGAGGTAGGCGAGACCGAGCTGGCGCAGGCGACGCATGCGCTGCAGCGGCGCCGTATCCAGCAGTGCCGCCTCGGCATCGTCGAGTTCGATGAAGTGGTGGATCGGGTCGAAGATCCGCTTCATCGCGCTATTTCGAGAGCCACCAGCCGCCGGCGTTCCAAAACGCGCCGGACAGCGACGTGGACTGCCCGCGCAGCCTGGTGGTAAACGCGTTGATCTGCCGGCGCTGGTAGAGCAGGGCGATCGGCAGTTCCCCGTAGAGCAGGGCCTGCAGCTTGCGATAGGCGGCGGCGCGGGCGGTAGGATCGAACGTGGACTGCGCGGCGACGAGCAGCGCGTCGATCTGCGGGTCGCAGATGCGCGACTTGTTGTATCCGTGCGGGGGGACGTTCGCGCAGGCGAACTGATCGGTCGTGTCCGGATCGTCGCCGTTGATGAAGGGATACAGCGCCATCTGGAACTTGCCGCCGTAGACCGGACCGCCCTCGCTCACGGGTGCGACGAACTGCGTGATGTTGAACGCCTTGAGCGTGACGCGCGCGCCGATCGCGCGCTCCGCTTGGACGACGCTGTTCCCGATGACGGCGTCGCCCGGCGTGCCCGCCTGGATGATGAGCAGCAGTTCCAGCGGCTTGCCGTCGCGCGAGCGCACGCCGTCCGGGCCGAGCCGCCAGCCCGCGCGATCGAGCAGCGCCCGGGCGGCGGCTGGATCGAACGGGATGTCGGGATAGGCCTTGGGGTCGTAGGCCCAGATGAACAGGCCGCGCCCGGCCGCCTGCGTCGAGATCGCCCCGCGGTAGGTCGTCGCGATCAGGCGCGGGATGTCGATGGCCATTGCCAGTGCGTGCCGCACGGCAGGGTCGCTCGTGACCGGATCCGCGGTGTTGAAAATGATCGCGCCCACGCCGTTGATCGGCGAACTCGTCACCTTGTAGCCGGTGATGCTGCGCAGAATGGGATAGTTGGCATAGTCCTGCTCGTCGAAGTAGCCGCCGATCTCGTGGGTCCGCAACAGGTTGATGCCCGACTGCGGATCGGGGATGAAGCGCACGGTGAGGTGCGCGATCTTCGGCGTCCCGCGGAAATAGTACGGGTTGGCGTGCATCTCGACCCGGTCGCCGCGATTCCAGCGGTCGACGACGTACGGGCCGCCGCCGACCGGCAGCGCGTTGAACGCGATCTTGTTGAAGTCGTGCTGCCGTTCGAGCAGATGGCGCGGCAGGATGGGGAAGCCTTGCGGCGCGAGGACGACCGTCAGCAGCGGCGAGAACGGCTGCTTGAGGTGCAGCACCAGCGTAGCGTCGTCCGGCGTCTCCATGCGGACGACGCGGTCGTAACCGAAGCGGCTCTGCACGTTGTTGTCGGGGTTCTGGATCGCGGCAATCGACCACGCGCAGTCGCGCGCCGTCAACGGCGCGCCGTCGGCGAACCGCACGCCCCGGTGCAGGTGGTAGGTGATCGTCCGCCCGTCTTTGCTGATGCCGCCGTTCTGCAGCGTCGGCACGGCGGTCGCCAGGTCGCCCACGAGCCGGCCTTTATCGTCGAACTTCACGAGATAGTTGAAGAGCAGCAGCCCCCACTCCATCGCGGACGTGCCGTTTTCCAGCGCCGGATTGAGCGACATCGGCTCGCGCTGCTGGGCGATCGTCAGGGCGTCCGCGGCCTGCGGCGGCGCCTGCGCGCACCCGCCGAGCGCGACGGCGAGGAAGGCCGCGAGCGCGACAGCAGGGGCGAGACGGTACGGGCGACCCATCGCCTGTACATTCCTCACGCCCGCCGCGCTTCCGTCAGTAGGGGTTCCTGCTGTAGAGGCCGGGCTTCGAGCCGTCGACCGTGACCGTGTAGCGTTCGCCGGCGCCTTTGTGGTGGATCAGGTCGTACGACCCGCCGACGCGCGAGATATGCGTGACCTCGACCGTGTAGAGCAGCGGTTTGCCCTTGGCGATGCGCTCTGCCGGGCCGCCCGATAGCAGCCACGCGCCGTGGGTCTTGTAGTCGACGCCGTAGCCGGACCGCTCGAGCAGCGTCGCGACGCCTGCACCGTTCACGACGAGCACGCTGCCCTCGTCGACGCCGAGGCCGTAGACGCGCGACCCCGGCACGAGGCCGTCGTGCAGCGCGCGGGCCATGAAGGCGGCGAGCCGGCCGAAGCGATTGCGGCGTTCGAAGTGCGTGTCGGTGATCGTGCCGGCCAGCGGTGGCCAAGCCAGGAAGCCGGTGGTCAGGCTGACGGCCGGCCCATACGGGTCGCGCGTCGCCATCTTCGAGTCGAGGTTCACGTCGTCGGGTAGCACTTTGTCCGCCGCGACCGCGTCGTAGACGACCGCGCCCTGGATCGCGAGGCCGGCGCTCCCGCCGCCGACGAAGCCGCCCCGTGCGTAGACGCGCTGCACGGCCGCGACGAGCGCGGAGCCCTTCCACTTGACGTAATTCGCTTGATCGCCGCCCTCGAACAGCACCGCATCCGCGGCGTCGACGTACGGTGCCACCGCGTCGACGGCGGAGCGCGGCGCGCACGGCGGAACCAGGACTTCGCGCACCGATGCGAATCGCGACGCGCGATAGAACAGGTCGGTGTAGTCGTTGCCGCTCGACGCCTGCAACACGAGGAGATTACCGGCGCGGTGAGACCCCGGGCCGAGCCGCCGCCGCATCCACGCGAGCACCTCGTCGTACGGCATGCCGTCGAGACCGGCGCCGGAGAGGACGAGCCCGGGACCCTCAGGGCGCTCGTGCCTGCTCGCGAGGCCGGCCGGTGCCCAAACCGTCACGGAGCACGTGTCTGCGGCCGCCGCCGGACCGGCGCCGGCGCAGAGGGCGATGGCGGCAAGTGCGAGCAGCGGGAGCCGGGTCTTCATAGTTTCACCTGCAGCGATAAGAACAGTTGGAACGGCAGCGGGTAGTTGTAGGAGTTGGTATCGCCGTATGCCGGAACGAACGGCTGCGCGAAATACGGGTTCAGCGCCACGCCGTTGGCCGCGCGGTCGTTGGGCCCCGAACCGTTCCAGAAGTTGCTGACGTAGAAGTAGTTCGAGATGTAGCCGCAGACGGTGCTACTCGGCGCGTACTGACGCGACCACGGCGTGTCTGACCCGCCGAAGCAACTGTTGACGAGGTTGGTGGCGATCAGGTTGAGCGACACCTTGGGGGTGAGCTGGTAGTTGAGTTGCAGGCCGAGGTTCAACTGCCAAGGCTGGCGGAACTGGCCGAAGCCGTCGAACTGCCCGGTCGCGGGATTGGGGATGTAGAGGCTGCCCGACGGCGTCGCCGCGAAATTGCACGACGTGTAGTCGGCGTGCAGCGGGTCGCCGGACTTGGCGCCGATCGACGCGTTGTTGGCCGTGCACGTCCGCGGGTCGATCCCGGTCGTGTCCGCCGGGTTCCCGTAGGTCGAACCTTCGTTCAGCGTGAGCGCCGGCGTCACGGCGAACTTGCCGTGCCGGTAGTTCAGGATGAACGAGAAGACGTTGGGCGACAGGTACGGGTAGTCGAGGCCGGTGTCGTACCAGGCGTTGCGGTCGAAGAGCGGCTGATACGGCGCATTGTAGTACGGGTTGCGGATGGGCGGGTTGTAGGGGAACTCCTGGCCGCTCGACGAGTCGACGTACGTGTACGGCTTGCACGACGGATCGGGCACGATCGGGTTGGGGGGCGCGCCTGCCGACGAACTCGACGACGAGGACGATCCGCCGTACAGGTACAGGTCGTTGGCGTAGCACTGCGCGCCGCCGCCCCCCTTGGTCAGGGCGTCGTACTGCTGGATGTCCTGATTGTAGGGGTCGACCGGGTTCACGTTCGTGTTCTGGTAGTTGTTCCAGCGCTCTTTGGAGTTTAGGTAGGTGTAGGAGAAGACGCCGGACCAGCCGTCCTTCTCGAAGTCGCCCTTGGTGAACTCGAGTTCGACGCCGGAGCTGCTCTCGACGCCGGTGTTGAGCGCGGGCGACAGGCCGTAGACGGAGACCGTATACAGCTGGTTCGTCGCGTAGCGATAGTAGGGCGTTACCTTCACGGACATGTCGGTGCCCTTGAAACGGCGTTCGTACGAGAAATCGTAATTGTTCGAGTACTGCGCCTGCGACGCGTGGAACGGCGTGTCGAAACCGTACGGGATGAAGCCGATCAACTGATTGGCCAGGTTCGGCTCGACGCTGTTGTACTGGATCTCGTAGTTCTGCGGCTGCTGCGCGTAGCGGCCGGCCGAGAAGCGCAGCACCGTGTCGGGATTGATCGTGTAGGTCGCCCCGACGCGCGGCAGCACGTACGTCTGCGAGTACGTCGAGGGGTACTGGTTGCTCAGCAGGATGTGGCCGTCGAGGCCGTCGGGGTGCACCGTCTGCACCGGCGTGCCGGTCGACTTATCGACTGGGCAATTGAACGAGACATAGGGGATCTGCACGGAGGCGTTCTGCGGCGCCTGCGGCACGAACACCGGCTGCAGGGTGACCGGATTGTAGCAATACTCCTGCTGGGCTGTCGAGCACCAGAAATTCTTGCCCGGCTGCTGCGTGCTCGCGAGGTCGAACGCATCGTTCTCGAAGCGCACGCCGATGTTCACGTCCACCTTGTCGGACGGGCGCCACAGGTCGTTGATCGAGCCCGATGTGAACGTCGGCGTCACGTCGTTGATCGCGCCCTGGTTGCCGAGGTACGTAAGCCGCCAGGCGGCGCCGGCCGAGCAGGCCGCCGCGGGGATCGGAGCGCCGCCGCTGCTGCTGCTGCTACTGCTGCTGCCGCCCCCGCCCGGCGGGATCGGCAGGCTGCAGTTCTGCGGTTGGTTCAGGGTCGGCGCGGCGAACGTGCCCTGCGAGATCGAGTCGTTGCACGGCGCCCGCTGGCCCGCGTTGTAGAAGTCGATGCCGTTGTCGCCGTAGCCGGAGCGGGAGGCGAAGCACTCGCTGCCGTTGGTCAAGTTGCTGACCGAGAAGTCGCTGCTGTTCAGGTAGTTGTAGTTGTTGAGGCGGTGCGTCGTCGCCGTGACGTAGTTCAGCATCGCCGTAAGATTGTTGTGGTCGCCGATCTGATCGGCGAACTGAGCCTGCGCACCGCGCGTGTGCGAGTCGACCTCATAGTCGTAGTTGGTTGCGCCGAAGCCGCTGCCGATGCCGCGCCGGGTGGCCCCGCTGCGGTTCGTGTCCGAGTAGAACGTGTACCCGAAAACCCGCAGGTAGGCGCGGCTGCCGATGTTCTTCTGATACTGCAGCTTGAGGATGCTCGACGTGTCCCAGCGGCCGTCGCGGTAGTCGTTGGGCAGCAGCGAGTACGTGCCGTTCGGGCAGGCGCCGAGCGTGGCGGGAACCCCGTCGATGTTGGCGCAGCGATCCTGCGGCGATCCGGGGAAGAGGTACGCGACGGGCGTGGCGTCGGCGGGCGCGAGGAACGACGTGCCCGACGGGTAGGTCGGATAGTCCGGCCAGTGTGGCGGCCGCGAGATGTCCTGCTGCGCGACGAGACCGTTGACGAACGGGGCGCCGGCGTCGTTCACGCTGCTGTAGTACTGGCGGTACTGCGCCGACGACGTATAGAGCACTTGCACGTCGTCCTTGCCGCCGTCGCGATGGTGCGGGATGCCGAAGTGCAGGTTGACGATCGCCTGGCGGTCCTCGACGAGCGAGATGTTCGAGTAGTCGGGGTTGAACGCCGAGAAGCAGCCCGGGTTGTAGGAGAATAGCCCCGGGTTGTTCGGCGCGCTCGCGTTGGGGTTGCACGTCGGATACATCGCCGGATAGAACGGCAGCAGGGTCGTCAGGTTCGACGGCCCCGTCGCATACGGAAAGACGTTTCCTAGGTCGCCGCCGTTCTGCTGGTCGAGATAGCGAAACGCCTGGTTCTGGCCGCTGAAGCCGGCGTAGTAGGAGAAGAGCCGGCTCGGCGTGGCGCCGCCGACCTCGAATTGCAGGTCGTGATAGAAGGTCGGCGCACCGATCTGCGCGGTCAGCGTGCCGAAGCCGGGATAGGTGCCGTTGCGCACCACCTGGTTGATGAAGCCGGCCAGGCCGGTCGCGTTGCCGCCGGCGCCCCCGCCGCCCGTGTAGATCTGCAGCTCCTGCTGGCCGAGCGTGGAGCCCGAGTACGCCGGATAGTTGTCGAACGACCGGTTGACGGGAACGCCGTCGTACTCGTAGCCGATCTGGTCGTAGTAGCCGCCGCGGATGTAGACGGTTTGGTTAACCCCCATCTGTCCCGGCGGCACGAACGCGCCCGGCATCGAGGCGATCGCGGAGTAGACGTTGTTGATGCCGCCGCCGCCGCCGAGCGGCGAGGCCGCTTGCGTGAGCGCCTGGCCGACGGAGTAGACGTCCGTCGTCGTGCCGGGCTTCACGACGTTCAGCGACGAGCGCGACGTCACGTGGCCGATCTGCTTCAGGCTCTTTTGCAGCGTGACGGCCAGCGACTGGGTCTGGTCGGCGAAGACGCTGATGCCGCCGATCGAGACCGAGTCGTAGCCTTCGCGCTGGGCGGAGATCAGGTACGTGTCCGGGCTCAGCGAAAGGAAGACGAACCGGCCCGCGTCGTTGGTCGTCGTCGACGCCGTCTGCGACGGGCTCGCGACGTTGACGACGGCGCCCGCCAGCGGCTGGTGCGACTGCGCGTCGGTCACGGTCCCGCTCAGCGTTCCGGTCGTTCCGGCCAGCGCCGCACTGCCGCCGGCGAGGGCTGAGAAAGCGGCGCAGCATAAGGCGAAAACCCGGATCCGTAGACGCATCCGAACCTCCATCGCGGGAACGTTGTCGTGTCGACCTATTGCCGCTCGCCCGGGGCGGACCTCCCGGCGCCGTCGCGAACTCAAGCGGGAGTGCGGATCGACGAAGGCGTCAAGCGCGAGGTGCTCGCGCGTACCGACATCGGCGAGTTCATCGGGAACTACGTGCCGCTGCGCAAGCGCGGCAAAGACCTCGTCGGCCTGTGTCCGTTCCACGGCGAGAAGACGCCGTCGTTCCACGTCCATCCGGACCGCGGCTTCTTCAAGTGCTTCGGGTGCGGCGTGGGCGGCGACGTCCTGACGTTCTACCAGAAGCTGGAGAACGTGCCGTTCCCCGACGCCCTGCGCGCGCTCGCCAAGCGCATCGGCATCGAGGTCGAGGCGGAGACGCCCGGCGCGGCGCGCGCGCGCAGCGAGAAGGAAGCGATCTACGCCGCCAACGAGACCGCCGCGGCGTTCTTCCACCGCGTGCTGCGGCTCGAACCCGAGGCCGCCGGCGCGCGCGACTACTGCGAGCGCCGGGGGCTCGACGCCGCCGCGATCGAGGCGTTCAAACTCGGCTACGCGCCCGCGACCTGGGACGCTCTCGAGCGCGAACTGGTACGCGCCGGCTTCGAGCCGGAGTTGGGCGTCCGGGCCGGCCTGCTGCGGCGCGGCGAGCGCGGCTTCTACGACTTCTACCGCGGCCGGCTGATGATCCCGACCTACGCGGCGACGGGCGAGGTCGTCGCGTTCGGCGGCCGCTCGCTCGACGGCAGCGAGCCGAAGTACCTGAACACGTCGACCACGCCGGTCTACACGAAGGGCCGCGGCTTCTACGCGCTCAACGTCGCGCGCCGCGCCGTCCAGTCGTTCGGCGCGCTGATCGTCGTCGAGGGCTACCTCGACTGCATCGCGCTCCACCAGGCGGGTTTCCCGGCGGCCGTGGCCGCGCTCGGCACCGCGTTTACCGCCGACCAAGCGGCTGAGCTGCGTAAGTATACCGATCGCGTCTTCATCTGCTTCGACGCCGACGCGGCGGGCGGCGCGGCGACCGCCAAGTCGATCGAGATCCTCGTCGCCGCCGGCGTCTCGGCGCGCATCGTGCTGCTGCCGCCGGGCGACGATCCGGACGCATTCGTGCGCCGGGAGGGCAAAGAGGCGTTCGCAGCGCTGCTCGACGGTGCCGTGCCGTGGATCGAGTACTCCCTCGAGCGCACGATCGACCAGATCCGCTCGAAGTTCGTGGAGCGGGGGCAGGTTGCGCGCAGTGCGGAGGAACTCGTCCGGGCGCTCCCGCGCGAGGAGTGGGACCGTTGGCGCGTCTACGTGGCGAGCCGGCTCGGCCTGTCGCCCGACGACCTGCGCGCGTCGGCGTTTCGCGCCAACAGCGCCAACTTCGAGCCGCGCGCGGCCGGCTTCGTCCGGCATGCCTCGCCGGCGGCCGAGCCGCCGACGATCGAGCGCGACCTGCTGACGACACTGCTCGAAGAGCCCTCGCTGGTGGCCGAGTACGCTGCCCGGATCGGGCCGGATCGATTCGAGACCGAGCGCTACCGCCGGCTGTACGAGACGCTCTGCCTCCACGCCGCGCACCTCGGCTCGTCCGCCGACGTGCTCGCGGCGCTCGGTGACGACGATGCAGCGAAATCGACCGTTGCAGGGTTACAGGCAGGGGACCCTTCCGGCGCGGCCCGCTTCGGCGGCACAGACGAGCGCCGGCTCCACCTCGACGCGATCGTCGAGCGGCTCCGGGAAGACGACGACTTGCGCCGGCTGCGAACGCTGTCGGCGCGGATCGACGCCCTCGTGACCCACGGCGAACCGGTCCCACCGGAAGAAAAAGACGAATACCAACGCCTTGTCGAAAGACGAGAGTTCGCGGCGCGGCGCCGGATCGCCGCAAAGCCCGTTAAGGCGAGAGGAGGTGAGAACGCAAACCATGGCACGCACTAAGAAGACGGCCGCCCCGGCATCGGAGGCAGGCCCCGCAGTATCGCTGGACGAGTCGATCCGCAAGCTCCTCGAGCGCGGGCGCAAGCGCGGGTCGCTGACCTATGAAGAGATCAACGCCGTCTTCGAAAACGTCGACGACGTCCTGCCCGAGCGCATCGAGGAACTCTTCGAAGAGATTACTGCTGCCGGTATCGAGGTCGTCGACGACCAGAAGGAAGAGAAGCCTGCCGCCGAGGCCGAGGAGAGCGACGCCATTCCCGCGGGGCTCTCGCTGGACGATCCCGTCCGGATGTATCTCAAGGAGATCGGCCGCGTCCCGCTCTTGTCGATGGAGGACGAGCGCAACCTCGCCATGGCCATCGAAGCCTGGGAACTCGAAGCGCAGAAGAACGGCACCGCCGACAACGCCGTCATCGACGCGGGTCACGAAGCCAAGCGCCGCCTCACCGAGGCGAACCTGCGGCTCGTCGTGTCGATCGCGAAGAAGTACGTCGGCCGAGGCATGCTGTTCTTGGACCTGATCCAAGAGGGCAACCTCGGGCTGATCCGCGCCGTCGAGAAGTTCGATTACCGTAAGGGCTACAAGTTCTCGACGTACGCCACGTGGTGGATCCGTCAGGCGATCACGCGCGCGCTCGCCGATCAGGCCAGAACGATTCGCATCCCCGTGCACATGGTCGAGACGATCAACCGGCTGATCAAGATCTCACGCCAGTTGCTGCAAGAGTTGGGCCGCGAACCGACGGCCGAAGAGATCGCCAACGAGATGGGCCTCACGCCCGAGAAGGTCCGCGAGGTCATCAAGATCTCGCAGGAGCCGATCTCGCTCGAGACGCCGATAGGCGAAGAAGAAGACTCGCACCTCGGCGATTTCATCGAGGATCAGGAAGCCGTCGCGCCCGCCGAAGCGGCGTCCGTCATGCTCCTCAAAGAGAAGATGGCCGACGTGCTCAAGAATCTCACCGAACGCGAGCGCAAGGTGCTGGTCCTGCGCTTCGGCCTCGAAGACGGCCACCAACGCACGCTGGAAGAGGTCGGCCAGGAGTTCGGCGTCACCCGCGAGCGCATCCGCCAGATCGAAGCGAAGGCGCTGCGCAAGCTCCGCCACCCCTCCCGCGGCAAAGCCCTAAAAGACTACTGGTCGAGCGAGTAACGCTCGACTAGTAGTCAGCGGAGCCGTAGGCGGAGCGGTGTTTCCATACCGGGGTCCCTGCGGAGCGCAGCTCCGTGGGGAGAAACTGGTCGAGCGAGTAACGCTC
>Ga0182012_10006606_pt1 | contig 11806 bp, 2 predicted proteins | sample 612S2SmetaG_FD_120486 | JGI IMG/M metagenome (GOLD analysis project Ga0182012, IMG submission 120486) | Permafrost microbial communities from Stordalen Mire, Sweden - 612S2S metaG | ecosystem: Environmental > Terrestrial > Soil > Wetlands > Permafrost | place: Sweden: Stordalen | collected...
AGATGAAAATGAACGTCCCCGCCCGGGTTGGTCGCGGTGTAGAGGGCGACCGGGCAGGTGACGAGAGAGAGCTTCAGGTGGCCTTGCCAGGTCGGGCGATAAGCCATGTCGATCTCCCTGCCATCGCGGATGAAGCTTCGAATTACGCCTCAACGACGCGGCCGTCGATTCGTTCGCTTCCCCCATGATGTGTCAGCAGCAGGGCACAGGCTCTCCAGACTCGAGATCGATCCTGAAGCAGTGTTCATGGCTTGTCCCGACTTCGTGCACGATGACCCGGATCTCGTGATCTTCGCCGGGGGCCGCGGAAAGATCGAAGCCCTCGAGATACGCGACAGCCGCCGCCTCGAACGACACGTCCTCCACGAAGCGGGCATGATGGCGGTCGATGTGGCGGGCATGGACCCTAAAGCGGCGCAGCCGCTCGATGTCGTGCGTCATGTCATGGTCTCCTCACTGGCCCAACGCACCATGCCGAAAAAGGATTCATCGCGGCGCTGAATGATGGGATCGTCCCGGATAGGAAGATCGTTGATGCTCCGCAACCCGCGGGAGCCGCCATGCCTGGTCCGAACCTGCACACCTACCGTGCCAAGCGCGATTTCAAGCAAACGGCGGAGCCGTCCGGCCAGGGAGCCGTGATGCCTTCGGAGGCGCTGCGTTTCGTGGTGCAGAAACACGCGGCCAGCCACCTGCACTTCGATCTGCGGCTCGAATACAAGGGCACCTTCCGCTCCTGGGCCGTGCCCAAGGGGCCGTCGCTCGACCCCCGGGACAGGCGCCTCGCCATGGAGGTCGAGGACCATCCGCTCGACTATGGCGACTTCGAGGGCACGATCCCGAAAGGCCAGTATGGCGGGGGGACCGTCATGCTCTGGGACCGGGGATTCTGGGCTCCGGAAAAAGGCTTCGAGAAGATCGGCCACGCGCTTGCCAAGGGCGAGCTGAAGTTCGTCATGGAGGGCGAGCGCCTGCACGGCTCATGGGTGCTCGTGCGGACACGAACCGACCCGAAGGGCCGGGCGAACTGGATCCTGATCAAGCACCGCGACAGCGCCGCGGTGACCGGCAACACCGGCGGCCCGGGCGACGGGGACCGTTCCGTCGCCTCCGGCCGCACGATGGCGGAGATCGCCGCCGGGGAGGGCCGGCCGGCCACGCCCTTCATGACCGCCGCCGGCGCCGGGCCGGGGGCAGTCTGGCTCAGCAACCGGAGCGAGGAGGCGTCTGCCGGGCCGGCAAAACGTGCGAAGGCGAAGGGCGCGGCCAAGCGGCCCAGACCTGCGGCTGCGCTGCCCGAGTTCATCGAACCGCAGCTCGCCCGGTCCGCGGAAAAGCCGGGCTCGGGCCCCGGCTGGGCGCACGAGATCAAGTTCGACGGCTACCGCATGCAGCTCAGGACCCAGGTTGGCCGGGCGACCCTGCGCTCCCGCAAAGGCCTCGACTGGTCCGACAAGTTTCCCGAGATCGTCGCTGCGGGCGCGGCATTGCCCGACGGTATGATCGACGGCGAAGTGGTGGCGCTGGACCAGGCCGGCGCGCCGGATTTCGCCGCACTTCAGGCGGCGATCGCCGACCGGAAAACTGAAAATCTCGTCTTCTTCGTGTTCGACCAGATGTTCGCAGGACACGAGGACCTTCGCCCGCTGCCGCTCGTGCAGCGCAAGGAGCGCCTGCAGGCGACCGTCCGGGGGGCGCCTGACATCATCCGCTACGCCGATCATTTCGTCACGGCGGGAGACGCCGTGCTGCGCTCCGCCTGCCGCATGCACCTGGAGGGCATCGTCTCCAAGCAGCTCGCGGCGCCGTATCAGTCCGGCCGCACGGATACATGGACCAAATCCAAATGCCGCGCCGGCCACGAGGTGGTCATTTGCGGCTACACGACGACAGGCAGCGCCTTCCGATCGCTCATTGCCGGCGTTTACCGGGACGGGCGTCTCGTCCATGTCGGGCGGGTCGGCACCGGCTTCGGGCGCGACACGGTCGCCCGGATCATGCCGCGCCTGCGTGCGCTCGAAACCGATACGAGCCCATTCACTGAGGACTCGCCCCGCCAAACCGCTGGGGTGCACTGGCTTCGTCCGGAACTGGGGGCGGAGATCGAATACGAAGGCTTCACCGGGGATGGGCATCTGCGCCAGGCGGCGTTCAAAGGCCTCCGCGAGGACAAGCCGGCGCACGAGGTCGAGGCGGAGACGCCCGCACCGGCGGCGACCGCGCTGGCCGAGCCGCTCCCGACAACCGTCCGCACCCACACCGTCACGCCCCACGACTCCGCACCGGTCATGGGCGTGATGATTTCCCATGCCGACAAGCCGTTGTGGCCCGATGCGCTCGATGGCAAGCCGGTCACCAAGCTTGATCTGGCCCAGTACTACGAAGCGGTCGGGGACTGGCTGATCAGGCACATCAGCGGCCGCCCGTGCTCGATGATCCGCTACCCCGACGGTATCGGTGGCCGCGAGCATTTCTTCCAGCGCCATACGGCACGGGGCCAGTCGGCGCTCATCACCGAGGTCACGGTCTCGGGCGACCGCAAGCCCTATTTACAGTTTGACAGGGTCGAAGCGCTGATCGCCGCGGCCCAGGTGGCGGCACTCGAACTGCACCCGTGGAACAACGAACCGTTCCATCCCGAACAGCCCGGCCGCCTGGTGTTCGATCTGGACCCGGCGCCGGACGTGCCGTTCGAACTGGTGATCGATGCCGCGCGTGAGATCCGCGACCGATTGCAGCGTCTGGGGCTTGTCGGCTTCTGCAAGACGACCGGCGGCAAGGGTCTGCACGTAGTGACCCCGCTCAAGGCGAAGGGCATCGACTGGCCGGCGGCAAAGACCTTCGCACTGGGAGTCTGCGAGGCGATGGCCGCGGATTCGCCCACGCGCTACCTCGTCACGATGGCCAAGAAGCAGCGCGGCGGGCGTATTTTTCTCGATTATCTGCGCAATGACAGAATGTCGACCGCCGTCGCACCGCTGTCGCCGCGCGGCCGCCCAGGCGCGCCTGTTTCAATGCCACTCACGTGGGCACAGGTGAAGAAGGGGCTCGCGCCGCAGAAATATACGATCCGCACGGTGCCCGGGCTGGTGGCCAAATCAGCGGCCTGGGAAGAATACTGGGAGGCCGAGCGGCCGCTGGCCGCGGCGATCAAACGCTTGGGCAAGAATTGAAGCGGGGGTGCGTCCCAATCCGGACGCCGCAGAGTGGCGCGTCACCCGTGGTACGAAATCAGTATCCCTGCACCGGCACTGTCGGCACCTACCGAGAAACCGCCGGGGGTAAACGTGCCCGCAAGGGTAATCGCCGCGCTGTGCGAGCCGTCGGTCACGCTCAGCACGCCCGAGCCGCTGCCCTGGGTGAAGCTCGGGGACTGCACGTTGTTCGGGTTTATGTTGGTAATGTCGATGAGGTCGCCAAGCGCGCTGAAGTTGCTGATGATGTCGCCATTCAGCGCTGCGGCGGTGTCTGTGAACGTATCGGCGCCCGCGGTCGACCCGACCATCGTCAGCTCGCCCGGCCCACCTCCCGTTAGGATCTGGTTCGAACCGCCGAGTTGTACTGTACCTGGCCCGATGTTGAGATCGTTGACGGTCAGTCCGCTGGTCGCGTTGGCGAGGAAGCTATAGTGGCCGAAAGCCGGCAGTAGGTCGGCACTCGTGATTCCGGTGATGCTGGGGCCCATCGTCACCGCGCCGCCGCCGCTGACCAGAAGTGCGCTCTGTCCGCTGGTGCCGCCATTGATTGTCGCGCCGATCGTCGCTGCGTTGACAGTGATTGTATCGATGCCGCTGCCACCGTTCACGGTTTCACGGGCATCGCCGACGGTCACGAAATCATTGCCTGAGCCGAGATTGATCACGTCGGCATTGTGGGCGCCGATGATGTTGATGGTGGGCGTTTTCGGATTGCCGCTCGCAGCCGCCGGCGTGACGTCAATGGTCAGATCGAGATTGTCGCGCAGGGTGACGGTTTGAACGGCGCTGGCAAATCCGTTGCTGGCGACGCTGCCCTCCTGCGCTGTCACGGTTTCGATGCCGGTGAGCGTCGCCGGCGCCGCGAGATTGAACAGACCAGCGCCTTGCAGAACCAGTGTGTTGTTCGTGCCACTGCCGGCATTGATCTGGTCGCCGGCGGAGAGCGTGCTTCCGGATGCGATGACGGTATCTGCGCCTGTGCCTCCGTTCACGGTATCGGCGCCCGTGGTCAGCGTATAGCTCTGGCCGGAGGGTGCATTGACCGTGATTGCAATCATTGCCGCCGTGGCCTGGCCACCGAGCATATCGCTGGCAGTGATACCGATCGTATCGGTGCCAGCGCTTATATCGTCAAAGGTCAGTGATGCCAGATCGATATTGATCGCGGCGATTGTGCCGGACAGCGTCAGCGTATGCCCGCCATCGCTCGCGACGGCGCCGGTCGCCGACAGCACGCCCGCCGAGTCCATCAGGGTCACCGTCACCGCTCCACTCTGCGCGGCGTCGGTCACACTGATCCCTGCGATTGCGGCAGCGATACCCTGCGACACTGCCTGCGCGCCGGGAACGGTGATCGCCGGCGGTCCGTCCGTGATTACCGAAATCGTTTGCGCGGACGCAACGGCGCCCAGGCTGTCGCTGGCGCTGACATCGATTAAGTCGGCGCCGGAGCCGAGATTACGGAATGTGAGTGTCGCGAGATCTGCGTTCACGGAGCCGGGCGAACCCGAGAGGGTCAGCGTGTGCCCGCCATTCGTCGCCACGCCACCGGTTGCCGCCAGAACGCCGGCGCTGTCGCTCAGCGTGACCGTGACCGTCGCGGCGCCATCGCTGAGGTTGATCCCGGGGATCGGCGCGGCCGCGCCTTGTTCCACCAGTTGCGCGGCTGGCACCGCAATCGCCGGCCCGGCGGCGACCGCGATCGCGATGGTGCGTGCCGTCGCCACGCCGCCGAGCGCGTCAGTTGCGGTGGCGGTGATGGTATCGCTGCCCACGTTCGCATCGTCGAATGTGAGGCTGGCGAGGTCGGCATTGACCGCTGCGAGCGTGCCGGAGATCGTCAGGGCGTGCGCGGTGCCGGTCGCACCCGTCGCCGACAGCGTTCCGGCGGTGTCAGTCAAACTGACTGTGACCGCGCCGCTGCTCGCCGCATCGGTGATGCTGATACCGGCGATCGCCGTGGCGATACTCTGACCGACGCTGAGGGCCGCGGGCACCGTAATGGCGGGAGGGGCGTTCGATGTGATCGTGACGGTCTTTTGCACCGCGACGGCGCCCAGATCGTCCGTCGCGCCGAGCGTGATCGTGTCGCTCCCCGCGGAGGCGTCGAGGAAGGTCAGCGTCGCGAGATCGCCGTTCACCCCGGCGACCGAACCGGTGAAGGTGAGGCTGTGCGCCGTGCCGGTCGCGCCCGTCGCCAACAGCGTGCCCGTGGCGTCTGTGACCGTCACGGTCACTATACCGGCTCCATCCGTCACCGATATCCTAGGAACTGGCGTCGTGACGCCCTGCTCCACCGTCTGCGCGATCGGCGCCGCGATCACCGGGCCGGCGGCGATGCTTACCGCAACACTCTGCTCCGTCGCGATGCCGCCCAGCGCATCGTTCGCGCCGAGTGTGATCGTATCGCCGCCGGCGACGGCATCGTCGAAGGTCAGGGTGGCGAGGTCGCCCGTCACCGCCGCCGCCGTGCCCGTGAGAGTCAGCGTGTGACCGCCATTGGTGGACACCGCGCCTGCCGCCGCCAGTACGCCCGCTGAATCAGTGACGGTGACCGTCACCGCGCCGCTGCTCGCACTATCGGCCACGCTGAGACCCGCAATGGCGGATGTGACATTCTGCCCGACCGTCTGCGCTCCGGGCGTCGTGATGACGGGCGCGGCATTTACAGTGACCGTGATGGTTTGTCCGGCGGCCACGCTGCCGAGACTGTCGCTGGCGTTGACCGTAATCGTATCGCCGCCGGACGCGGCATCAAGGAAGGTGAGGGTGGCGAGGTCGGCATTGACCGCCGATGCCGCGCCGGAAATTGTCAAAGCATGCGGCGTGCCGGCCGCGCCGCTGGCGGTGAGCGCGCCCGTGGAATCCGTCACAGTGACCGTCACCACCGGCGCGGCGTCGGTGATGGTGATGCCTCCAATGACCGTGGCGATACCGGCCTCGACCGTCTGCGCACCGGGCACGCCGGTGACGGGAGCGGAATCGATTTCGACCGCGATCGTCGCCGGCGCTGCGCCCCCGCCCAGACTGTCGGTCGCGGTTAGGGCGATGCTGTCGCCGCCAGCCGAAGCGCCGCTGTAGGTCAAGGTCGCCAGATCCGCGTCGACCTGGGTGAACGTGCCGCTCAGTGTCAGGGTCGCCGTGTGGGCGCCCGCCACGCCCGTGCCGGTCGCATACAACAGCCCCGTGGTATCGCTCAGCGTCAGTGTGACGGTCTCGCCGTTGGTATTGCCGCTCTCTGCGATGGCAACGCCGGCGATCGTCGTGGCCACGCCCTGGCCGACGGTCTGTGCGCCCGGCACCGTGATCACCGGCGAGCCGTTGACCGTCACCGCAATGGAGGCGGTAGCCGCGGCACCGCCGTTGCTGTCGCTGACGTTGATCGCGATCGCATCCGAGGGTGTCGCGGCATCGTCGTCTGAGAGGCTCGCCAGCGCGGCGTTGACCTGCGCCAGCGTGCCCACGATCGCAAGCGTCGTGTTGCCGTTCGAGGACGTCACGGTCGCCCCGCCGGCGTTGCTTGCGGACAGCACGCCCTGCATATCCGCAACACTGGCGGTAAACGTTTCGCCGTCGGTCGTCGGGGTCTCCGCGACGCTCACGCCGCCGATCGCGGCCGCCTGCCCGACACCCAGCGTGATCGCCGCCGGCGCGTTGATTAACGGTGTGCCGGACGTCACCTTGGTCACGCTGACATCGCTGGCGGAACCGCTGGGTGCGACGCTGAAGACATCACCGACATAGTCGCCGGCGAGCGCATAACTAAACGTGCCGCCGCCCTGCAGCGTCACCACCACTTCCGTCGTCGTGCCGTTGAACGTGGTGGGATCCGCGCTGACTGCGTTAGTGCCGGCGAGTTCCAGCACATCGCCTGTGCCAAATCCGCTGATCACGCCGCTGTAGCTCGTGCTTTGCGGGTTATCGATCCGCAGCGTGCCGGTCGATCCCAGATACTCCGCGTTCTCGCTGGTCGCCCCGCCGAGTTCGATTTCAGAGCCCGCGCCTATGCGCAACTGCCCGGCGCCGTTGACGGCGCTGGCGATATCGAGCAGGGCGCCATTCGTCGCCTCAAGCGTGCCGTCGTTGGTGACACCGCCGCCGTTCGGCTGGATCAGCAGCGGGGTCGACTGGTCGGCATCGATCGTGCCGCCGGCCTGATTGTCCAGCGACATCTGGCCATTGCCGATATCACCCGCGCCGGTGATTGTGTTGTCGACATTGATCAGCGTGCCGCTGCCGTTGTCCGCGTCGCGAATGATGTTGTTGGCGCTGTTCGACAGGCTGACCGTGCCACCGCCCTCGAGCGTGGTTGTACCGCCGCCGGGAATACGCAGCTCGGTGCCGTTGCCGCCGCCATCCAGTGCGATCGTGCCGGCATTGACGATAGTGCCGGCGAGATAGGTGACGGTGTTGTTCGATCCGGTATAAGTGCTGCCGGCGGAAATCGTCAGGTTGGCCAGCGTATCCGTCGTGTTGCCTGCGGATTGAATCACGCCGCCGCTGGCCGTGCTCAGCGTGCCGCCGGTCACCGTCGTATTGACCAGCTGCACTGCCGATCCGCTGCCGTTGGCCGTGATGGTGCCAGCGGTCTGCGTGAAGTGACTGCCGCTTAGATCCAGCGTGCCGCCGAGGGTGGCTTCCAGCACGCCCTCGTTGCTGTAGCCGGCGCCGTTGGGCTGCAGGATCAGCGCGATGGACTGATCGGCATCGATGACCCCCGGCGCCTGGTTGTCGAGCGACAGCTCGCCATTGCCGATATTGCCAGAACCGGCAATCGTGTTATCGGCGTTGACCAGTTCGCCGTTCCCGTTGTCGGCGTCGCGGATGAGATTATTGCTGCTGTCCGACAGGCTGACCGTGCCGCCGCCTGTCAGCGTTGTCGTGCCGCCGCCGGGGATGCGCAGTTCGGTGCCGTTGCCGGCGCCATCCAGCGCGATCGTGCCGGCATTGAGGATCGTGCCGTCGAGATAGGTGACGGAGTTGTTCGATCCGCTGTAGGTGCTGCCGGCGGAGATGGTGACGTCGGCCAGCGCATTGGTCGTGTTGCCGCCCGATTCGAACGCGCCGCCCGACTGTGTCGTCAGTGTGCCGCCGGTTACCGTGGTATTGGTCAGTTCTACGGTCGCGCCGGAACCGTCGGCATCGATCGTCCCGCCGGTCTGCGTGAAATGGCTGCCGTTCAGGTCCAGCGTGCCGCCCGCGGTCGCTTCCAGAAGGCCCTCATTGGTATAGCCGCTGCCATTCGGCTGCAGGACAAGTGCCACCGGCTGGTCGGCATCGATCACGCCCGCGGATTTATTATCGAGCGCCATCTGACCGTTGCCGATGTCGCCCGAGCCGGTGATCGTGTTATCGACATTGATCAGCGTGCCGTTGCCGTTATCGGCATCGCGGATCGTGTTGTTGTTGCTGTTCGAAAGGCTGACGAGGCCGCCGCCCGTCAGCGTCGTCGTGCCGCCGCCGGGGATACGCAGCTCGGTGCCGTTGCCGCCGCCGTCCAGCGCGATCGTTCCGCTGTTGACGATCGTGCCGGCGAGATAGGTGACGGTGTTGTTGGCGCCGGTATATGTGCTGCCGGCGGAAATGGTCAGGTTGGCCAGCGTATCCGTCGTATTGCCCGAGGACTCGATTGCGCCGCCGCCGACCGTATTTAGCGTGCCACCGGTAACGGTGGTGCCGGCAAGCGCCACGGCGGCCAGGGCGCCGTCCGCCTCGATCGTGCCGCTCGTCTGGGTGAAATGGCTGCCGCTCAGTACGAGCGTGCCGCCCGCCGTTGCTTCCAGCAGCCCCTCGTTGCTGTAGCCGCCGCCGTTGGGGTTCAGGATCAGCGCCGTCGCCTGATCGGCGTCGATCACGCCCTCGGCCTGATTGTCGAGCGACATCTGGCCGTTGCCGATCGTGCCCGAACCCGTGATTGTATTATTGACGTTGATCAGCGTGCCCGTGCCATTGTCGGCATCACGGATTGTATTGTTCGTACTGTTCGACAGACTGACGGTGCCCCCGCCCGTCAGTGTCGTTGTGCCGCCGCCGGGGATGCGCAGCTCGGTGCCATTGCCGCCGGCATCCAGCGCAATCGTGCCGTCGTTGACGATGGTGCCAATGAGGTAGGTGACCGAGTTGTTGGAGGCGGTATAGGTGCTGCCGGCCGTAATCGTGACGGCATCGAGCGTGTCCGTCGTGTTGCCGCCGGAGTCGACGGCCCCGCCGCTAGTTGTCGTAAGCGTGCCGTCGGTCACAGTGGTATTGATGAGCACCACGGCCGATCCGGGGCCGTCCGCCACGATCGTTCCGCCGGTCTGCGTGAAGTGGCTGCCGATAAGTTCGAGCGTGCCGGCCGCCGTCGCTTCCAGCAGCCCCTCGTTGCTGTAGCCGCTGTTGTTGGGCTGCAGGATCAGCGGCGTCGCCTGATCGGCATCGATCACGCCCGCCGCCCGATTGTCGAGCGACATTTCCCCGCTGCCGATGTCGCCCGAACCGGTGATCGTATTGTCGACGTTGATCAGCGTGCCGGTGCCATTGTCGGCATCACGGATCGTATTGTTTGTACTGTTCGACAGACTAACGGCACCGCCGCCCGTCAGTGTCGTTGTGCCGCCGCCGTGGACGCGCAGCTCGGTGCCGTTGCCGCCGCCATCCAGCGCAATCGTGCCATCGTTGACGATGGTGCCAGCGAGGTAGGTGACCGAGTTGTTGGAGGCGGTATAGGTGCTGCCGGCCGCAATGGTTACGGCATCGAGCGCGTCCGTCGTGTTGCCTCCGGACTCGACCACGCCGCCGCTGCTCGTCGTCAGCGTGCCGCCGGTGACAGTGGTGTTGATCAGCACCACCGCCGATCCGGCGCCTTCGGCCGCAACGGTTCCGCCGGTCTGCGTGAAGTGGCTGCCGCTCAGCTCCAGCGTCGCGGCGGCAGTGGCTTCCAGCAGTCCCTCATTGGTGACGCCGTTGCCGTTCGGTTGGAGGATCAGCGCGGTTGGCTGATCGGCATCGATCACACCCGATGCCTGGTTATCGAGCGACATCTCGCCGCTGCCGATATTGCCTGCGCCGGAGATCGTATTGTCGGCGTTGATCAGCGCGCCGGTGGCATTATCCGCGTCACGAATCAGGTTATTGCTGCTGTTCGACAGGCTGACGGTGCCGCCGCCGGTGAGCGTCGTGGTGCCTCCGCCAGGAATGCGCAATTCGGTGCCGTTGCCGCCGGCATCCAGTGCAAGCGTGCCGGCATTTGTGATCGTGCCGGCGAGATAGGTGACCGTATTGTTGGCGGCGGTAAAGACGCTACCCTTGGAAATCGTGACACTGTTCAGCGTATCAGTAGTATTCCCCGCGGTCTGCATCGCGCCCGCGCCGGCGAGCGTGGTGTCCAGCAGGGTGGCGTTGGCGAGCGTCAGGCTGCCGGTCACCGTCACCGTGCCGGCCGCATCCAGCGTTCCGCCGCCGACCGTGATGGCGCCGGCATCGGAAACGGCGCCCCCGATCGTGGCATTGACGATCTGTAGCGTGCCGCCGGCGGCCAGGGTGGCGGTGCCCCCGATCGTCAGCGTGTTCTGCGAGACCAGCGTATTTCCCGCAGTGATCGCCAGGCTGTTGATCGTGGCGTTATGGTTCAGCGTCACGTCGCCGTCGGCGGTGGCGCCGATCACGACGTCGGAGGTCACGCCGGGCGTCGTGCCGTCGCCGGGTGGCGTCCAGTCCGACCCGGTATCCCAGCTGCCGCTGCCACCGTCCCAGGTATAGCCGGTCGCCGCAGGCGTACTGACCAGTTCGACCTGAATAGTGCCTGCATTGTTATTGCTGATCGCCTCCAGCGTCGTTCCGTCGCCGAGATCAACGCTGGTGCCGCTGCCGGTTGCGCTGCCGTCCTGCAGGGTTGCGAAACTGCCGGAGAGCTGGCCTGGAGCGAAGGTTGCAACGGTATAGGGCGTGTCCAGCGCCAGTGCGGCCGTGCTGTTGATCGCGAGCGTGCCACCGTTGAGCGCGACGCCGCCGCTTACCGCGAGCACGCCTGATTGCGTCGAAGCCGCGGGATCGATGATCGCCGCCAGCGTGGCGCCCGCACCCTGGCGATAAGAGCCGCTCACGCTCAGTGTCGCGGGGCTGCCGCCCGCGTCGGCTTCCACCACGGCGCCGCTGTTATCGAGCGCGCCGGCGACGGTGCCGTTGCCGGCCAGCGTTCCGCCGGCGATATCGATCGCCGCCGCGGTCAGCGTGCCGTCGGCAAACACCTGGGTGCTGCCGGCGGTCTGCGTGTACGCGTTGCCGCCGGTGACCGTCAGTGCGCCGCCCGTCTGTATCGTCACCGCGCCGGACCCCGTCGCGGCACCATTGATCTGGAGCGTGGCAGTCGCGGTCGCCGAACTGCCGTACAGATTGATCGCGCCGCTATTGGTCAGGCCGGAAGCCGTCACCGTGTCCGGTGCGGTAGCCCCGCCGAGACTGTTGCCGATGTCGAGCGTGGCGCCGCTGCTTTGGGTGGTCAGCGTTCCGCCGATCGTGAGCGTGGTTCCACCGACACTGCCCGCAAGCGCGCTCGGATCGAGCGCGACTCGCCCGGCACCCGCAATGGTGAGCGGGCCGGTGATGTCCAGAGACCCGCCGGCCTGCAG
>Ga0182012_10006607_pt1 | contig 11804 bp, 14 predicted proteins | sample 612S2SmetaG_FD_120486 | JGI IMG/M metagenome (GOLD analysis project Ga0182012, IMG submission 120486) | Permafrost microbial communities from Stordalen Mire, Sweden - 612S2S metaG | ecosystem: Environmental > Terrestrial > Soil > Wetlands > Permafrost | place: Sweden: Stordalen | collected...
CGGGCCGGAGTGGGGGTCGGCACGGTGTACCGCCGCTTTTCGGGCAAGGAGGCCCTGGTCGAGGCCCTGTTCGAACAGGGAGTTGACAGCATGGTCGAGTTGGCCTTTGAGGCCGCCACCATCGCAGACTCCTGGGAGGCGCTGGTGTGGTTCCTCGAGAAGGCCTGCCAGCGCCTGGCCGAGGACCTGGGACTGCGCGATGTCACCATGCACTGCATGTACGGACGCCAGCGGATCCACCAGGCCCGGGAGCGCATCGTTCCGGCCCTGACGGCGCTCATCGAGCGGGCGCAGAGGGACGGGCATCTCCGCAGCGACATCGTGGCTGCGGATGTGCCGCTCATCGAGTTGATGGTCAACTCGGTGGCCACCTACACCAATCGGCTGGCCCCCGACTTGTGGCACCGCTATCTGGCGATCGTGCTCGACGGCCTGTCCGCAGACCGACGGGTGCCGTCGGCCCTCCCGCAGGCTCCGACGCACGAGGTGGTGGAGGAGGCACTCATCCTGCGAAAGGGTGTCTGACATCGGGCCGCTGCGCTCCGCCGCCGGTTCCGGTCAGACCCGTGGGAGGCCGGAGCCCGAGTCGATGGCCGCGTCGGCGCTGCCCGGAACCTCGGGCGCATCCAGATCCCAGCCCTCGTCGTCGGAGGCCCGGGACCGTTCACGATCGGTGGGGGCCCCGATGCCGTCAGGATCGTCGATCCCCCCGTCGAGGGTCACGAGAGCGTCGGGATCGTCGAACTCCACTCCGGCCTCCTCGAGCTCACGGTCGTCCACCTGCAGGGTGGGGTCGAGGGAGGGGTCGAGCTCCACGGCCTCGAGGAAGCTCGGATCGAGGGCAGTACGGTCGTCGAGGGCCTCGTCACCCTGCTCGAAGGGGTCGCTCCCCGACGGTTCGTCCGGAGTCCACTCGTCGGATTGGCTCATCTGGCCTCCATCGCTCGCCGCCTTGACCGCCTCGCCACTCAGCGTAGGGGTCGAGCGGACGGGGTGAATCAGGGGGCACGCTGGTCCGTGCTGGGGTGGGCGGGCCGGTCCAGGCGTGGCCGGCACCGACATGGGCATCGGAGGAACTGGGTTCCGCGAGCGCGTATCGTGAGCGGGTCCGGCCGGATCCGCGGACACGCCCACGTAGCTCAGGGGATAGAGCACTCGTTTCCTAAATGAGGTGTCGCAGGTTCAAATCCTGCCGTGGGCACGCTGTGATGTCGCGCGGGGACAGAGGGAGAATCGGAGCCCGGCGACCCCAGAAGAGATGAATCCCGAAAGCGACCTCGGATTCCAAATGGAGATCTGACCGGCTGGGTCGGCTCCTGGTCGGCCGAACAGAGCCGGCATAGGCCAGTGTCAGTTATCGTCACGCCTAGCGCCGATGATCACTATCCAAGAGCTGACGCAGGACGACTGGACACTCTGGCGAGCGTTGCGCCTCGCGGCTCTCGCCGATGCGCCGGACGCGTTTGGGGCAAACCTTTTGGAGTGGACCGGGGAAGGGGATGCCGAAGCGCGTTGGCGATCTCGACTGATCACCGTTCCGTTCAACGTCATCGGAGTCATCGACGGTCGGGCGAGCGGCATGTCGAGCGGGACCGAGCCGGTGGAAGGCGTGGTTTGGCTGATGTCCATGTGGGTGGACCCGCGATTTCGGTCCTGTGGGGTAGGCGATGCTTTGGTCGATGCCGTGGTGCGGTGGGCAAAGGATCAGGGAGCCGGCACCGTCGCACTCAACGTCCGGCAGTCAAATGAACGAGCCATCGCCTTCTACCACCGCAATGGCTTCTCTGACGATGGATGGTCCTCTGAACCCGGTGCGGTCAAGCCTGAAATGAGGATGGTCCGACAGGTCCCCTAGCTGCGGCACCACTGCCGGTGGTTGACCCCTGGGCTGGCGAGCCACATCCTGACAAGCTCTGACTGTGGATGATCGCTACTGGTTCGACAACTCACTCTCCGACGAAGGAAATCGCCTGAGGTTGCTTGAGGCGATAGCCGATCCTCGCTCGATTCAGCTCCTCACCGATCTAGACGTCGGCGAGGGATGGCGATGTGCAGAGCTGGGAGCGGGCGCAGGCTCGATGGCGGCGTGGCTCGCCGACCAAGTGGGAGCCCAGGGATTGGTCATGGCGGTCGACCGGGACGTGACTCTTCTCAGGCAGCTCGGCGTACGATCCAACATCGAAGTCGTGGAGACATCCATCGAAGATCTGGAACTGCCAGAGGAATCGCTGGACCTGATCCATACTCGAAACGTCCTGATGCACGTTGACGGGGCCGACTCAGTCATCGCTGACCTCGTCCAGGCACTCCGCCCAGGGGGTGCGCTCCTGGTCGAGGAAGCCGACTACTTCCCCCTTGCCGGCATGACATCGCAGGCGCTCTTCGATGTCACCAGTGGGCTGGTGGCCAAGTGGACATGGGCCCGAACGATGCCCAATACGGTGGCCCGGCTGCCTGTTCGCGACATCGCGGTCAGGATCGACACATCGATGGTGCAGGGAGGATCGGCGGAAGCCGCATTCTGGACTTACACCCTCACGTCGATGGAACACCGCCTGACGGATCCTGAACTGGCACAGGCAAACGGACTTCCATCAGTCACTCAGTCGACCTTCGACGAGGCCATGACACTCTTGGCCGACGAGAACTTCTGGACTCCACTTGCTGCCGTCGTGTGTGTCTCCTGTCGGCGCACGTAACTGGAACGCCACCAGGGCACAATGCCCTCCGATAGCTTTTGGGATGTGGCCATATCGCCCTTTGTCAAGCGCCTGCGCGAGCGAGTGGGCAACGAACTCCTGGTTCTGCCGTCAGTATCGGTGATCCCCCGGGATCCGGAAGGTCGTCTCCTGCTGGTTCAGATAATCGACACAGGAAACTGGGCAACCATCGGTGGCGCTGTCGAGCCCGACGAGTCTCCGCAAGCCGCAGCCTGTCGCAAGGCGGAGGAAGAGGCAGGAGTCACTCTTCAACTTGGTTCAGTCCTCGGTGTTCTGGGTGGACCCGAGTACCGAGTGACCTACCCAAACGGCGACAAGACGGCCTACGTAGTCACCGTGTTCGGTGCCACGGTGCAATCAGGGACGCCGAAACCCGATCACGAAGAGACCTCCGATGTCGGCTGGTTCGCACCAGAGCAACTTCCATTCGACCGGATGGGTCGACTCGCCAAGGCGCTCTTCCGGGATATCGGATTCGGGAACGGTGGGATCTAAGTCCGTGCCCGACGATGCACGCGCCACGGCGGACCGGCACCGGCAGATCTGTACGGCATTCGGCAACGAGGTCAGTACCCTCGGCGATCATTGGCAGGCCCAATCTCCCTGCGATGAGTGGGATGCACGAAGTGTCCTGGAGCACGTCATCGGCCTTCACGACGTACTCCTTCTTCGGCCGCTCGCAGCCAAGCCACAACGTCCGAAAGACGATCCGGTCGGAAGATGGGCCACCACCGTTGGAGCACTCGATCAGGTATTGAGCCGAGTTGGTCTGTGTGACGGTGTCGTCGAGGTTCCTGCTTTCGGCAACAACCAACCGACCCAGATAGACGCGGCCCGTATCGTCCCGATGCTGAGCCTCGACGTATTCATCCACACGTGGGACCTGGGTCGGGCAGCAGGTCACGAAGTGGTACTCAACCCAGATCTGTGCCGCATGTTCCTGGAGGGGTTGCCGACCGATGACACATCCTTGTCCAGGACAGGTATGTACGCGAGCCCCCGACGAGTCTCCATCGGATCAGATCCTCAGTCCAGGCTTCTCGCGAGGTTGGGCCGTGATCCCCATTGGACTCCTTGACGGACGTCGGGGTGGGGAGTTCCCGATGGTGGACCCGGCCAGGAGCGATACCCACTGGACCAGTGCTCCGTGGATATCACGGCACCGCGATCGGATCCTGTGTGAGCGCCCAGACGGGCAGCGAGACGAGCACCATGATGAAGAATGCTGCCCCGACGGGAACTGCGAGGATCAGATAGCCGGTAAACACGGCGAGTGACGAGAGGCCGCGTCCGCCGGGTCGGGTAAGGGCCTGGCGGAGCTCCGCGAGGTTCATGGCCCGTACCTGGTCCGGGTCGAATGCGTACAGGTTTCTCATTGTCCGTCCTGCGACAAATGCCCTGATGACATGGATCGGCCACACCATGCCAAGCAACATCCCCGCGAGATCGAGGGCCCAGGCAGCCATGTAAGGCCCGCACCCTCCACTGGCGAGCTCCCAGGCGCTGATCTCTGCCTCGCCAACATTTCCCGTACCAAGGCCAGCGACCCGATGGTTCACGTCGTGGAGCGCAAGGGCTCTCCGTCGTGCGGCGGTGTTGAGAAAGGGCATCGGCACTCGACCGATCCTGATGACCACCCACCGGTCGGAGATACCACCATCTGGGGCAATGCCTGACTCTGCATGGTGACGGTAGATTGCCTCACCGACCGTCCCGCCCTCACTCATGCTGTCAGCCTAATGCGGTGGGTTCGGGCGAACCTTGGGCTCGGGCACACTCCTGAATGTCGTGCGTGGGATCCCGTCCTTCGTCGATTCCGTCTCACCCCATCCCGCACTACTGCAGCGTCCTGTATTTCGGTAGACCATCGAGCCCGGCCTTTACCGCGACCGATTCCCGATCTTCGGGTGCGCCACTGTCCCCTACCGCCCAAAGGTGCCTATCGGGCACCGTCGCCCGGTGCCGTCCGAGCCATACGATGAGCCGCACCATGACCGAGCCCCCCCGACCGGTCGTTCCCCTCGGGACTGTCGTCCGAGAGTGGGGACGCATCGGGCTCATCGGGTTCGGCGGCCCCCCCGCCCACATCGCACTGTTCCGACGGCTGTGCGTGGAGGAGCGGGGCTGGCTGTCCGCCCACGAGTTCGAGGACGGCATCGCAGCCACCAACCTCCTGCCGGGGCCGGCCTCCACGCAGCTGGCGATCTACTGCGCCTGGCGTCTCCGGGGAGGCCTCGGAGCGATCATCGGTGGACTCTGCTTCATTGTTCCCGGCCTGGCCATCATCTTGGCGCTGTCGGCCCTTTTCCTGTCGGCCGATCCACCGCTCTGGGTCCTCGGCCTGGCGGCCGGAGCCGGTGCCGCCGTGCCGGCCGTGGCCGTCAGCGCCGCCGAGCGCCTCCTTCCGGCCAGCTGGCAGAGGACCGGGTCCGACCGGGCCGTCCGGGTGCGGTGGATGGCCTACCTCGTTGCCGGCGGGGTCTCGGCGGCCACCATCGGCGCCTTCCTGGTGCTGGTGCTCATCGCCTGTGGCGCCATCGAGATCGCCATCCGGACCCGGGGGAGCGGCCGACCGCGTCGGAGCCTGCCCGCCCTGATCCCGGTGGTGGCGCTCCCGGCGGTCACCGGCGGGATCGCCGCGCTCTGCTGGGTGGCCTTCAAGGTCGGGGCACTCTCGTACGGCGGGGGCTTCGTCATCATCCCGCTCATGCAGCACGACGCCGTCGTGACCTACCACTGGATGACCGGTGCCCAGTTCCTCAACGCCGTGGCCCTGGGCCAGGTGACCCCCGGCCCGGTGGTCCAAACCGTCGCCGTCGTGGGCTATGCCGCCAGCGGGCTGTGGGGCGGTGTACTGGCCGCCGCCGTGGCGTTCGCTCCCTCGTTCGCCTTCGTGCTGGTGGGAGCCAGGCACTTCGACCGACTCCGTGCCGATCCTCGGATCCAGGCCTTCTTCGTCGGGGCCGGATCGGCGGTGATCGGTGCCATCGCCGGATCGTCGATCCCCCTGGCGTTGGAGCTGGCCCACCTGTGGCAGCTGGGGGTCCTCGCGCTCGCGGCTGTCTGGCTGCTGGCCCTGCGCCGTGGCGTGGTCCTGGCCCTGGTCGGTGCCGGGGTCCTCGGCCTGGTTGCCGTGCTCGCCGGAGCACCGTCATGACCAGGGGGCACCCGGCGCCTGGTCGCTGGGCTCCCCACCGACGGTTCGGACCCGTCCGGCCTATCCGATCGAACACCTAGGCGCCCGGGTGTCTCCACCCGGACCCGGGACCCGTCGACACCGCGCTGCGAGTGTGGTGGACTGGCGCCTGTCTACGGAGGTTCAGGATGACTACTCGCACCACCAGCCCGGTCGGCGCACCCTGTTGGACGGACCTCTGGACGTCCGATGTCGATGTGGCCCGGTCCTTCTACTCGGAGCTGTTCGGGTGGGAGGCCCTCGAGCCGAGCCCCGAGTTCGGGGGCTACTTCATGTTCGCCCGCCACGGCGTGCCCGTCGCCGGCGGCATGGGTCCGATGGGCGACATGCCGGCGAGCAACCGCTGGCGGATCTACCTGTCGACGACCAGCATGACCGAGACGCTGGAGTCGGTGCCGACATCCGGGGGTCAGATCACCGTGCCGGCCATGCCGGTCGCCGATCTCGGGATCCAGTCGATCCTCATCGACCCCACCGGTGCCGACCTCGGCGCATGGGAGCCGGGGACCTTTCCCGGATTCACCGTGCTGAACGAGCACGGAGCGCCCAGCTGGTTCGAGCTCCTGGCCCGCGACTATTCGGCTGCCGTCGAGTTCTACCGATCGGTGTTCCACTGGAACATCAGCGTCGTCGCCGACGTCGACGACTTTCGCTACTCGACGATGCGGGATCCCCAGGGGGACGGTGAGCTTGCCGGCATCGGTGACGCCACGCCGCTCCTCGGGGACGGGGAGTCGGCGTACTGGTCGACCTACTGGGAGGTCGATGACGTGGACGCCGCGGTCGATCGGGTCGTTGCGCTCGGTGGATCGGTCGTCGAGGCGGACCAGGACTCGCCGTACGGTCGCTTGGCGACGGTCAGGGATCCGCTGGGAGCGCAATTCAAGTTCCGCACCTCGCCGACGTAGGCCGTTGCGGGGCCGACCGCACCTACTGTTGACTGGACAGCCGTGCCGCCGTAGGGTGAAAACGACTGTTGTTCTGCATTGCCCCAGACCCCGGTGATGCGTCGGATGTATCGACGTGAGGGAGTGTGGTGGCCGGACAACGAAATGCCCATCCGAGGTCGTGTGCCGCGCGCCGCCGCGCCGGCTCAATGGCAGGGTCCCCCGAACCGTCTCCGATCGGTCCCGGTGGGTGGCGTCGGTGAGCGAACGCAGGGCCGGTCCGAGCGGAGCCGGTCCGAGGAGAGCCCGACCGACCAGAGCTGACAGCGCGGTGCCTCCCCACAACCGGTGGTCCGACGGCGAACTGGTCGCCGCCGTGGTGCTCCGATCGGAAGGGGCCTATGGCGAGCTCTTCCGCCGCCACCGGGGGTCGGTCACCGCGGCCTCCCGGATGGTGTTCGGCCGCAGCTCCCACTGCGAGGACGTGGTTGCCGAGGTGTTCGTGGCCTTCTGGCACTCGCCGGAGACGTTCGATCCCGGTCGGGGGTCGTTCTTGTCGTTCATGAGGCTGAAGGCCCGGGGTCGCAGCATCGACATCGTCCGCTCGGAAGTCTCCCGGCAGCGTCGTGAGCGGTCCGAGATGCTCCCGCCCGTCCCCGCCCAGAGCACCGAAGAGGTGGTCGTCGGATCCAGTGCCAACGCCGCCATCCAGGCTGCCCTCTCCCGGCTGCCCGGGTCCCAGTCCCTCCCGATCCACCTGGCCTTCTTCCAGGGCATGACCTACAACGCCATCGCCCTGCACCTCGACCTCCCGGAGGGAACCGTGAAGTCGAGGATCCGCCAGGGCCTGAAGCGTCTCCGTCTCGATCCCGAGATCCTCGGGAGTGAACGGGGAGCCGAACTGACGCGACACCAGCCAGGCGACGTGCGTACGCGCCGCGCGCCGGCCGGTGCCGAAGCGACGGCAAGCTGAAACGAGCCGACCGCTCCGAAGTGGTCCGTGACCATCGAACGGTTGGGCGGCGGTGCAGGCCCGGTGCCGGCCTCGAAGGTCTCGACGGCGACGGCCAGGAGCGGAACGACGGGGTCGAGTGGGGACGACGGCGGCACCCGTGCCCGCCGTGCCCCCGATGGAAGGAGCGGGCCTCACCGGTACGATCGGGTGGGTGGCCGGCAGTTCCCTGCCGCCACCGGGTCGGAGAAGGTATGAACATCGAGTGGCAGTCCCAGGTCCGCAGCGTCGGGCGCCTCGCTGCTCTGGGTGACTCCGGGCTCGTCGACCTGGCACGGGAGGACGAGTTCGATCGCCTCCTCGAACTGGCCATCGAGGTCACCGGAGCACCCCGTGGCTGCATCACCTTTGTCAACGCCGAGCGAACCACTGCGTTCAGCGCCTTCGGGTTTCCCGAGGGCCTCGATCTCCACGCCCCGATCGAGCAGTCCTTCTGCCGGTTCGTGGTGGGAACGGGCAGGCCTTTCATCGTGGAGGACGCCCATCACGACGATCGCACCATCGGTGATCCAGCCATCGCCGCGTTCGGAGCGGTGGCGTGGATCGGCTACCCGATCGAAGACGCCGACGGGTGCATTCTGGGAACCTTCTGCCTGATGGATGCCGCCCCCCGCCGGTGGAACCGGACCGACGTCATGGCCGTCGCCACCTTGGCTCGAGCCGCATCGACGGCGGTCGCCCTCCGGCGTATGTCGTAGGCGGTGAATCCGACGGCGAAGGCGACCGCCTGACGGCGGAGGCGCATCATCCGCCGGTGGGGACGCCCGGGCCCTAATCTGACGGGATGGTGGACTCTGGTGGCATGGCGGGCTCCCGAGAACGGGCAGTCGAGGACCTGGCGCAACTCGTGAATGCTGTCGATCAGCTGCAGGCCGGGCTCCGAGCGGCCAAGTCGAGCTACCGGAGGGCGCTCCGGGCGCTCCAACGGGGGGACACCGTCCAGGTCGCCCTGGAGGCCGGTGCGTCGGCGGAGACCCGCGAGCGGATCACAGCCGTGTTGGAGGAGTTCGAGCGGGTCCGGCTCACGTCCCGGCTGTCGCTCGTCGCCGCCGGTGCCGAGGAAGGCATGTCGATCAATGCCATGAGCCGGACCTGGGGGATCTCCCGTCAGCTGGCGTCCCGCTACCTCCACCGGGTGCGCGGCGACGAGTAGGTGGGGATGCTTCGGGAGCCCGCCGTGTGGGTAGAGGACCACCTGCGCCGGAGTCGGTGGTTCGCGCCCTCTGCCCGCCACCGATTCCGGCGCCCTCGTCACGCCGGGGCCGCCACGGTGGCGTCGTGAGCGGCCCGAAGGTGCCCGGCGGCGTGGTCCACCCGCTCCCCGGCGACCTACGGCAGGCCCTGATGGCCAACCCCACGGCCCTCGACGCCTGGATGGACATCACGCCGTTGGCCCGGAACGAGTTCATCTGCTGGGTCGAGGATGCCAAACGGGAGGCCACCCGGGAGCGCCGCATCCGCCGCACGAACGAGGAGCTGGAAGAGGGCCAGCGTCGACCCTGCTGCTGGCCCGGGTGTGCGCACCGCCAACGCACCGGCCGCTAGGCCCGGACCCGCGGCTCCTCGGAGTATCGGGCGTTTGTGCCGGCGGCCCAGCTAGGTTCTGGTTGCTTCGGGCCACCACAGGGCCGAGGTGGATCGAGTCGAGGAAAGGTCGTACGTATGCTCCGGAAACTTGCCGCAGAATTGCTTGGAACGCTCATTCTCGTGTTCGTCGCGTGCGGCGTGGCGACCTTGTCGTTCGGTAAGGGATTCAACTTCGCCGGGTTCTCCCTCGCCCACAACCTCTCCGCCGGCATCGTCGCCACCGCGATGGCGTTCGGGCTCGTGCTGTTGGCCCTGGTCTATGTCCTGGGGCCGATCTCCGGCTGCCACGTCAACCCGGCGGTGACCATCGGGGCCCTCCTCACCCGGCGCATCGAGCCGGTCGAGGGTGCCCTCTACATCGTCGCCCAGTTCATCGGGGGCGTCCTCGGTGCGCTGCTCCTCTGGGGCGTGTTCAGTTCGTCCCCCTTCTACCACCGGACGGTCACCGGCCTCGGAGCGGACGGCTACGGCACTGCGTCGCTCGTCCACATCAGCGCCGGCGGCGCCTTCCTGGTCGAGGTGATCCTGACCGCCATCTTCGTGTTCGTGATTCTCGGCGTGACGTCACGGATCGCCAATGCCCTGACCGCGGGTCTGGTGATCGGCCTCACGCTCACCTTCGTCCACCTGATCGGCATCCCGCTCACCGGCACCTCGGTCAATCCCGCTCGGAGTCTGGGGCCGGCCCTGGTGGTCGGAGGGACCGCCCTCCACCAGGTGTGGTTGTTCATCGTGGCGCCGGCCGTCGGAGGCGTGGTGGCTGCGCTCATCTACTGGGTGATCTACCCCTCGGATGCGCCCGAGCCCACGGAGTCGCTCGACCCGGTGGAGGCCGGCTAGCGCGTCGCCGGGCTCCCTCGGTCCAGAGCGGCCGCCCGGGCGTCACGGCCGCCCGGGCGTCACGTCCTCCGGCCGAGGGGCTCGGGCCGCCACCGCGCCCGTCCATCCGACTGAGGAGTCCGCCGGTGGCCGTGCCGACCGCACCGGAGAGGGCGACGAGGGGCGTCCCCTGGTCTCGAACATCGTGGTCAGGGGCATCCGGGCGACGGGTCCGGTCAAATGCTTCAACAGGTGTTGATATATGGGGTACGGTCGCGGCGCCCCGGGCTGGCCCTGGTTCCGCCACCAGCTGATCCGGTTTCCGCCAAGCCGGTCATACTGGCCAGCTCGGGGCCCTCTTCCGCCCCGGTCGGGGGCGCCGGCACCGGGCTCCCGGCCCCCCGGCCGACGCACCGGCGGGCACCGGGACACGCCGGAATCAGGCCTCGCGGGGGAGTCCCCTGTCGACCCGTCGCCCACCCGCCGAGTGATTGACGCCGGGTCCCCCCTGTCGTGACGCCGGTGGGTCGGCCCCGGGGACGGGTGGACGGCCACGGTCGTGCCGGGCCGCGCCGTCCGGCTGGATGTCGGGTCGGGCGATGGTGAGGTACACCACGGCGACGGCGACGGCGATGGTGAACACCATGGCGGTCGGCCCGTCGCCGAAGCCGATCCCGCTGGTGGTGGGTGGCTTGCTGATGTAGTCGGCGAAGGACGCACCGAGGGGACGCGTCACGACGTAGGCGCACCAGAAGGCGGCCACGGCGTTCAGGTGCAGCTTCCACCAGGCCACGGCGGGGATGAGGATGACGATCCCGAAGAGGATCCCCGAGGCCAGGTAGCCCAGGCCCAGGGCGGTGGCGGTGAAGTCCCCGAGGGCGGTCCCCAGGGCGAAGGTGGCGAACACGGTGGCCCAGTAGAAGCACTCGCGCCGCTGGGTGGTGATGCTGTGGATGGACAGGGTCCCCTCCACCCGGTGCCAGACGAGGAAGATGGCGACCAGGACGACCGCCCACAGGAGGGTCGTGCCCGCATAGGAGATGTGGACGTCGAGGTGGAGGAAGTCGGACACGCCGGTGCCGAGGATGGCGATGGCGTAGGCGAAGGACCAGTAGGCCCAGGCCCGGTACCGTCGGGTCCCGAACTGGAGGGCGAACCCGATGACGAACAGGGCGACCTCGGTGCCGCCACCCCCGAGGTTGCCCCAGGTCTTCAGGTAGTCCGACGTGGCCTCGCCGCCCGCCGTGGTCAGGATCTTCACCACCCAGAACAACAGGATGACCTCGGGAACCTTGGCGGCGACCGGCGGGGGGACGACGCGCCGCAGGAGCGGCACGCCGTCGGGGCTGGGTCGACCACCGGAGCGGGGGGACCGGGACACGGGCTGTTCGGCGTGGCTGGTCACGCGGGTGGCTCATTCCTGTCTGGGCTGGCTCCGAGTGTACGGGCCACCGGGACACCAGGCACGACACCCCCGGGGCCGGTCGCCCCCGGGTGGTGCCTGGAGCGACGCCGTCCCCCGGGGGTGTCGGGAGCTCACCGAACGGGGCAGGGAGGCGAATGGCCAGATAGTCAATAAAAGA
>Ga0182012_10006611_pt1 | contig 11801 bp, 14 predicted proteins | sample 612S2SmetaG_FD_120486 | JGI IMG/M metagenome (GOLD analysis project Ga0182012, IMG submission 120486) | Permafrost microbial communities from Stordalen Mire, Sweden - 612S2S metaG | ecosystem: Environmental > Terrestrial > Soil > Wetlands > Permafrost | place: Sweden: Stordalen | collected...
CTGGCCTCGGGCATCTTCAATACCGTCAGCCAGGTCGGGGCGGCCATCGGCCTCGCCATCCTCACGACGATCTCCACCACCCAGACCGCCCACGCACTGAGCCACGGCGTCAGCGCCACCGACGCCCTCAACAAGGGCTTCTCGGACGCAGTCCTGGTAGCCGCCGGGTTGGCCGCGGCGGCACTGGTCATCGTTCTCCTCGTCCTCTCCAACCGGGAGAACCGAGCCTTCGTCGAGATGGTCGCGGCCGGCGGGTCCGGGTTGGAAGTGGTGGCCGATGGTGTGTCCGAGGCCGAGGGCATAGCCGCCTTCGGAGGAGAGGGATTCCAGTCCGAGCTGGCCATCAGCGCGGTCGGTGTCGAGGCCGTCTCCGGCCGGGGTCCGGACCCTGTGACTGTTCCACCGATGCACGAGCACTAGGAGAGAGCGATGCATGTCGTCAGCAACCGAAGCGCCAGCGAGTCGATCAGTGCCGTTCCCCTGGGCCACGGCACCAGATCCCGGAGCTACCAGCGGGGCCGGGTGTGTCGAGCAGCCGGGTGTTCGACCCTGCTGTCCGTCTACAACCCCAACGCCCTGTGCTCGGTCCACGGAGGTCGGCACAGCCCAGCGGCCTAGGGCTAGGGAACCCCGATCAACCACCCACAGGCAAGGAGGCCACCATGGGGACAGAGAAGACGCCGTGACAACCACACTGACGAGGCCGGACACACCGGGCGATCCTCCCGATCATGGAGTGGCGGAGTGGACACACGGCTCCACATGCAGCCGCTCGCCCATGTCATCAGCCGGCGTCTCGGACTTCACCGCCGATACCTGGGTGTTCTTCGGCCCACCGCCCGTCGACGGAGCCATGGCCGACCGTTGGGGCCTCGGATTCGGGCCCACGGGAGGCGAACTCCCCCGATGGTCGCTGTTCCACACTGTGGGTCCGGACCGTTTCGACGAGCACGTCGAATGTCCGTACCCGGCTCCCTTGGACCCGGTCCTCCTCCGATGGAGCACGTCGGTCGTGGGGCGGCGCACGGCCGCCCTGCTCCTCGGAAGCGTGGGTTCCTGCCTCGACTTCTACCGGCAGTACTTCGCCGAGCGACCCGATCTCGGGGTGCCGGTCGGTCCGTGGGCGCGAGGACTCCGGCCCTCGGCCATCCCGCCCATCAGGTCCCTCGTTTCGAGCAGTGATCCCTACGAAGCGAATGAGTAAAGGAGGCGTCATGTCAGGACGAGTCGAAGGAAAGGTGGCGTTCATCACCGGGGCCGCCCGGGGTCAGGGCCGGAGCCATGCCGTCCGGTTGGCCGAGGAGGGTGCCGACATCATCGCCGTCGACATCTGCGGGGACATCGAGGGAATTCCCTACGCCGGAGCCACGGACGAGGACCTGGCCCAGACGGTCAAGGAGGTCGAGTCCCTCGATCGCCGCATCGTGGCCACCCGGGCCGACGTGCGTGACTACGACGCCCTCAAGGGTGCCCTGGACGACGGGGTGGCCGAGTTGGGGCGGCTGGACATCGTGTCGGCCAATGCCGGCATCGGACTGTTTCCGACCCTCGCCCAGGACATGACCGAGGACACCTGGCAGACCATGATCGACATAAATCTGACTGGCGTGTGGCACACCACCAAGGCGGCCACCCCCTACCTGATCGAGGGGGGCCGGGGGGGTTCCATGGTCCTGACCAGCTCGGCCATGGGATTGAAGTCGGCCCAGAACATTGCCCACTACGCCTCGGCCAAGCACGGAGTGGTGGGACTGATGCGCACGCTGGCCCTGGAACTCGCTCCCCACATGATCCGGGTCAACAGCATCCATCCGACGAATGTGGATACCCCGATGATCATGAACGAGGCCACCTTCCACCTCTTCCGGCCCGATCTGGAGCAGCCCGACCGCCACGACTTCGAGGTGGCCGCTCTGGCCATGAACGCGCTGCCCGTCGCCTGGGTCGATCCCGTCGACATCTCCAACGCGCTGCTGTTCTTGGCCTCGGACGAAGCGAGGTACATCACCGGAGTCACGCTTTCGATCGATGCTGGAAGCTTCCTGAAGTAGCCGACGGACGACCGGACGGGTGATCTGAGCAATGGCCATGACCGCCGCCGCCCACGTCAGGCAGGACGACCCGCGTCGGGGTGCTCCTGCCGGCCCGAGCCGCACCGAATCCGGCGAATCCGGCGCACGGCGAAGTACCGAATCCTGGGTGGCCTGGACTCCCCGTCCGACCCCGAGGAATGCACGAGCCCGTCGGGCGTTACACCCAGGGGGAGGGGCGGGGCGCCAGGTGAGTCCGAGGCCGATGGGTGGAGAGCATGCACAGTGGATCGACGGGAGTGAGCCGGTGACATCGGGAGCACGGGCTGGTCGCCGGGCGGGCCGGTGCCGACGGGTACCGCAAGCGCCCACCGCGGGCGGCCCCGTGATCGGCGAGCCGCGCGATCGCGGGCAGGCGCGGGCCTCGGTGGCCCGGGTCACCGAGGTCGGTACGGCACTGGGGATGGCACTCGGGCACATCGCCATCGACGGAGGTCACAACCACCTGGGCCGGAGTGAGGCGTCCCGGCAGTCCGGGCCCGCCCGGGTCAGGCTGATGCTCGAGCAGCTCGGGCCGACCTTCGTCAAACTGGGCCAGCTCCTGGCCGGGAGGCCGGAACTGCTGCCCTCCTCCTACCGGACGGAACTGGCGCGACTGCGTGACGACACGGCTCCCCTCCCGGGGGTGACGGTCCTCGGGCTGCTCAGGCGGGCCTACGACCGGCCTCTCCAGTCGATCTTCGAACGCGTGTCGCTGGAGCCCGTCGCCTCGGGATCCATCGGACAGGTGCACAAGGCCACGTTGGTCGATGGACGGTCGGTAGCGGTCAAGATCCAGCGACCGGGCGCGGCCCGGACCGTCGAGGCCGATCTGCGCACCCTCGGCTCGGTGGTGCGGAACGTGGATCGCTTCATACCTCCCCTGCGGCGCATGGCGCTGGTGGCGCTGGTCGATGAGTTCGCCGCCTCGCTGCGGGCCGAGCTCGACTACGAGCGGGAAGCCGCCAACGCCGTTGCCATCTCCCGGCAGCTCCGACCCCTGGAGTGGGTGACGGTTCCGGTCACCGTGCCATCCCTCTGCCGACCCGGGGTGCTGGTGATGGAATTCGCCGATGGCATTCCCCTCACCGACACGGACGCCCTCGACCGTGCCGGCGTGGACCGCAGGCAGTTGGCGAGCCAGGTGGTGGGGGCCAACCTCCGCCTGATCCTGTTCAGCGACATCTTCCACGCCGACCCGCACGCCGGTAACTATCTGGCGGCACCCGACGGCCACCTGGTCGTCCTGGACTTCGGACAGATCGGCCACTCGACAGCGCAGACCCGGGCCGACCTCCTCCAACTGGTCATGTCTCTCGTGTCCCGGGATGCCGCCCAGGTGGCACGGGCGGTGGGGTCCATCACCCAGACCGAACCCGAGAATGTCGACGGTCTGGGTGACGACGTGGCCCGACTGGTGACCACAGTGGCCGATCAACCGCTGGGCGAGTTCCGGATCGGGACCGTCCTCCGCGAGCTCACCTCCCTCCTGGGCCGACACCACCTGGCCATGCCCAGTGGGATGACCATGCTGGCCAAGGCGGTCATCGAGTGCGAGGCGACCGCCGAGGAGCTCTCGAGCGAGATCCGGCTGTCCGAGCTGCTCCCGTTCCTCGGTGAGGTGGGTGGACCCCCGGACGACGCCATGGCGTTGGTACCCCAGTGACGCCGATGGGCCGGGGGGCGAGGGCGCCGGGCCCCACGGTGGCCTTCGTGTTCTCCGGTGGCGCCAGCTACGCCGCGGCACAGGCCGGGATGCTACGGGCGGTGACCGATGCCGGCATCGTGCCCGACCTGGTGGTGGGCACGTCGGCCGGAGCCCTCAATGCCGTGACCTTCGCCGCCGACCCCACCCCCGAAGGGGTCGAGGATCTCATCAGGGCGTGGACGGCGACCAGCCGGTCCGATGTCTTCCCCTTCCGGCCCTGGTCGCTGGGCCTCGGCCTGGCCGGGCGCCGGGATCACCTGTTCCCCTCGGACAGACTGCAGCACTGGCTGTCCCGCCATCTCCCCGTCGAGGCGCTTGAGGACACGGTGGTGCCGGCGCACGTCGTCGCCACCGATCGATCGTCAGGTGGACAGGTGCTGCTCAGCCGGGGGCCGGCCCTCCCCGCCCTGATGGCTTCCACCGCCGTGCCCGGCATCTTTCCCGGGGTCACCATCGACGGCCGGATCCTGGTCGACGGTGGGCTCTCGGCCGACACCCCGATCGGTGCGGCCGTGTCGGGCGGGGCCACCCGGATCCTCGTGTTCCCGAGTCATGCTCCCGCCGGCCTGCCCCGGGGTGACCACGGGGCCGCCGCCCTCATCACCTACGCCTACCGCCAGGTCCTCGGTCATTGGACCGTCGACCGGTCCCACGCCGATCCGACCGTCGATGTCGAGGTCCTCCCCCTTCCCCCCGGCGGGAGGTCGAGTCCCTTCGATTTCTCGGACACCGGGGGACTCATCGGCGCTGCGACCGCACTGACCCGGCAGTGGGTGCTCGAGCGGGAGCGCCACGCCGCCTAGGAAGGGTCAGGCGACGTCCCCCGGACGGAACTCGGCCCACCTGCGGTACAGCCCGAGCATCCGCGGCCACCCCTGGTTGTAGTCGTGCCGGGCACCGACGGGATCGTCGTACCCCTCCCAGCCCGAGTGGTCCAGAGTGGCCAGGGTCTGCGCCCCGACGGCGGCGAAGGTGACCTCCAGTCGGCCGGCCCCCTCCGGTGCCCGGCCGGGATGCCAGCTGAGGGTCAGAGCCTCACCGGGAGCCCAGCGACTGACCGTCCCCCAGACCGCCGTCCGACCGTCCGGGGACCGCTCCACCAACCGGCCGTCGACGAATACCACGGTGGTCGAGCGGTCGAGGACACTCCGGACCGCAAGCGGCCACCACCCGGCGATGGCGGTGAAGGCCTCGAAGGCCCTCATCGGTCCGTCCTCCACCACGACCCGGCGGTGGACGGTAGGTGGGGTGACCACCACCTCAGGTGCCGGGCCCGGACGCGTTGTCCCAGGTGTTCCAGTAGGTGACCTGGTCAGCGGGCTGCCGGGTGGCCGCCTTGAACTCGGTCCCTCGTGTGTAGGCCACCGGCAGCAGGCCCACCTGGGTGACGTCGTCGGGAATGCCGAGCAGGTCAGCGGCCTCCTTCTCCCTGGTCAGGTGGAGCGTGGTCCAGACCGACCCGAGGCCGCGTGAGCGCAGGGCCAGCTGGAAGCTCCAGGCCGCGGGCATGATCGAGGCGTAGAGGGCGGTGGCACCCTCGGGGCTCCGTCCCTCGGCCCGACCGACGATGGTCGGGATCACGTGGACAGGCACCTCATGGAGGTGGTCGATGAGGAAGTTGGCACTGGCGTAGAAGGCGTCACTCTCCCGGTGGGGGTTGCCGGCCATCATCGCCTGGAACTCGACGTTGCCCTCCCGGTACAGGTCGGCCAGGGCCGCCCGCTTGGCGGCATCGGTGACGACGAGCCAGCGCCACCGCTCGACACCACTGGCCGTCGGGGCCTGGACGGCGAGGTCCAGGCACTCCATGACCAGCTCGGGCTCGACGGGACGGGTCAGGTCCAGTCGCCTGCGCACCGATCGCGTCGTGGCGAGCAGCCGGTCGGTCACGGCTGTGTCGAAAGGGGGTGATTCGAGCAAGGTCATGGTGGGTCCTCATTGGGGGTCGGGCTGGACCCGCAGGTGCGGGGGTACGGGGACTCCGCTCGCCGGACGCCCACCCAGGTCCGGGCGCCCGGCGAGCGGGGATGCGGTGAGGTCAGAGGGGATGCACCGCTTCGGCGTCGATCTCGATGGTGACGTCGCGGGCCACGTGCAGGCCCCCGGTGTGGTACTCGAGCTGGTGGAGCAGACCGAAGTCACGCCGGCTGATGGTCGTGGTGGCATGGAAGCCCACCCGGAGGTTGCCGAAGGGGTCGGGAGTGGCTCCACCGAACTCGACGATCAGGTCGGTGGGCACGCTGATGCCCTTGATGGTGAGATTGCCGGCGATCGACCACTTCCCCGCAGGCAGCTCGGTGATGCCGGTGCTCTCGAAGGTCAGGTTCGGGTAGTTGGCCACGTCCAGGAAGTCCGAGGAGCGGAGGTCGTCGTCCCGCGGAGGCATGTGGGTGGCGATGCTGGCGGCGTCGATCACCACCTCGACATGGGAGTCCAGCACGTTCTCGTCGACCGTGACGGTGCCGGACACCGTCTCGAAGCGACCCTGCACCCGACCCACGACCAGGTGCTGGGCCCGGAAGGTCACGAAGGTATGGACCGGGTCGATCTCGAAGGTCCCTGACGGTGGGACCAGCCGGTCGGTTTCGCTACGGCTCTGGGTGCTCACGAGTGAATCGGTCATGGCGTACTCCTTTTGGTTGGTTTGGGTGGTGGGCAAGACATTGTTGGGGAGACCGCCGGCATCTTCGATGGGCACCCTCGGGCGTCGGCGCAGCAGCATCAGGTGCGCACCTGCTCGTCGAAGACACCATTTCCGGCGTCGATCATCTTCTTCGGGTCCCAGAGTTCACGCATGTGCAGCAACTTCCCGTCCCGGAACTGCATCTTGTTGATGTAGGTCTGGCGGTAGGTGTTCCCGCCGGGCGTCGGGCAGTCCGCCTCGTACTCGACGAACACGGTGGTGGGGTCGCCGGCGACCGACGAGAGGGACATCTCCCGGATGACCACACCGGACAGCCCCTTCAGGATGCGCCGCACGTAGGCAACCACCGTGGGCTTGGTCTCGAATCGGTCCGGCATGCCCAACGACGGTCCGTAGGGGAATTCCATGACGATGTCGTCGGCGTACAGATCGAACTGCGCCTCGGTACCCAGGCGGTCCAGGACCTGCTCGGCCAGGACCCGGTTGCCGGCCGCCTGCGCCTGGGTGTCTGCGGTGTCCGTCCCTACTGCCATGTCGCTCTCCCTCGATCTCTACCGGTCCGCCGATTGAGTTGATATGTCTACTCTACTCCGGTCAGATGATTTGTCAACTGGTGAGTAGAGTGGTGGGCATGAGCACCACACGACGACTCACCACCGAGCAGACCGAGGCGTGGCAGCGGTTCCAGCAGATGGAGGAGCTGTTGCAGTCACGACTGGGTCAGCTGCTGCAGTCACGTTCGAACCTGTCCAACGCCGACTACACCGTGTTGGTGGTGCTGTCGGAGGCGCCTGACCGACGGGTGCGCGCCTATGAGCTCGGACGGATGATCGGATGGGAGAAGAGCCGCCTCCACCACCAGCTCTCCCGGATGTGCACCCGAGGCCTCGTCGTACGCGAGCCGGACCCGGACATGCCCCGGGCCATGTACGCCGTGCTCACCGAGGCCGGGCTGGCGGCCATCCAGGATGCGGCACCGGAGCATGCCCGGGACGTGCAACGTCTCTTCTTCGACCGTCTCACCGACCGTCAGGTCGCCCAGTTGTCGGCGATCTCCCGTCGTGTCCTCGAGGGACTGTTGCCCCCGGACCTGCTGTAGGCCCACCGTGACCCGGGGAGCGCTCCTCCCCGGTCACGATCGGTCGTCAGAGGGCGAGCGGCCTGACCGGGGCGGCGATGAGACTGGGATCGGCCTTCCAGTCCACCCCGGCCACGTCGATGAAGAGCTCGATGTCGTTGCCGTCGGGGTCGCGGAGGTAGAGGCTGTGACTGATGGTGTGGTCACTGGCCCCCAGGATGGGAACACCGAGTTCCTGCAGGCGGGCTGCAGCCTCCCGGAGGTCGTCGTCGGAGTCCCCGATCTTCAGGCCGACATGGTAGAGACCCTTGTGACGACCGTGCGGCTGGGGGGCGGCGTCCTCCCCCACCTCGATCAGGAGGAGCTCGTGGTGGGTCCGGCCTGCTGAGAACGCCGCGATGGGACTGCCCGGCGTGGCGGGAATGGCTTCATCCCACCCCAGGATGTCGTGGTAGAACGCGGCTGATGTCTGGACGTTCCCCACATAGAGGACCACGTGTCCTAGCTCGTGCACCTTCATCGCTCCACTCTCCTTGTGTCGTCAGCGCCACGGGCGCCGTGATCGAACCATCGGCCACGATGGCATGGGACCCGGACGGGCTCAGCTGGCCTGTTCGAGGTCGTAGCGCCCGGCCCGGGCGTCGAGGATCCTCTTGGGATCCCAGAACTCCTTCATGTGCACCAGCAGGCCGTCCCGGAACTGCATCTTGTTGACGTAGACCTGTCGATAGGTATGACCCCCGGGGGTCGGCACGTCCGAGATGTACTCGATGAACACAGTGCTGGGATCACCGTCGACCGAGTAGAACGTCCGCTCGCGCATGGTCAGGCCGGGCAGGGCCTTGAACAGCTCGAGGGAGTACGCCACGAAGACCGGCTTGGTCTCGAACCGGTCGGGCATGCCCAGCGACGGGCCGTAGGGGAATTCGACGACGATGTCATCGGCCAACAGGTCGAACTGGTCCTCGCTGCCGAGCAGGTCCAGCACCTTGGCTGCCAGCTTCTGATTCTCTGCGGCCAGCTCGGTGGGGTCCCTGCCTGCGTCGTTGGCGGCCATGGTGATGCTCCTTTGCCTCGGGCGGCCCGAGGGCCGGCGCATGTGAGTTGATCTGTCATCCATCTTACTCCGATGGGATGATATGTCAACTCATTGCCGGCCGGGACAGTGCCCGAGTGGCCGGTTGGCATCACTCCGGTGCGGGGACCGGTCGTCCCCGCTGCCGGTCTCAGGCCAGGACGCGGGTGGACACGTCACTGGTCGGAGCGGGCGCCCATGGCCCTCCAGTAGGCGACGTCGCTTCCACACCGGGCACGATCACCGATCGACGCCCGGGCCGAGCACCGAGGCCCCGATCACCGTGGCACCGCACGGCCAGGCCGCCTCAATGCTGTCGGGCGCGGACCTGCCGGGCCGGCTCCAGGGCGGGCGTCACAACCGCTGGAGCATCCGCTGGAGCCACTCCTCACGATCCCGCCGGGACTTGCGGGCGGCATAGGAATCGCCGAACAGCTGGTATCCGTGGGGTGCCCCCGGATAGACATGGAGCTCGGTCTCCACGCCGGCGTGCTGCAGCCGGCACGCATAGTCGATGTCTTCGTCCCGGAAGCCGTCGACCCCCGTCGCCGACACGTAGGCGGGGGGGAGCCCCGAGAGGTCCTCTGCCCGGGCCGGCACGGCGTGCACGGGGAGCTCCGCGCTTCCGTAGAGGGAGCCGAGATACGAACGCCAGCCGAAGGCATTGGCCTCCTTGCTCCAGATGGGGAGGTCCTCGAGCCGGCTCGACCGGGTCTGCTGGCGGTCATCGAGCATGGGTGACTCCAGCATCTGGAATCCGACTCCCACCTCGCCCCGGTCACGCACCAGTAGCGCGAGCGAGGCGGCCAGCCCGCCACCGGCGCTGACGCCGAAGAGACCTAATCGATCGGGATCGACGCCCAGTTCGTCAGCGTGGGCCATCGTCCACTTCAGGGCCAGGTAGCAGTCGTCGAGCGGTCCGGGGAACGGCGTCTCCGGGGCCAGGCGGTAGTCGACGGAGACACCCACCACCCCCAATGACGGACACCACGACTCGAACAGCGGGTCGTCCATGGTGGGCCAGCCCATGATGTAGCCGCCGCCGTGCATGCTGAACACACACGGTGCCGGATCGGAGCCGGAGCGGAGGCGGTTGACGCGCACGCGGACCCCGAGCTCGGCGGAGACCAGGTGGTCGGTCCTCTCGACGACGGTGGACTCCACCCCGGGCATGGGTTCGGCACTCCGCACCGACGTCAGGAAGTCCTCGTCGAATTCGAACCGTGCGCCCGGGTCCAGGAGCGACTCGAAGTCGGGATCCAACAGTCGCGCCACCTGTTCTCCTGTCATCGGTGCCTACTTTGCGTAGAAGTAGGGCTCGTCGCAGCGGAACCCGTGGGTCGGCCCGTCGATGGGCGGATCCTGGTACCGCGTGAACGTGCCGTCGGCGACCCGGGCGATGATGTAGCAGTTGCTCGGAACCTTGTCGGCCGGATTGACGTCTCCGACCAGTCCTCCACCCGTGAATGTCGTGATCTTCCTGAGTTGCCGGAGGAGCGACCCGCGGCTCGGATCGGGACCAGCCGCCGCGAGGGCCTGCGAGAAGAGCTGGCCGGAGAGCCAGCCGTACAGGGTGTAGAGGTCGGCCTTGAACCCCGGGCTCACCACCTGGACCCAGTGCAGGAACGTCTTGTCCGCCGGGAGCGCCGAGGCATCCTCACCCAGATAGAGCGCCGTGTCCTGCAGGAGCCAGATGCCGTCGGCCGCGCTCGGGCCCCCCGAGCTCGGGACGAATGCCTCGCTGTAGCCCCCCGTGCCGAGCACCACCACCGGATGGAAGTTCTGCTGGTGCAGGTCCTTGATGACGGCGCCGGCGTAGTTCTGGGGCAGCTGCTCCAAGAAGAGGATGCGAACCCCCGCCTCCTTCATGGAGACGACGGTCTGGGTGAAGTCCGTGGACAGCACGTTGTAGGTCGGTTGCTGGATGACCTTGTAGCCCAATGAGGCCATCGCCTGCTTCTCCGCCGCCCACGTCGTCTGCGCGGAGGGCTCACTGGACACGATGGCTCCCGTCTTGTCGATGTCGGACGGATACAGCTTCTTGAAGTAGGTGAGGCCTCCGAGCTGCCAGCCGAACCGGACGGGCGACACACTGAACGTGTTGCGCAGATCGTTGGCCGACTGGCTCAATGCCACCGAGACGTTGGCAAAATCGGGATTGGCGGCCAGGACCGTCTCGCCGAAGCTGTCCTCGAGCGAGAAGCTCCCCACCAGCGCGAGGTCGCTGTCGACGGCCGACTGGGTCTCGTTCTTGTTCGGGGCACCCTGGAACACATCGTTGGCCGCGTCCACCACGAGCTTGCGCCCATGCACCCCACCCAGCGAGTTGACGTAGGCGGCATAGGCCTCCGTGCCCACCTTGGCCCCGGTGAACAGGCCCGAGGACTGCGTCGAGATGTTGCCGATGGTCACGCTCTTCGCCGTCACCCCCGTGTGGTTCTTGAATGCCGACGCAGGAATGGCCGGGAACGAGCCGAACGTCTCGGGGACCGCGCCGGCCGGCGAGCTCACCAGCGACGCGCCCACCCCGACAGCCAGAGCCAGGGCCACCAGCCCACCGGCCCGAGCACGACGTGCCACGCTCCTGGCGGACTCAGGACCGATCATGATGCTCCCTCCCCCGAGGCGCAGGACACCGCAGTCACGGTGCCCGACCATCGGGCCAGCCACCGGCGGCGTGTGCCACCCACCTGGCGGCCGGGCAGAGCTTGCCATCTGTAAGTACAGGTGTCAATGACACCGGGCCCCTCCCTGCCGGCCGGAACCCGGTGCGCCGGGGTCGGCTCACTCCACCCCGGCACCGTCCCAGTGGGGGGAGCCGTCGGCGATCCAGGTCCCGATGACCTCCTCACACGGGACCACCAGCCCGGCGATGTTCGGATAGCCGGCGTAGGGAGCCAGCATGACCAGCGTCTCGCGCAACTCGTCCGGCGTGAGTTCGCCCCGTTTGAGCGCCGCACGGGCCTGGATCTTCCAGGTGTCGACCTGCCCGTTGGCGGCGATGACCCCCATGAGGAGCATGCGCCGGGTGCGGACGTCGAGGACGCCACGCCGCCAGACCTGGTCGAAGAGGGACTGGACCATCACGTCGTTGAAGGCCATCGTGCCCTCGGGAAGCGTGACCACGTCACCGGCGTAGACGTCACGCAGGACCTCGAGCCCACGGTCGTAGGGCGTGGGTGATTGGTCGGGGGTGGGTGCTTGGTCGGGCATGGGTGCTTCCTTTC
>Ga0182012_10006612_pt1 | contig 11797 bp, 12 predicted proteins | sample 612S2SmetaG_FD_120486 | JGI IMG/M metagenome (GOLD analysis project Ga0182012, IMG submission 120486) | Permafrost microbial communities from Stordalen Mire, Sweden - 612S2S metaG | ecosystem: Environmental > Terrestrial > Soil > Wetlands > Permafrost | place: Sweden: Stordalen | collected...
CCCGATGCGTCGGTTGTTGCTACGAACCTAACGACCTCGAAGATGGCCTCGGGCGGAACGGACGAGCGCGGCACGTACTGTTTCCCGTCGATTCCTGAGGGCCTGTACTCGTTCGAGTCGGGCCTAAGGGGTTTTCTTAACGTTAGGTACTATCCGGTTCACGTCACGTTTTCGAAGCCGGCTGAGCTTGAGTTCCGTCTTCCTTTTGGCGAAACGGAGGAGGGTATCTCGTCCAATGAGGCAATGATCAACGGGACGCTTCGGCGAGCCGGAGGACCCGTGGGGAACGCGAGCATTTGTGTGATGGGCCAGCCCAACGCAAAACCGATCCGTTGCGCGCAGACCACGGAGTTGGGCGAGTACGCCATCGCCGTGCCGCCCGGTATTTACTACGTCGAGATCCGCCTTGACCGCAGCGGGGAGGTGCGGCCGTTGTTCTCGCAAAAAAGTCCCGTCAAACTCGGGGCGGATTACCGCGTGCGGCTTGACGTCTCTTCCCCGGGCGACTACAGAAACCGGCTATCGTTGCCGGGCGACCAAGGGGATAGAGGGATAAAATGAGAACCGGCGCTTGTGTACGTCTGGCGGCGAGCGCGGCGGTGCTCGTTGCCGTTGTGGTCGCTCTTCGGGGGGCGGTGTCGCACGAGCCCAAAATCCTCCACTTCGAGCGACTAGCCTATCCTCTTTCCGCCAAGGTCCGAGCGATTCAGGGCTTGGTGGTCGCCGAGGCTCTGGTTTCGCCCGAGGGCCGCATCGAGAATGCCAAGGTTCTTTCGGGCCCCGAAGCCCTGAGGGGTGATACGATCGCCAGCCTGAAGCGGTGGATATTCGCGTCTTCGTCGCCCGGGAAGATCATCGTGGTCTACTGGTTTCGGGTCTCGGGACTCTGCGAGGCGCCGTGCCCGAGCGGGTTCGAGTTCTACCCCCCTAATTTTGTAATTGTAACGACAGGCACCATGACTGTGATGCCTTAGGCGGATTCTTGATTGATGGTTTCGGAGGGATGAACTCTTCCTCACCGCGTCGCCCTTTTATTGGTACGCTGGAGCAGGAGCAGCCAACATGAGATCGATCATTTTCGTTTTATTCGCCGGAATCGTCCTCGTTTCGCGGCCGACGCCCGCGCTTGCCGATGAGGCGAGCAAGAACGCGAAGATCGACGAGATGCTGCGTCTGACACACGTGGACCGGACGATCGGGCAGACGCTGGATTCGATGGAAAAGATGGTCACGTCGCAGATGGCAAAGGCGGATTTGACGGCTGAAGAGCGGCAACATGCGGAGGACGTGCAGTCGAAAATGATGGCGTTGATCGCCGACCGGCTGAGCTGGCAAAACGCCAAGGCTTCTTATGTCAAGATCTACGCGGAGACTTTCAGCGAAAGTGAAATCGATGGGATTCTGGCGTTCTACAAGTCGCCGGCCGGCGAGGCGATGCTGGATAAGATGCCGCTGCTGATGCAGAAGTCCATGGAAGTGAGCCAGCAACTGATGGTCGACATCATGCCTCAGATTCAGCACATGACGGAAGAGCTGAAGCAAACCACCGACAAGAAGTAGTAAGCTGCGAATAACGCGGCCCATGCAGAAATTTCGGCTATTGGCGTGCTTGGCGAGTTGCGCCGCGCTGGCCGGGTGCCTGGACAATCGGCCCACCGCGGCGGGGCAGGTGTTTGCCGGACCCGCCGAACTGGTGCTGCATGAAGACATCAACCTGAAATCGAAGCCGATGGGGATCGTCTACCACGGCGACAAGCTGGACGTTCTGCAGCAGCGAAGGCGCATGTACAAGGTGCGGTCGGCCACAGGCATACAAGGTTGGACGGACGAGCGGAATTTGATGAGCACGGACCGGATGGAGGCTCTGACGCACCTGGAAGAAAAGGTGCGCGGATGGCCTTCCCAGGGGGCGGCCATCACGTTCGATGTACTGAATGTCCACACCGAGGCGCAGCGGTTTTCGCCGAGCTTTATTCAGATCAAACCGGGGGAAACCTTCGACATCATGGCCCACGAGATTTCCCCGCGGGCCGAGCCGACGCACCGGGTTCTGTTGAAGCCGCAGCCGCGCACCGATGCGGGCAAGAAGAATTCCACGAAGACGAAGAAGATGGTGCTGCCTCCGGCGCCCGCCGCGCCAAAGCCTCCGCCGGACTGGGTGGAACTGTCCGAGCAGCGCGAACCCGGACCCGCGCCGCTGCCGGAAAAGAAGACGGACGCGGAAAAAGATCCGGTTCCGGAGGACGATTGGACCTTGATCCGGACTTCGCGGGGCGCGGCGGGGTGGGTGCTGACCAGCCGGATCTTCCTCAACATTCCGGATGAGGTGGCGCAATACGCGGAAGGGCACCGGATTGTGACGTACTTTCCGATTGGCCGCGTACATGACACGGAACGCGAAGTGGATAAGGAGACCTGGCTCTGGACTACGGTGAGAGCGGGGCAGCATCCCTACGATTTCGATAACGTGCGGGTGTTCGAGTGGAATCCACGACGCCACCGGTACGAGACGGCTTTCATCCGGAAGAATGTGGAAGGATTCATGCCGGTGGTGATTCACAAGATCGATGCGGAGGTCACGTTTTCGGTGTGCATGACGGATGACGATGGAGTCAAGCAAGGCTACAATTACAGCCTCATCGACTTCCGGGTACACGCGGCAGGCATTGGAGAATGCCCGAAGCCGGAGAGCGCCGGCGGTATGGTGAGCCCGGCCACTTCCGCAAAGCAAGCGCCGCCGGCTTCCTTATCGGAGAAGCTGAAAGAGAAGGCGGGTGAGGTGAAGCGAAAAATAATGGGCAAGTAGATTTGAAAGGGTCAGTTTGGGCCTGCGGGGTGGAGGGCCTCAGCCACTTCCAGATGGAGCGTGCGATCGGCCAGACGCAACTCCATGACTTCCAGCACCACTCCGTACCCGAGAGCGCAGGTTCCGCAAAGGAACAACGGGTAGAGAATCCATTGTGAAGCGGCGGCGCTCGATGAAACCCCGATGGCCAGCACCATGAGAATGAAGAAGCCCACGGCGATGTAGAGCGAGAGGTGGGCATTGGTGATCATCTTGAGCCGGCGCTTGAACAGGCGGCATTGCGCTTCGATGTTGCGGCGGCGATCGGCCGTGATGTCCGGCTGGCGGTACTCGGTCATCAGGGCGCGCAGGCGGTCCGCCATGGACCCGTGTTTGGTGGACACGGTACCGATCAGGATGGCGGTCGCGGAGATCATCACCGCGGGCGTCACCGCCAGCGCGATGATACTTAACGGACCTTGCATTTCCGGCCGCACCGTCAGTATTTGGATTGGAGCAGAACGACGGCTTGCGATTCCGCCGACTTGCCTTCGCCCACCGGACCCACGCCCTCAGCCGTTTTGAACTTCACGGAGATGTTTTCGTGGTGCATTTTCAGCACCTCAGCCACCTTGTTCCGGATGGCGTCGCGATAAGCGGCGAGTTTCACGTTCTGAAGGATCACCGTGCTGTCGATGTTGACGACGCGAAACCCGGCATCGCACGCGAGTTTCTCGGCGTGCGCCAGGAACTGCAGACTATCGGCATCTTTCCATTGCGGATCTGTATCGGGGAAGTGCATCCCGATGTCGCCGAGGCCGGCCGCGCCCAGAATCGCGTCGGTAACCGCATGCGCCAGAACATCGGCATCGGAATGGCCATCAAGGCCCACCGGCGCATCGATAGTGACGCCGCCCAGCACCAAAGGCTTTCCTTCGACGAGCCGATGGCTATCCCATCCCAGCCCGATTCGATACTTGGTCATCTTTGTTCGTTACTCTCCAGAAAAAATGAACGGCTACGAGGGGTGTTCCCGGCTGGCGATGCGCCGGTTATCCTGCTCCAGAAAAAGACGCGCCAGCTCCATATCGCCTGGCCGTGTAATCTTCAGGTTCCTATCACTGCCGAGTACAACGCTGACCTCGACAGATTCGAGACGCTCCACGAGGCTGGATTCGTCGGTACCTGTAAATTCATCCTGCCGGGCCTTTTCGAAGGCACGCTTCAGGATTTCATATTGAAAAACCTGCGGGGTCTGGGCGAGAACCAGCCGCTCGCGGGAGATGGTGGTGCGCACCTTGGCCCCGGTGGCCTGCGCGCCGCTTACCTGCTTGACGGTATCCACGGGAACGATGCCGACAATGGCCGCGCCGTTCTGCCGCGCTTCTTCGATGGCACGATCAATGGTTTCGACATCGACGAACGGGCGTACAGCATCGTGTACCACAACGAGGCCGGTGGTTGGAGGCAGACTGGCGAAGGCGTTCTCAACGGACTGCTGCCGGCTATCGCCACCGGCCACGGCGCGCGCTTCAAGCGAGCGTTCCTCTTTGCGGAGAAGATCGGCCAGCAGTTCGTTCACCCATTCCACGTCGTCGGCGCGAACCGAAACCACAATTTCGCTCACTTTGTCCGATTGCAGGAACTTGCGAACGGTATGGGCAAGGATGGGCGAACCATCGAGCAGCATAAACTGCTTACGGCTGGTTCCACCCGTTTCGGAGGTGGGCCGACCCATTCTGGTACCAAGGCCCGCGGCGGGCAGTATCACGGCAACTCTGGTCACGCTCTCTATTCTCGCTTATGAGCGGAGCGGGCAGATTTGCGTTAACCAGCACCGGCGCTTTGTTCGCGTCGTGCGGGGCGTTCGATGCCTGAGACGGCGCGCTCATCGAGCTTGCCGAAGATCATTTTCCCGGCGGTGGTTTGCAGCACGGTAGTTACCGTGATGTCGATCGTCTTTGAGATCATTTTCTTGGCGTTATCCACCACGACCATGGTTCCATCGTCCAGATAAGCAACGCCCTGGTTATATTCCTTGCCTTCCTTGAGGATGAAGACACGCATGATTTCACCCGGCAATACGATTGGTTTCAAGGCGTTGGCGAGATCGTTGATGTTGAGAACCTTGACACCGCGGAGTTGGGCGACCTTATTCAGATTAAAGTCGTTGGTCACGATATTCGATCCGTAAATGGTTGCGAATTCGATCAGTTTGAGATCGACTTCGGGAATTTGCGGATAATCGTCTTCCACGATTTGAACGGTGACGGCAGGCATCTTTTGAATGCGGGCGAGGACGTCCAGCCCGCGGCGGCCGCGGTTACGCTTCATCGAATCGGATGAGTCGGCGACCATCTGAAGTTCGCGTAGAACGAACTGCGGGATCACGACGCCGCCGTCGAGAAATCCGGTCTCCGCGATGTCGGCGATGCGTCCGTCAATGATCACGCTGGTGTCGAGCACCTTATCGCCGGACTTACCGCGCCGGTCGGGATTCGGACCGCTGCCCAGGGTGAAAAGTTCTCCATGGCGCGCCCCGAGAACAGCGCCCCAATAAACCAATATGATGGCGATCGCGGCAATGCCGAGCGGCAGGCCAGAACCTTCTCCGGCGTGCATTTGGGCGAGAACGAGCGAGACTAAGACGGCGATAAACACCGCGGCGACAATGCCCACCGCCGAACCCATCAACGGTTTGAATGCGATCCGTCTTAACTGGAACTCCGCCCCAATCGCGAGAGCCCCGAATAGAGATGCACCGGAGGCGCACGCCACCGGAGTAAGACTCGCGGGATGCAATAAATACCCGCAAATGCCAAGAGTCAAAACTGCAAGAAAACGAACGAACCAAATGCCAGTCAGCAATGTACTGCTCCGTGATTCCGCGAGACACCCCGTTTCAGTCCCGCATATAACAAAATTGCGGTAATTGTAGCATCGAATCCAGCGAAGGCGCAGATATCTTTTGATAGTCAAAACCGGAATCCGTCAACTCCGTTGGGGGGCAGTTACTTTTTGCCGCAGATCCCGAGCGGGTGAGTTGGGCGTTTCGAAGACCGCATCTAAAGATCTGGGCCATTCTTCCGATAGAAGTACAAGCGGTTGCATTTCGGCGTCGCACGCCCCGCCACAGGCCAAATGGAAAAATCCAACGCTTACCGGATCGGAACGTCGCCTGCGCGGCCGCGTCTGCCTGCGAAGAAGGTTATTGGAATGTTTTTGCGATTCAAAGCTTTGCGGCTAATACATGACGAGCTCGGCCAGGACATGATCGAGTACACGCTGCTGGTAGCGTTTGTGGCGCTTGCTTCCGCAGCAATTTACATCTCGGCCGGGAAGCAGATCCATGGCATCTGGAGCCAGGCCAATAGCACTCTTGTGACAGCCAACGCAGCGGGGAGCTAAAGCCTGGGGTGGGCTGGCGTAAGATACAGGCGTGGAGACTCTGCTTCGGGATACGCGCCACGCGCTGCGGCGTTTGCGACGGTCGCCCGCGTTCACCATCACGACGGTTCTGACGCTGGCGCTGGGTATTGGCGCGACTACTTCGATCTTTACTTTGGTGCAGGCTGTGATATTGAAATCGCTGCCGGTGGTAAATCCGAACGAGCTGTACCGGTTGGGGAAACAGAGCCGGTGCTGCTACCAGGGCGGGTACAGTCAGGATAAAGAATTCTCGCTGGTCTCTTACGATTTGTACAGACACCTGCGGGATAACACCAAAGGGTTTGTGGAATTGGCCGCATTCCCGGCCTTTGCGCCGCTGTTCGGTGTCCGGCGCGCGGGCAGTTCGATACCGGCCCAAAGCTATCCAGGCGAGTTCTGCTCGGGGAATTACTTCAGCATGTTCGGAGTGAGAGCGTATGCAGGACGGGCACTTACTGTAAGTGACGACCGGCCCGGCGCCGCGCCGGTTGCTGTGATGAGTTATCGCTTATGGCAGCAAGGTTATGGGTTTGATGCTTCCGTTATCGGCAGCGTCTTTGACATCGATGAGAAGCCGTTCACCGTGGTGGGAGTTACTCCGCCGGGATTCTTCGGAGACACGTTGCGCAGTTCTCCGCCTGATTTCTATCTGCCGCTCAATCAAGAGCCGTTTGTGGAGTCCGACACGGATCTGAACCACGACGACACCCACTGGCTGGAATTGATTGGGCGGATTCGGCCCGGTACGGCGCCCGCGCTGGTAGAAGCGGACATGCGGGTGGAGCTGAAACAATGGCTGCGCTCGCGCTGGGGCCAGATGAATGCGAACGATCGCGCGGCATTTCCGAGCCAGACGCTGTTTCTGAGGCCTGGGGGCGCGGGGATCACCAGCATGCGCGAGGCTTATGAGCACTGGCTGCAAATCCTGATCATCGTCACGGGGTTTGTGCTGCTGATTGTCTGTGCGAACGTCGCCAATCTCATGATCGTTCGCGGCATCACGCAGCGCCGGCAAACATCGTTGAGCATGGCGCTGGGGGCGCGACCATCCACACTGGTGAGGCAGGCGCTGACGGAATCCGTATTGCTTGCGCTCTTCGGCGGCGCGGCGGGCTTGATGATTGCGTTCGCAGGGACGCGCCTGATTCTTCACTTTGCATTCGCCAATGGGTCCGCGCTGCCGATTAGCGCGTCGCCTTCGATGCCGGTGCTGCTGTTCGCGCTCGGCGTTTCGTTGTTGACTGGAATTGCTTTCGGCATTGGTCCCGCGTGGATGGCCACCAGGGTAGATCCGATTGAAGCCCTTCGCGGAGCGAGCCGATCCACCGCACGCGCCGGCTCCCTTCCCCGGAAGAGTCTCGTGGTATTTCAGGCGGCGCTCTCGCTGGTTTTGCTGTCCACATCGGGATTGCTCACAAGCGCGCTGGACAGGCTGGAGCATCAGGATCTGGGAATCGATCAGGAACGGCGGGTTGTGGCCCGCATTGAACCTAGGCTGGCTGGATACCGCAAGGAGCAACTCACGCCACTCTACCGGCGGATTCATGACGCGCTGTCGGGCATTCCTGGTGTATCGGCAGTAGCGCTCTGCGCATACTCGCCTCAGAACGGCTTCAATTGGAGCAGCGGCGTCTTTGTGGATGGACAGACTGCTCCCGGACCACGAGACGATAACACGGCTTTCTGGCTGCGAGTGACGGCGGGATATTTTGAAGTCGCCGGGAATCCAATCCTCGAAGGACGCGGGATCGAGGAACGGGATATAGAGACCTCAAAGCACGTGGCAGTGATCAACGAAGCGTTTGCGCGGAAGTTTTTCAAGCATGAAGACCCGATTGGTCGATATTTCGGACGTTCTGGAATGGGAGAGACGCGCGAATACGAAATTGTGGGAGTCGCCAAGGACATCCGCAATTTGACTTATCGACTCGACAGGCCGGCGGATCCGTTCTATTTTCTGCCGGAAGCGCAGCGTTCCATCGCCGCCCTGTTTCCGGAAAAGCTGATTTCCTCGATGTCCGATACGGATGTCAATCCAGGCTCGCATTTCATGCATGACATTACTATTGTGAGCAGGCCGGGAGTTAATGTGTCTATCGCGCAGATACGTCAAGCCATGGCTTCGGTAGACCCAAATCTTCCCGTCATTTCGCTGCAAAGTGTTGGCGAACAGGTAGCTGGGCAGTTCAGCCAGCAGAGGCTGATTGCGCGACTTACTTCTTTCTTCGGAATTCTTTCGCTGGTGCTGGCGTCGATTGGGCTTTATGGAGTTACGGCCTACAACGCGGCGCAGCGCGTCAACGAGATCGGTGTGCGGATGGCGCTGGGCGCTAGCCGGGGTGACGTTTTGGGGCTGATCTTACGAGGCGCGTTTGGGCTGATTCTTGTTGGACTCGTGGTTGGATTGCCGTTGAGTTTCGCGGCGGGACGAGTGCTGGGCACTCAGCTTTACGGCATGAATCCATTGAATGCGCGGGTGACTGTCGCGGCGGTGGTGACGCTGGGGTTATCGGCATTGGCCGCGGCGCTGATTCCGGCGGTTCGGGCAAGCTTGATTTCCCCGCTAGAGGCGCTGCGCGAGGAGTAAGCGCCGGGATGCAACAAATGGATCACTTGCTCCGGGACGTTGGGGACGCCCGGCTTTCGCCCACGGGTTACAGCCTTCATTTTGCGGCGTAATGCTCAACGTAAGCCTGATTGTACGCCTCTTCCTGCCTCGTCATCGCTACGAATTCCTCGGTGTGCGAGTCTATGTCCCAATTCTTGCCGGTGATCTCATAGGCCAACTTCAGCCACGTGAGCGCCCTTTGGTACCAGGTATCATGCGGCCAAAATTTGGTTAGGTTGCGCACTTCCAACACTCCTAACGAGTGCGTCCAGGTCTCGTTCACCTTGAGACGCGATGTGCCCCCTCCGGTGGACTTCTTGTGCGCGAGGGCCACATCCACTAACGGATCCGCGGCTCCTTCCAGGATGCTTTGGATGTATCCGCCAACGGTGAGGCCGACGAGCTTCTGGAATACGGGCTCGTCCTGAGCGAGGCGAGGGAGATTGCGCTTCCACTTATTGTCCGGAATGAGAAGACTCCCGGAATTAATTTTGAAGGCATTACAACACAGGCTCACGATTTTGGCAGAGTTGGCATCAAGATTGGTCACAAAATACGCCCTGGCGGTGGGTGACAAAACAAGGGCTTGATTTCTCCACCATTGGTTCAGGCCGGACTTCGGCAGGATCGACCAGAGCTTCTTCAACAAAGAGCCCCAGGGCAACACGCTCGCGTTCATGACTGCCCGCGCCAGCAGCGTCAGAAAACCAGTGAGAGCGGGAACATCAGCCAGCTCGAACGCTCGCCACGTATCTAGCGAGCTGAGGATAGTTTGCACGGTGGCGCCGGCGGCCTTATCGGCATCGACAGGTATGTTTTCTTCGATGGCAGCCTGTTGCAGGATTCGTTTCACACCTTCAAAAGGAGCGTCGATATTCACCTGTACATAGGCCTCCAAGGAGATCTGCCCCGGGACATAGTCGTTCATGGATTGGCCCATGTCTTTGACCAGCGCGGGCGGGGGGAAACCAATCACGTACTTGGTTGCACCGACCCTGGTACGTTTGGTTTGAGGATCCTCCGAGATAATCTGCTTCAGCCACAAATTGATGTTCTCGATTTGCCGTTTCAATTCGGCTTCGCATTGCGAAGGGACAAGGCTCTCGGTTTCGATGGGCACAGTTACGATCTCGAGATTCGCCTTATGGGAGCCGAGCCGATTGGTATTGTCGACGGTAGCGCGCCAGCCTTCCGTGGCACGGCGGTCCTCGATATCTTCGTGTCCCCGAACGCGTTCGGCACCATTAAACGGATCGCTCTGCATGTCTGCCCTGAGCTGATTAAAGAGCTTGTTGCGGACGGATTTGGGGTTCTCCTCACCCGCGATGTAGCGCGATACCGGAACGCCGAGTTCCAGTTCAAAGCCAACCTTCCTTTGAACGGGCGGGGATTGGGGTGACGGGCGCGCGGCTGGACGGGCGGGAGTGGCGGCCTGCCCCGGTACCGGCTGCGGCCGGTATACGGCGGGGGGCGAGGGGCGCAAACCATTGTACAAACCGGCGGGCAAACCATGGCGCGAAGCCCGCTGCGCGGTTGTCGCCGGGCGCCACGCTTCCCTGGGAGGTTGGGGGCAGTAGACCGGGGGCGCCTGCGGCCGGTTAGAACGCTGCAAAGAAGGCGCAGCCTGGGGATGGTAAACGGAATGGACCGACGGGCGCGGCGCTCCGCTGTGGGCAACCGCAGCAGGTTGCGGGCGGTAGACAGGAGGCGGCGATGATTGAGTGGAACGCGCTGGCGGGCCTGGGCGAGCGTTGTTCCGAAGATTTGCCGCGACGGCGAGAACGGCCTGCACGGAGATTCCGGGGGGCGGCGCAATTCCATTGGGGAGTTTTCTAACCCGGGCGGGGGTTATAGTCCGGCGGGGCACCGGAGCGAAGGGATTGGATTGCGACATCTTTCCTCCCGTACCTGTATAGGGTCATATATACCGCACCTCGCGGGTGGTGGTCAAAGGCGAATATAACCCAAATCGAACGCCTGAGCATCCGGGTGAAGCCGATAAATAAAGCCGACGCTCATCCCCCGACAACCGCAATTTGATCGAGCGATCGGTCGAGAGCGGCCAGGAGGCGACCGAAATGCCGCCTCTCGGGTGACCGGTTTTCTGAAGGCGACGTCAGGCGATCGACCGGAACGATCGACCGCCAGGCCGAGAGGTCCGCCGCGACAACGGACCGTCACTGTAGAGATTGAGGGTACGCCGGACCCTGGGGGCAAGACTTGCCGGACAATGGCCGACGGATCGCGGTTTACTGAGCACATGGGAGTTCCGCGGTGCGAACTATGGCTCGCCAACCGCCGCAGGGAACACAGCACTCAACATATCGCCCACCTGGATGAGCATCGCCTGATCTCCGGCGTAGATATCCGGGATCTGCACATTCACCTGGAATAAACCGACTGTTCCCCGAGTCATTCCGGCAAACGCCACGTTTGCATTCAATCCCCCGATGGTCACCGTCACAGGTTGAGTCGGCAGTGAAAGTGGATTACTTGGAGCGGCAGTACCATCTGCAATCGGGTGGTCCAGCGCGCCTTGTCCGGTCATATAGAGAACGACATAGTCTGGGTTCGCTGGGTGATCCGGGTCGTTGAAACTTCCGTCCAGGTTGAGAACGGCGGGTTCCGGGGAGGTCTATCAGGATCAGGCAGCGGAGTCGTCGATGAAACAGAAGCAAGTCGACCCGATACCATTGGTCTCCGACGCGAAGGCGTTTTTGGCGGGCGATGAACGTGAATTCGCCGCCTAGTTCCAGAAGGAATTTCTCCAGATGCTCTATGAGAGCGTCTTCCAACTGACTCTCAGAGTATTCGTCCTTCAGGTTCAGAAATTCGAGAACGAAAGGGTCGCGGATGTGGTCGTCGGGGGAGGTCTCGTCTTCGGGTTTCGACTTTGCGACGAGCGTTCGCTTCGCTGCCTTCGACCGCTCATAGAACTGGGAAGCGATCTGCCGGTCCAGTTGGCGGACTGACCA
>Ga0182012_10006614_pt1 | contig 11794 bp, 11 predicted proteins | sample 612S2SmetaG_FD_120486 | JGI IMG/M metagenome (GOLD analysis project Ga0182012, IMG submission 120486) | Permafrost microbial communities from Stordalen Mire, Sweden - 612S2S metaG | ecosystem: Environmental > Terrestrial > Soil > Wetlands > Permafrost | place: Sweden: Stordalen | collected...
AGGTCTGGCGCACCGGCTCGGACGAGGCCACCCTGCTCATCAGCCAGAAGCCGCTGGTCTTTGGCACCACCACAATTCCCGCTGGAGCCTATACCCTGTTCACGCTGCCCCAGGCAGACGGCACCGCCAAACTCATCATTAGCAAAGACTTGGGCGAATGGGGTTTGCAATATAAAGATGGGGACGATCTGGCCCGGGTAGACCTGACCAAATCCACGCTGGATACCCCGGTGGATCAATTCACCATGGCCATCACCAAAACTCCCGGCGGCGGCGGAGTCATCAAGATGTCCTGGGAATCCACCGCCTATTCCGTGCCCTTCACGATTCAGAAGTAAGCGTCTGGAAACCGCCAACTTCAACTTTCAACCGCCATTATTGCGAATGTCAAACCTTGCCATCCGCCTTGCCGACCAGTTTAGAGGTTGGATGCTCCTTGGTGGTTGGAGCGTGGTGATTGCTGCTTTGGCCCCGGTATCTGCTCCCGGCGCGGTTGAGCCCCTGTCCGCTCCGGCCATCTTGCAGCAGCTCCAGAGTTTCAACACCTGGGGTAGCGTGCTGTACGTGGCGGCGCATCCGGATGATGAAAACACCCTGCTGATCGGTTATCTGGCGCGGGGCCGCAATTATCGCACCGCCTATCTTTCCGCCACGCGCGGGGATGGCGGACAAAATGTGCTGGGACCGGAGTTTGGCCAGGAACTCGGCGTGGCCCGCACCCAGGAATTGCTGGCGGCCCGCCGGCTCGATGGCGGCCGCCAGTTTTTTACCCGCGCCATTGATTTTGGGTTTTCCAAGGACTATCTCGAAACCCTCGGTATTTGGGACCATCGCCAGGTGGTGGCCGACATGGTCCGGGTCATCCGCACGTTCCGCCCCGACGTCGTGATCACCCGGTTTTCCCTGCAACCGGGTGGTACCCACGGACATCACACCGCCTCGGCGGTGCTGGCCTTGGAGGCATTCCGGCTCGCCGGTCAGGCCACCTCTTTCCCCGAACAACTGACCACTCTGCGGCCCTGGCAGCCCCGCCGCATCTTCGTCAATGGTCGCGGCGACGCCAGCGGTGGGAATTCCGTCTCAATGGATGTTTCCGGCAGCGACCCGGTAACCGGCCTCTCCTTCAGCGACCTGGCCGGGCGCAGCCGCGCCATGCACAAAACCCAGGGGTTTGGTAATTTTAACGGCGGTGGCGGTGGCGGACGCAGTCGTTCGGAAAGTTTTCAACTCCTGGCGGGCGAGCCGGCCGCCCAGGACATCATGGATGGCATTGACACCTCCTGGAACCGTATCCCCAGCGGTGCCGCCATCGGCGTCATGGCCAGCAATATTATCGCGAACTTCAACGCCACCGACCCGTCCACCAGTGTGCCCGACTTGTTAAAATTGCGCGCCGAACTCGCTGTTTTAAAATCCAACGATCCGGTGGTGGCCGAAAAAAGCGCGCAGTTGGACCGGATTTTACAATCGTGCCTCGGGCTGACAGTGATCACGAAACTTGAAGATGCCGAGGTCGTGCCGGGCGAAAAAATCACCTTGCATCATAACGTGACGGAATCTTCCTCCGTGCCCGTGCGGTGGCTGGCGGTGCTGCATCCCACCTTGAACAATGCTCTCACCTTGGACAACCAACTCCCCTTGCGCCCCAAGGAAACGGCGCGCCAGGACGACACATTTATCCTGCCTGCCAGCTCGCCGGTCAGCCAGCCCTACTGGCTGCGCCAGGAAGGCACACCCGGCATGTTCCACGTGGAGGATCCGGCATTAATCGGTCGCCCGGAAAACCCGCCCGTGTTGCCCGTGGAATATGCCTTTGACGTCGGTGGTCAGACCCTCACCATCCCCGATGAACCAGTGCAAGTCAGCAGTGATTTGAAGCCGGAGCACCTGCGCCGCTTGCAAGTCATACCGCCCGCCTCCCTCCATTTCAGCTCCCCGGTGACACTGTTCAAGCCCGGCGAAATCCGTCCGGTGACCGTGGTGGTTACCGCGAACCGGGCGGACACCACCGGCACTCTAAGCCTATTGGCCCCGGCCGATTGGAAAGTCGAGCCCGGACCCCAAGACTTTTCCATCGCCGCCAAGGGTGATCAAAAAACGATCCAGTTCACCGTCACCGCCCCCGCCACCGATAATGTGGCTCGGCTTGTGGCCAGTGCAAATGTTGGCGGACTCGCTTATCAAAATGACCGTGTTGAAATCAATTACCCGCACATCCCTTTCCAATTACTCCAGCCCGTCGCCAGTTTGAAAGCCGTCAGCCTGGACTTGAAAACTCGCGGCCATAGTATCGGCTACCTGCCCGGCGCGGGGGATAGTGTGGCCGAGGACCTGACGCAAATGGGCTATGCGGTAACTCCTTTGACCGACGCAAATCTAAATCCTCAAACCCTGCGCGACCTGGATGCCGTGGTAATTGGTGTTCGCGCCTTCAATGTCCGCACCAACTTGAACGCTGAACTGCCCGCGCTGTTTGATTACGTCCAATCCGGCGGCACCGTGGTCGCCCAATACAATCGCCCGGACGGCCTAAAAACGGACCGCCTCGCCCCTTACGATCTGAAAATTGCGAACCTCCGCGTGACCGATGAAACCGCCGCGATGACCGTTCTCGCGCCCGATCATCCCGTGCTGAACACGCCCAATAAAATCACCAACGATGATTTCGCCGGCTGGGTGCAGGAACGCGGTATTTATTTCCCCAGTCAGTGGGATGATCATTTCACGCCCATCCTGGCCTGCCACGATCCCGGCGAGGAATCCCTGAAAGGCTCCCTGCTCGTGGCCAAATTCGGCCAGGGCTATTTTGTGTACACCGGCCTGGTGTTCTTCCGGCAGCTTCCCGCCGGCGTGCCCGGCGCCTATCGCTTGTTTGCCAATTTGGTTTCCTTGGGAAAACCCTGAAGGTGACGGAGATCAGCGACGTCCTGATTGATTTTCTACAATGTTTAACATAGAATGTTAGCACTATGAAGAAAAAGCATATTACGGGCCGCCAGTTGCGGCACGGCAGCCCCGAAGAGTCCCTGTCGCCCGGTGAGTCGGTGCAGGTTCACAAGCGCGGCGGCAAGGTGTTTGAATTGCGGCGGATTGATGCCGGCGGGAAAAATATCCTGGAGGGGCTGGACAAATTGTTGGTGGAGATGCCGGCCACCGGGCCAGCCAGCTCCGTGGATCTTTCCCGTATCATCATTGAGGACCGGGAATGATCATCTATTGCGACACGAGTTTTCTCGTGAGCTTTTTCAACGAGGAGGATGTCAATTACCCGGGGGCGCGCGAACTGGCGGGGAAATTGGCCCGCCATGACTTTGTTTTGTGCGAAGTTCATCAACTCGAACTGCCGGCGGCGGTTCGTGCCGCCACCCATCGGGGGCAATCGCCCATCCCTGAGCACGTCGCCCGCCGGATCATCAATCGCTTTGACCGTGCCCGCACCAGCAAATTATTTCAGCATAAAGATTTAAATTTGGCTGATTCTGTAAACATGGCGCGCAGCCTTGGGGAGGCGCATGGCTGGCGGGAAAAGCACACGACCTTTGACCTATGGCATTTGGGCGCGGCATGGTCTCTTTCCGCCGGGGCATTCCTCACCTTCGACCAACGACAGAGGCGCGTGGCCAGCCTTTTGGGAATGGCCTGAATTAACATAAAATGAACCGCCCCAACCCGACAACGGCCAGGCTCGAACGACATGACGATCAAACGGGCCTGCCAGCCCTCCGCACCTGGCCTCGCGTCTACCTGCTGGTGGCGGCCTCCTTCCTCCTCTGGGTAATCCTTTTGCGGGCGCTGACCGTCCTGTTTGCATGAGTCTGCTGGATTTTCTTGTCCTTATCGGATCCATGGTGGGAATTGCCGTTTACGGCGCCTGGCGCACCCGGGGACGACGCGATCTCAGCACCTATTTAAAAGGCGATCAGACGGTGGGCTGGGTTACCATCGGCATTTCCGTGATGGCCACCCAGGCCAGTGCCATTACCTTCATTTCCACGCCCGGCCAGGGTTTCCAGGACGGCCTCGGCTTTGTGCAAAATTATTTCGGCCTGCCCTTCGCGCTCATCCTGGTCGCGGCGGTCTTCCTGCCCATGTACCGGCGGCTGAATGTCTACACCGCCTACGAATTTCTCGGTCAGCGGTTCGACGCCAAAACCCGGCTGCTCGGCGCCGGTCTCTTCCTGCTCCAGCGCGGTCTGGCTGCGGGCATCACCATTTACGCGCCGGCGATTATTCTATCCACCATGCTCGGCTGGCGGCTGGACCTGACCATCATCCTGAGCGGAATGCTGGTGATCATTTACACCGTCATGGGCGGCTGCGAAGCGGTGAATCTCACGCAAAAATACCAGATGGCCGTGATTTTCGGCGGCATGGTGACCGCGCTGGTCATCCTCCTCGTCCGGCTCCCCGCCAGCCTCACCGACGCCTTGACCGTGGCCGGCGGCTTCCAAAAGCTGCACGCGGTGGATTTTTCACTGGATGTCAAGCAACGCTACACATTCTGGTCCGGTCTGCTGGGCGGGTTGTTTCTGTCCCTGTCCTATTTCGGCACCGATCAATCGCAGGTGCAGCGTTACATCTCCGGCGCCTCGCTGCGCGAAAGCCGCCTAGGGCTGATGTTCAATGCCGTGCTCAAAATCCCCATGCAATTCGCCATCCTGCTGCTCGGCGTGCTGCTGTTCGTGTTCTACCAATTTGAGCCCGCGCCGCTGTTCTTTAACCAGACCGCCTGGCACCAGGCCGTGGCGGGGGACGCCACCCATTCCGCGCAGGCCCTCGAACAACAATTCACCGCGCTCCAGGCGGCCAGGCAACAGCACATCCAAGCCTGGCTTGCCGCCAGACACGACGGCAATGTCCCGGCCGAAACCTCGGCTCGCGCCCAGGCGCTTGCGGATGGCGCGCACAGCGATGCCCTCCGCACCGAGGCCCGGTCCACCATGCTCGCCACCAATCCCGGTTTGAAGGGTAACGACGCCGACTACGTCTTCATCACCTTCATCCTCGATTATCTCCCGCATGGGCTGATCGGGCTGCTCGTGGCCGCCTTCTTTGCCGCCGCCCTCTCCTCCAAGGCCGCCGAGCTCAACGCCCTCGGCTCCACCACCACCATTGACTTCTACCGGCACCTCGTTCGGCGCGATGCCAGCGACGCGCATTACGTGCGCATGACCAAATGGTTCACGTTTTTTTGGGGTCTGGTGGCCGTCGGTTTTGCCCTCTTTTGTCACCTGGCCGAAAACCTCATTCAAGCCGTCAACATTGTCGGCTCCATTTTTTATGGCGTGGTGCTGGCCTTGTTCCTCGTCGCTTTTTTCCTCCGGCACGTGGGTGGCACGGCAATTTTCTGGGCCGCGCTGGCCGCGCAAACCCTCGTCTTCGTCCTCTACTTTTCCCTGAACATCAGTTATCTCTGGTTCAATTTCATCGGTTGCGCGGCCTGTGTCGGGTTCAGCCTGTTGTTGCAGGCATTCATGCGAAACCCGCCGGCCTCCAACCGCGTCCCAACCTGACATGAGCACCGGTCCCGTCATTTGTTTTGGCCAGCAACCGTGCGGGTTCTTCCCGCGCCGGTTTCTCGTCGCCAAAATCCAGACTGCCCGCCGCCTCCAGGCCGAGCTCGGCGGCGAAATCGTGTTCTTCTATCACGACAGTGACCACGATCCCCGCGAAACCCAAACCATCCTGCGCCATCGCACCACCCGCGAACCAGCCACGCTGAACTTCGCGTTTGCCAGCAAGCTTCAGCGCAAATTTTCCCCGCTCCACCTCAAGCGCGTGCCCGCCGACTGGCCCGCCAAAACCGCCTTGCAACTCCCCAACTACGTGGAGCGTCCCGCCATCGCCGCCTTCCAGCGCGTCACCGCCGCCACCATTGCCGATTTCTGCCTCGAAATGTATCACGCCATGGGCCTGCTGGATGGCATTCGCGTCGCGCGCTCCGGAGACGTTGAATTCCGCCGCGCCGCCGGTGCCATCACCGACTTTTTCGTGGACGTCCCTCACCAGGGCGAAATCGTGCGTGCCCGGTTTAATCACGGACAATTGCGCTTGCATGAGGGCGGCGACCAGTATGTCACCCTGCCCGCCACGGAGTTCACCAAAGACCAAATCAGCCCCGCGCGCGACAGCCGCCTGGGTTGGATGCAATCCGTCCTGCACTGCACACATTACATTGCCGGGGCCGGCGAAAGGGCTTATCTTCACCCCGAAGCCGCCCCCGAAATAACCTTTGTCAACCGCGACGCCATTGATGACGCCCATGAAGCCTGGACCCACTTCCCCCGGTAATCCCGCCCCGCTCCTGGCCTTTGGCGCGCATCCGGATGACATCGAATTTGGCTGCGGCGGAGTCGTCGCCGTCGAAACCCAGGCTGGCCGGCCGGCCCATCTCGTCGTCTGCTCGCGGGGCGAGGCCGCCACCCATGGCACCCCGGAACAGCGCACCCGCGAAGCCGAAGCCGCCGCCGCCTGCCTCAACGCCACGCTCGAATGGCTCGAACTTGATGGGGACGCCCACCTCGAACTGCGCGTCGCCCACACCCTCAAACTCGCCGCCATCATCCGGCGCCTGCGACCCGCCTGGGTGCTGGCCCCGAGCCTTGTTCCCAACCAGCATCCCGACCACGCCCGCCTCGGCAGTCTCGTCCGCGATGCCGCCCGGCTCGCGCGCTATGGCGGCGTGGCCGAGCTGCGCGACCTGCCGCCCCATGCCATCGCGGGTCTTTTCTATTACGCCGTCACCCCGGAAGCCGAGCCACGGGACATTTCCCCCGTGCTGGTGGATGTTTCCGCCCCGGCAATTATCACCGCCTGGACCGCCGCCATGCGGGCCCATGCCTCCCAGACCGGGGCGCGCCAGTATGTGGAACTCCAAATCACCCGGGCCCGACTCCACGGCCTGCGCAGCGGTCTGGAATATGCCGTGCCGCTGTTCCCGAACGATCCGCTCGTGCTCGGTACGCTTGGTCAACTGGGCGTTACTGCGCGGCGATATTGATGCCAAACCGATGAACATCGCGAATCTTTTGGAGTGCGGCGACAAGTCGCCGCTTTGGAACTCGACGACATGCCGTCGAGTTCCAAAGCGCGGAAATGTCCGCGCCCTCCAAAAGTTGGCGGCCGGCGGCGCCCGGCACCTCCCTGTTGTTTGACATGTCCACCGCCCGCCCATTAAACATCGGCATCACCTGCTACCCCACCGTGGGTGGCAGCGGCATACTGGCGACCGCCTTGGGCGAGGAGCTCGCGCGGCGCGGGCATGAAGTGCATTTCATCAGCTACGAACGCCCTTTCCGCCTGCCCGTGGGCCAGCCGCGCCTGCATTTCCATCCCGTCGCCATCAATCATTACGGCCTGTTCAAATATCCTGATTATACCCTGCCCTTGTCCGTGCGCATGGCCGAGGTCAGCCGGGAATTTAAACTGGACGTCCTCCACGTGCACTACGCCGTGCCTCACGCCACGGCGGCAATCCTGGCCCGCGACATGCTCCCGCCGGAACTCCGGCCGCGCGTGGTCACCACCCTGCATGGCACCGACACCACGCTCCTCGGCTGCGACCCCGGCTATGGACCCGCCATCCACCACGCCCTCGCCTGCTCGGACGCTGTCACCACCGTGTCCAGTTTCCTAAAAACCGAAACTGTGCGCGTGCTGGGCTATCACGGTCCCATGGAAGTCATCCATAATTTTTTCACCCCGCGCCCGCCGCGCCGGTCCCGCGCCGAGGTCCGGCGGGAACTCGGCTTGCGCGATGAATTCGTCATCTTTCACTCCTCCAATCTACGACCCCTCAAACGCATTGATGTCCTCCTCGAAACCGTCGCCCGCCTGCAACCCCGCGCGGGCCTCAAACTGCTGCTCCTGGCCGGCGGCAATTTTGCCAGCCATGCCGCCGATGTGCTGCGCCTCGGTCTGGAGGACACCATTCTCCTCCGGGAAAATGTGACTGACATCGAGGATTATTTGCAAATCGCCGATCTGGGCCTGTTCACCTCGGATACCGAAAGTTTCTGTCTGAGCATTTTGGAAGCCATGTTTTTTGGTTTTCCCAGCGTCGCCACCCGCGTGGGCGGCATTCCCGAAGTGGTGGAAAGTGGCCGGAGCGGCTTGCTCTGTCCCGCTGGCGATGCCGCCGCGCTCGCCGCCGCCGTCCAGTCATTAATGGACGATCCCGCCCGCCGTCAGCAACTGGGCGCCGCCGCCCGCCAGCGTGCCCTGGAACAATTCACGGCCGACACCATTGTGCCCCGGTACGAGGCGCTATACCGGCGGGTCTGCGGGCTCCGCAAAATTGCCGGCGTGAATTCCTAGGGCATTGGCCACCCTCATGCCAGCGGGACCATGTCGAAGTTTCTTCCCTGCTCACGGCAAATCTGAAGTTTACCTGGCGCGGGTTCAAAGTCTTTCCTCGCGCGGCCTTTCCGGGTTAAGCTGGGTCTGTGAATGAAATGGATCAAGGCCCTGCCGCCCCGGGTTTGACCCGCCCCGCGCCACCGCCCCGAAAATCGGGCGCGCTCCGTAATGGGTTGCTGGCCACCGGCAGCGCGCTGGCTGGCTTGCTCCTCCTGCTGGGCTTTGTCTGGCTCGGCGGCCGGGCGCATGACTCCCTCCATTTGCCGCTGCCGGGGACCGTCGCGGGCTTCGCGTTGTTTGCCCTCGTGCTGGCCCTCACCGAGAAATTCCGCCGCACCTGGCCGCCGGCGTTCACCGGCCATGTCCAGCCCGTGGCCAGTCGGTTGCTCACCCACCTGGGCCTGCTGTTTGTGCCCGTCGGCGTCGGCATCATCACCCAGGCCGATGTCTTCCGCCAGGCCTGGCTGCCCATCCTCGTGGCCACCGTCGGCTCCACCGCGCTCGGTTTGGCCGTCACCGGCTGGCTCATGCATCGGTTGACCCGTCCGCCTCCGGATAAAACCCCATGACTCTGCCTCAACTCGCCCTCGCCTTGATTTGGATCGCCGCCACCATCGGCGCTTATGTGGTCGGCCTCGCCGCGCGTCGGCGCGCCCGGAATCATCCCCTCGTCAATCCCGTGCTGATCGCCCTCGTGCTCGTGGCCGGCCTGTTGTTTCTGACCGGCACCCCCTACGCCGATTACGCTCGCGCCACCTGGCCAATCACCTTTCTCCTGGCCCCCGCGACGGTGGCTCTGGGTCTCCCGCTCGCCAAAAACCTCCGGCACGTCCGTGCCAGCCTGGTCCCCGTCCTGGCGGGCTTGGTGGCCGGTTCCGTGGCTTCCATGGTAAGCGGGGTTTGCCTGGTCCGGTGGCTCGGCGGCAGTCATGCGCTGGCCCTCGCCATGCTGCCCAAAGCCGCCACCACCCCCATCGCCATGGTCGTGGCCGGCCAAATCGGAGCCCAACCCACCCTGGCCGCCTCCCTGGCCATGCTGGGCGGCCTCACGGCGGCCGTTTGCCTGGGCCTGGTGTTTGCCCTGCTGCGCGTCACCCATGGCCACGCCATCGGCCTGGCCGCCGGCACCGCCGGCAGCGGCGTCGGGGCCGCGCAAGTCACCCCCTTGGGCGAAGGCCCGGCCGCCTTCGCCGCCATTGGCATCGCCTTGAACGGCCTCATCACCGCCCTCCTCGCCCCACTCGTCGCCGCGTGGCTGGGTTAGTCGCCTGGCCCGGTAAAGCTCCTTGGAACGATAAACTGCCAAGGAGAATGTCTTGGGCTTGAGGTGGAACTGGTGGAGATGCGCAAAATTCGGATTAAATGCGTGCTTGACGGATGCCCACAGTGTGGGAAATTTCCCATGTGACAATGATTTGCGTGGCAGACAAAAATCGGCTGACGGTTCGCGGGATCGAGAACGGCAGGCGCTACCTTGTGAAAAAGGAGGGCGATGGCTGGTGGATTGAACCCGCGCCGCAAGCGCGGCGGCGTACCCGTCAGGCAACCCGCGCTGCGCGGAACCTTTCGGACCATCTCGATGCGCTGGCGAACGAAGGGTTTTCGTTTGAGCCTTCAAATAAAGAGAATGTTCCGCCATGCCGGTTCTGAAATTCCTCGCAGACACCAATGTCGTGAGTGACTACTTCCGGCCAGACAACCCAGTCAAAGCTTGGTTCGCCGCCCATAAAAGTGAAATCGGCATCTCGACCTTGACGCTGGCAGAAATTCCCCGCTCTTTTTTGCGTTTCTTTGCGTTCTTTTGCGGCCATAAATTTCCGGCCTTGGCGTCTTTGCGTTGATTTTTTTGGCTGTAGCTCCTCCACGCTGCGTTCTTTTACGGCCATCAATCCCCCTTCGACCTGTCCCAAATTGGCTCCCATTCGTGAGAATTCGCGTTAAACCTCCTCTTCCCCCATCAATCGAGCTGCATTTCTATAGTCCAGCCATTTAGTCCCCGCCTTAATCTGCGTCCATCTGCGTTGCTGCGGTTTCCCGGTTCAATTCCGCTTTTCCGAATTTTGCGTATTTCGCGTATTTCGCGGTTTCAATTCCCCGGTCCTTTTTGCGTTTCTTTGTGTTCTTTTGCGGCCATCTTGCGGTTACAAGTTCACCCCGGCAGCGCCTTCACCGCGTCCGCCAGCGATTTCACAAACCCCGCCACCCGCGCCACCAGCTCCGGCGATTTCCCGTGCGCCGCAATCTGGTTCACAATCGCACTCCCCACCACCACCGCCTCCGCGCTGCGCGCCACCGTGGCCGCCTGCTCCGGATTCGACACCCCAAAACCCACCGCGATCGGCAGCGTCGTGAACGACCGGATCTGCGCCACCTGCGAATCCAGATTCGTCGCCACCTGCGCCTGCATCCCCGTCACGCCTTCGCGCGAAATGTAATAAATGAACCCCGCCCCGCGCTTCACGATCAACTCCATCCGCTCCGGCGGCGTGGTGGGCGCCACCAGATAAATGTGGCACAACCCGGCGGCCCGCATCAGCGCCTCGTAGTTGTCGCATTCCTCCGGCGGCAGATCCAATACCAGCAACCCATCCACCCCGGCCGCCCGCGCCTCCTGGATGAACGTCTCCATCCCCACGCGATGAATCAGATTAAAATAAATGTAGAGGACGATGGGCAACTGCGATTCCCGGCGAATCTCAGCCACCGTCGCCAGCAATTTCGGCGGCGTCGTGCCGGATTCCAACCCCCGCTGCGCCGCGAGCTGATTCACCAGCCCGTCCGCCAGCGGATCACTAAACGGCACGCCCAACTCCAAAATATCCACACCCGCCCGGTCAAATGCCAGCGCCAGTTGCCGGGTGGCTTCCAGATTCGGGTCGCCCGCGCCGATGTAAACCACCAGACCCTTTTTCCCCGCGCGCGACAACTGCGCGAAGCGTTCCACAATGCGATTCATGTCCCGCCAGTTTCAGGTGCCGAAGGGGAAGATTCAAGCGGGAATATCAGCGGAACGGGCGTTGAAGTATGCGACAAAATTCTTCCTCCGACTGAGGTTGCCCTGGAAGGGCGCCGGAAATTAGCCGGGGGCAAACGCAGAGCCAGTGTCGGTTCTCACTTTTTAAACTCACACGGAAACAGGAACCCATTGAATTCTTAGGCAACCTCCGGGGTCGCAGCGAACCCGGGCAAGCCAGTCGGACGTGATTTTAGGTCCTGAAGCCCGGCTGAAGTTGGGGATGGGGGTCGCCGGCCCAAGTGATGTCGCCGTGGCTCATCACCTATTCCTCCGTGCCTCCGTATCTCCGTGGTTAAAATACCACCCCGCTTTTTTGTGTAATTCGCGTCGTTCGTGGTTAACACCTCCCCATTCCCCTCTTGTCGCGCCATAGCCCGCTTCTTCATTCTTCATTCCGCCCCACCCGTCACTCGTCACCTG